>Ga0314774_1001712_pt1 | contig 13507 bp, 9 predicted proteins | sample MetaGCBIA2018_FD_204515 | JGI IMG/M metagenome (GOLD analysis project Ga0314774, IMG submission 204515) | Cryopeg brine microbial communities from Beaufort Sea near Barrow, Alaska, United States - CBIA 2018 | ecosystem: Environmental > Aquatic > Marine > Coastal | place: USA: Alaska | collected... | reverse complement strand
CAAAGCACAGCAGGCTGACAACACCATAGACGAACACCAGCATCCAGTCTTTGGCTTTCGCGATGACGTCGTTGGTGGCCGCTTCTACCCCGGCGTTACCCGCCGCCAGCAGGAAGGTATGGTCTTCGTTGCTGTTGTTGGCAGCAAAAACTTCCACCGCGCTCACCACGGTTTGCAGGGTTTCGGCTTTATGATCTTCCAGGAACACCAACGTGGGCGTAAGGCTGCAATCGGTGTTGATCAACCCGGATGGCGCATCACGAATCGAAGCGTTGATGATGGTTTGGTTGCGGGAAATGGCGTACCAGTTCCAGTTACCTTCGTTCAGCGCTTTGGTGACGATTTTCGACACGTCCGCCAGCGAGACGGTGGATTGCACGCCTGGCGTATTTTGTAACTCCCACTGCAAGGTGTCCATGGCCCGCAACACGCTGTACTGGGTGCACTGTTCGACCGGGGTTTTCACCATAACCACCAGCACGTCGGCACTGGTGGAATAGTTATCGATAATGAAAGCGTTGTCTGTGTTGTAGCGGGAATCGGCGCGCAGTTCCGGGGCGCCTTGGTCTAAATCCCCTACTTTTAGGTCTTGCTTAAGGTAGACACCCACACCCAGGCCCAGAAGTGCGATCAGCACGGATATAGGCGCGGCTTTTGGGCTGGCAAACGCTGACAGGCGGCGCCATTTTCGGTCGGTTTCTTCACCCTGTTTTTGCACGTGGCGAATACCACCGGCGGTAATGCCGATGTACGACATAAGCAGCGGGTGCAAAACCAGGTTGGTGATGATCACGATAGCCACGCCCAAGCCTGCGGCTACGGCCAGGTCTTTAATGACGTCGATGTCGATAAACAGCAGTGTTAAGAAGCCAAAGGCGTCGGAAATTAGCGCCAGCATGCCGGGAATGTACAAGGCACGGAACGCTAGGCGGGCCGCGTTGAGCGGGTCAAAACCGCGGGCGGCTTCCATCGCCATGGCGTTCACCAGCTGCACCCCGTGGCTGATGCCAATGGCGAACACCAGAAACGGCACCAGCACCGAATACGGATCTAACCCGTAACCCAGTATTTTTAGCGCGCCTAGCTGCCAGAACACCGCCACAATGGACGTCAGCACTGGCACCAAGGTGCCTGCGATGCAGCGGGAGTACCAGAACAGCAACAGCGTGGTCAGGGCAATGGTGATGCCGGCAAACCAGGCAATGGCGCCAATGCCTTCAATCAGGTCGCCGACTTTTTTGGCGAAGCCGACGATGTGAATACTGACGTTCGGATTCTGGGCCTGGTACTTTTCCCGAATTTTCTCTTCCAGCTGGCGGGAAAAATCGGCGTAATCCAGGGGCTCGCCGGTTTGCGGGTCGTTTTCGTACAGCGGTGCGTACACGATGGTAGAGCGGAAGTTATCGGATATCAGGCGCCCCACTTCGCTTGAGCGCAATACGTTCTGGCGCAGCTTTTCAAGGCTTTCAGCAGAACTGCCGTCGTAGTTGTCGGGGATGATGGTGCCGCCCTGGAAGCCCTGCTCGGTAACTTCTACCCAGCGCACGTTGGGGGTCCATAGGGATTTCAGGCCGCTGCGATCAACACCGCTGAGATAGAACACTTCGTCGGTGATCTGGCGCAGAGTTTCCATGTACTCTTCGGTGAAGATATCGCTGCCGTCTTTTGTGGCCACGGCAATACGCACGAAGTTGCCCAGGTTTTCCAGATCGTCTCGGTGTTCCAGCATGTTCACGATGTACGGGTGTTCCAGCGGAATCATCCGCTCGAAGCTGGCATCGGGCTGGATTTTAACGGCGTTATAGCCCAAAAATACAGTCAACACCGCAAACAGAACCAATATGATGACGCGATTATTGAAAATGAGCCGTTCCAGAAAGGGCGCGGCTTTGGGTGTGGTGAGGAAGTGCTCACCTCTGGCATGCTTTGGATTTGTCATTCAACCGCCCCTTGTTCGACCAGACCCGCGTCGCCTTCCATCAGAACGACGCCGCCCTCACCCACCAGCAACAGTTTTTGCGGGCCATTTATCACAACACCCATCAAGCCCAGGCGGTCGGCTCGCAGGGTTTCCTTGAACGCGTCATTGGCGCCATCGCGAGTGACCAAGGTGCCGTTGTTACCCACCAACACCAGGCGTTCGCCGGCGCTGGCGCCATCATTCAAGGTGGTGCTGGAGCCGGTTTGCACGCGATCCCAGCTTTGGCCGTTATCGGTTGTGTGCATCACCGTACCGCGCAGGCCAAATGCCAGCGCCTCGCCGCTGTTATTGGTACCGGTCACGCCAAACAGCGAGCCTTCGTAACCGCTGTCGCGGCGGTCCCAGCTATTGCCGTTGTCTTCAGACACGTGAATTTGCCCGGCTTCGCCGACAATCACCAGCGCGCCACCACCGATTTTGGTAATGGCATTGAGGTGGTAGTTGTCGCCGTTGTCCAGCTTTCGCGCCCAGTCCTGCCATTGACTGCCACCATCAACGGTGTGGAAAATCATACCGTAGGCGCCAATCACAAAGCCGCGGTCTGCATCTTCAAACCACACGTCCAGAAACGGGTTCACCGGCCCTACAGACAGATCTGCCTGCATGTTTTCGAGGCCAAACGTCAGGTCATCCATAGCCCATTCCAGATCGCCGACGTCTTCTTCGGCTGCGGTTTCAAGGCGCTGTTCCAAAGCTTCGATTTCCTGCTGTACACCGGCAATGGCCAGATTGGCGGCCTGAATGCCGGTCATCTGCAGCGTCCAGTTAGCGCCGCTATCGCTGCTGTGCAACACCGCGCCGCTGTGGCCCACGGCCCAGCCGTGGCTGGCCGAGCCAAAATCCACTCCGGTGAGAGTGACGGACACCGGCACGCTGGCCTGGGCCCAGTTGGCGCCGCCGTCATCGGAGTAGATGATGTGGCCGCGTTCGCCAACGGCTACCAGGCGCCCACTGTCGCCTGCGCGCGCAACATCGTTCAGCAAACTGGTTGTAGCCAGTTCGGTGCTGCGAGCGGGGGTTTCCAGTAAGTCAGCGACGGCGAATGCCGTTGACGGGGTTAAAACGCAGAGCGCAGCCAAACTGATGGCAGCAGCAAATCCCGGGCAGGCGCAGATTGGACGCCTGTTGCGTGTGGCCATTCGATTTCCTATTGCTGATGTTGTTGTATTTGATGCACGCAAAGCGCTGCAATGGGTTGAGTGTAGTGCATTACTGGCAGGTTGCTATCGCCCGAAAGTGCGATATTTATGGTAGTGCGGGGATGGAACGGCGGGGACGGATTTGAAATCCGTCCCCTGGGTGGCGAACTCGGGAACAGTGGGTTCCTTGGGTTAATCCGCTAAGCTCTTGTGCACTACTTCGTACAAATCCCGGGACAGGTTTTCTTTGTCACGAATCTGCACCAGAGCGGCCTGCATTTGCTGACTGTACTCGGGCGCGAATTTGCGCCAGCGGGTCAGCGGGCTTACCAGCCGCGCGGCAATTTGCGGGTTGCTGTCGTCTAGCTTGCAGACCTGGTCGGCCAAGAACTGGTAGCCGGAACCGTCCGGGTTGTGGAAATTCACCAGGTTCTGGCCGGCGAAGGCGCCGATCACCGCGCGGATTTTGTTGGGATTTTTCCAATCAAACGCCGGGTGTTCCAGCAATCCGTGAATGTGTGACAGCTGCCCGGTACGACGGCTGGCCGCCTGTACCGAGAACCACTGCTCCACCACTTGGGGGTCGTGCTGAAAGGTCTGGTAAAAATCGTTCAGGGTGGTCGCACGATCGTCGTCGTAACCGGAGTTCACAAACGCCTTCAGGGCGCCCATGCGGTCGGTCATGTTGTCGGCGTCGCGGTACTGACCTAAACCCAATGAGCGGCCTTCTTCGTCATTAATCAGCAGCAGCCAGGCCAGCGCGGTGTTGCGCAGGCTGCGACGGGCAACGGCTTCGGGACCAAGTTGGTAAGGGCCGCTGTCGATGTTGCGGCGGTAGCAGGCCACCAGCTCGTCGCGCAGGGCAATCGCCAGATGCTTCAACACCCGGCGGCGAGCCCGGTGAATAGCAGGCACGTCGGCGCCATCGGTCAGTTCGGCCAGGTAAGCCACGGTGGGCAGCACCAGCATTTTGGCCACCAGCGCCTGATCCAGATCGGAATCGCTGATCAAGTGGCGGAAAGCGCCTACCAGGCGAGTATCTACGATTACATCTTTTGGCGCGCCAATCATCTGCTGGATGACGTCTATGGCCAGGCGCTGGCCCGCGTCCCAGCGATTGAAGCCGTCTGAGTCGTGGTTCATCAGGAACAGCAGTTGTTCGCGGGTCCACGGATAGCTCACCCGCACCGGTGCTGAAAAGTGCCGCAGCAGGGATGGCACCGGGCGTTCGCTGAGACCGTGAAATTCAAAACTGTGGCTGGCTTCGGTGAGTTCCAGCACGCGCTCTTGCGGTGCATCGCCGTTGGCCAGCTCATCTGCGCTTAACGCCAGCGCCAGATCTTCACCGCGGCTGCCTAACAGACCCAGCGCGAAGGGTATGTGCTGAGGCTGCTTGTTGGTTTGGCCCGGGGTGTCTGGCAGGGTTTGTTCGATGTGCAGGCGATAAACGCCGGCGCTTTCGTCGTATTCGTCACTGATCGCCAACTGCGGCGTACCGGCTTGCTGGTACCACAAACGGAACTGGCCAAGGTCGCGACCTGAGGCGTCTTCCATGGCTTTGACGAAGTCGTCTGTGGTGACTGCCTGGCCGTCGTGGCGCTCAAAGTACAGGTCACTGCCTTTGCGGAACAGATCCGGCCCTAACAGGGTGTGAATCATACGCACCACTTCGGCGCCCTTTACATAAATGGTCAGGGTGTAGAAGTTGGTGATTTCCATGTAAGACGCCGGGCGCACCGAATGGGCCATGGGGCCTGCGTCTTCGGCAAACTGGGCGGTACGCAACACAGTGGCATCTTCAATACGCTTGACCGTGGCCGAGCCCATGTCCCCAGAGAACTGGGTGTCGCGAAACACAGTAAAGCCTTCTTTCAGGCTGAGCTGAAACCAGTCACGGCAAGTAACCCGGTTGCCGGACCAGTTGTGGAAATATTCATGGGCGACAATGGATTCAATGCGCTCGAACGCCATGTCGGTCGCCGTTTCCTGGCTGGCCAGTACGCATGAGGAGTTGAATATGTTCAAGCCCTTGTTTTCCATGGCACCCATATTGAAATCATCAACGGCAACGATCATGAAAATGTCGAGGTCGTATTCGCGGCCATAGGTTTTTTCGTCCCAGGCCATGGCGCGTTTCAGGGAGTCCAGCGCGTACTCGCATTTTTCAGAGTTGCGCGGCTCTACGTACATGCGCAGGTCTACTTTGCGGCCGCTCATGGTGGTGAAGCTGTCCTGCTTTTCCAACAGGTCACCGGCGACCAAGGCAAACAAATAGGCCGGTTTCGGGAACGGATCTTCCCAGGTCACGAAGTGGCGGCCATCGCTCAGGTCACCCTGTTCGACGGGGTTGCCGTTCGACAAAAGCACCGGATAGGCGGTTTTGTCTGCTTCTATGCGGGTGCTGAAGCGGGCCATCACGTCTGGACGGTCCGGGAAATAGGTGATGCAGCGGAAACCTTCGGCTTCGCACTGGGTGCAGAACATGGAAGACGATTTGTACAGGCCTTCCAGGCGGGTGTTGTTCTGGGGCTCTATCCAGGTGACCACTTGCAGAGTGAAGTGCTCCGGCACCTGGTTAACGGTCAGCAGCTCGTCGCTGACGCTATAGTTGCTCTGGGCCACAGCCTCGCCGTTCAATATCAGGCTTTCCAACTTCAGGCTGTCGCCGTGCAGTTGCAAAGGCGCATCGGTCCCTAGGTTTTCCTGGCTTTCCTGGGACTCGGGATTACGGCGAAAAGTCAAGGTGCTGTGCACCCGTGCGCCGTCTTCGAACAGTTCAAATCGCAGGTCGGCGGTATCCACCAGATAGGCGGGCACCTTGTAATCGCTCAGGTAAATGGTTTGCGGCTGATTGCTAGGCATTGCTGTCTCCCGTGTTTGCCGGTGCGCAGAATCGAACTTGATAACCGGTGTATTTGCGAATGTTGATCACGCCTGTGTCCAGAATCAGGTACTGGCCTTTTACGCCTTGCAGTACGCCAGACACGCGGGGTGTTTTGTCCAGGTTGTGTGATGTTACTTTCTGCGGCCAAACGTCGACCGGATAGCTTAAACCCAGAGACGGTTCCTGCACCGCGCGGATGCTGTCTGCGCCATGTTCTGCGCGCAGGGCGTCCAGTTCTTCGGCCACCAGGGCCAGCAGTTTGTCGCGTTCTTTGGCCAGGTTCAGCTCGGTGGTTTCGCCTTTTAACATGGTACGCCAATTGGTGCGATCTGCCACGTGTGCTTTGCAGGCCACTTCCACGAAACCGGACAACTGGCGGGTGGCAACGCGCAACATGGGGATGGCGTCTACTGCGCCCTGGTCAATCCAGCGGGTAGGCACTTGGGTGCCGCGGGTAATACCGACTTTTAAACCCGACGAGTTAGCCAGATAAACCACGTGCTCGACCATGCAGTTGGCCTGCCCCCATTCGGGTTCACGGCAGGTGCCCAGGTGAAAGTGACACTTTTCCGGGCTCATGATGCAGCTGTCGCAGGCTGCCAACTTGCGCATGCAGGGAAAGCAGAAACCTTGGCTGAAGCTTTTTTTGGTGACGCGGTCGCAGTTAATGCAGCGGATAATGCCGTCAAACTCGATACTGACGGGCTGGCCAATCAGTTCGTTCAATGCGACATGATCATCGCCCAGGCGCAGTTTGTACTGCACTGGATCGCCGACACTGGCGGGCATTTTGCGCAGGCGGCCGCTAACGTCCACCGGATTTACGGGTGCTTGATTCAAACCTTTACCTCGGTGTACTGCTCGGAGCCGTCGCTGTCGTCGCTGCGCTCATCTAAAGAGCCATCTAAAGAACCATTTACGGCGTCATTTTTAGCGGCTTTTTTGGCGGCTTTTTTCTGCATGCGCACGGTAGGGTCGCAGTCGGTGCCCGCTTTAGCACCGCGGTCTATGTAACCGGTGCGCTCTTCTTCCGCCATATTATGGGTGTTTTCATAGTGAATCACCGCTTCCAGGCTGATGGAGCGCTGCTCCGGGCTGACCTTGCGGCCATCGGGCCATTTACCCAGTTCAATAGACTGACGCAGGCTGCCGTAGACGTTCGGATCTAACCGTTCAATCAATTCTTCGTAAGTCATGACACAGACCTCCTAAAACACGCTTTAAAAAAGACTATCAATAACCGTTGACAGGCGCGAACGATAATGATTATTATTACTTCACCAAATGGCATTAAGCAACACGGTCGTTCATTTGGTGTCTCTCTCATCAGAGCTATGTCGCTCTCTTAATGCCTCACCTTTTGGTGGGGTTTTTTTATGCTTTTCGCCTGCCCGGCGGTGGCAACACTAAAGCCACTAGCAACCCCGCCACAAAACCACCCAGGTGGGCTTCGTTGGCCATGTTGCCCATGCCCAGCATGTTGGGCAGCGGAGTAAAGCCCAAAACCATCCACGCCAGGGCGAAGGTGATCAGCGCTGGCGGGAACTGGAATCTGGGCAGCCGCCGCTGGCTTAGCCAGCAATAGCCCATAATGGCGTAGACCACGCCCGACAAACCGCCAAACAGCGGGCCGGTGACCAGGTATTGCAGGCCATTCGACAGCAGGCTGGCCACCAACGCCAATACCAGCAGCCGGGTACGGCCGTCTATAAACTCGATTTGACTGCCCAAGAACCACAACATCACCGAATTGAAGATGATGTGAGGCCAGCTAAAGTGCAGAAAATCTGGCGTAATCAGGCGCCATATCTGGCCTTTCGACACGGTGTCCAGTAACGCATTCAGGCGATCAGCCAGGCTGACCCATTCGTACTGGCGAGGGTCAACTATCATCAAGCCGGCAGCCAGTTCGTTGCTGCTCATGGAGGTTAGCCACACCGTAATCACCGCGATCACGATGAGACTGATCACCACCGGTGCATGGCCGGGTGACGGTTGCCAACGGCCATTGACGAGGGGTGAACGGCGGCCGGGTTTTATCTGTTGATCGTCCATTAGCGTGCCAAACTGTCTTCGTTGGTGGGGTAATTGCGTTGGTCCAGGTCGCTAGGCCATTGCACATCCACCCATACGAATTTATCCGGCAACAAGACTCTTTCGCCGTCCATACGATAGGCCGCCAGCTTGCCGTATTTCACCGCGCTGTAGTCAACACAGGCCACATTGGATTTTAGTTGTGACGGTTTACCGTCCATCCAGTAATGGCCCACAAACACCGGGGGCGCATCCAGCGGATAGCTCAATAGCTGGCGATGTTCATCCGGCGTTAACACATGCACTGCCACGTCTGCAGGCAAGGGGTCGGGCTGGAATACCACGTCGGCGTAGGTGTGTGGATCGTCTGCCCAGAACTTGGTGCGGAAAAACTTGCGTACAAATCCGTCACTGCCGGTAATCGCGACACCTTCCGGCAAGCGCAAATCGGTGCCGCGCAGCAGAGTGTCCATCACTTCGCCGGGGAAAGAATCGAGCACCGACGAGGCGTGTAGAAAATCTTCGGTAATACAGCCGTCAGGGTGTTCCTGGCGGAAGCGGCTAATCAGGCCATCGTCCCAGCACGCGTGCACGGCGCGGAAGTGTTCGTCGTCTATAAACAGTGGGATGGTGTAAAACCACGCCAGGAAGTCTTTCCACTCGCCGGGGTGGGCGTCGAACTGCTGCAGGGTTTCTTTGATCAAGCGGTCGTGGCGGGGTATGTGCTCACGCAGATAGGTATTGCCGCTGCCCGCGCGGGCACGGGTGCAGTAGCCCAGGGCGTTGTACTCGTGGTTGCCCATCACAATGCGGGCCGAGCCACGCTCGACCATGCCGCGCACCAGGTGCAGCGCTTCGCGGATGCGCGGGCCACGGTCAATAATGTCGCCGATAAAGATTGCCTGACGGCGCTTGTGCTCGTACACGCCCTTCACCTTGGTGTAGCCCATCCGCTGCAAAAGGCTTTCCAGGGTAAGCGAACAGCCGTGAATATCGCCAATAATGTCGTAGCCGCGGCAGGGATTGCTGGACAGTGTGGCCATGTTCAACTCGCTGTTGTATTGCTGGCCCAGCCAAGTTTATCCCGGCAGGTGGCGTAAAAATTGTGATCGGTTGGGTGAATCAAACGGATTTTAAACGGCTTCTTACTAATACGAATGATATCGCCCGGCGCGCAGGCAATGTTCATCTGGCCGTCAAAACTGACCTGCGGATAGGCTTCGTTTGTTTCACCAATCACCAGTTTTATTTCGCTGCGACCGTCCACCACGATGGGGCGGCTACTGAGGGTGTGCGGGAACATAGGCACCAGCACAACGGCATCCAGTTTGGGATGCATAATGGGGCCACCGGCGGACAACGAATAAGCTGTGGAGCCGGTCGGCGTGGCGACAATCAGGCCGTCGGAACGCTGGGCATAAACAAAGTGGCCGTCGATAAACAGGTCGAAGCCGATCATGCGGGTGGATTTTCCCGGGTGCAGCACCACATCGTTCAGCGCCGTGCCAAAGCCCAGAGGTTTGCCGTTGCGCTCTACGTGGCCGTCTAGAAGAAAGCGGTGCTCAACAATGTATTCGCCCTTAAGCACTTTGCTCAGTCGCTCTTCCAGATCGCTGGGGGAGATATCGGTCAGAAAACCCAGGCGGCCGCGATTAACGCCCAACAGGGGTATTTTGGACTTCGCCAGTTCACGGGCAGCACCCAGCAAGCTGCCGTCGCCCCCGACAACAATCACCAGATCGCAAATTTCACCCAGCAGCCTTTTACTGGCGACCTGCTGGCCGTGGCCGGGAAGTATGCTGGCCGTGTCTTCTTCCAGAATAACCTGGTAATTATTGGCAACCAGATATTGTTTGAGCTGGCGCAGGGTTTCAACCACCTTCACGCTGCCCATGCGGCCAATCACACCAATGTTGCGAAATTGCTCCATGGAATTTCCTGTTGTTCTGCCGGGCTGCCATTCTAAAGCTGGCAGCCCGGTAGTACCAGCTTGCATGCTGGCGGATCGATAATGATAGTTTGAGACTACCAATTTGAGGCTGCCAGCCAGAGAATGCCAATTTGAAAGTGCCCGACAATAAAGAACGGGCGCCAAGCGCCCGTTAAAAACTCCTGATGCTGAGGCTGGGCCTTTACAGCTCGGCGGCTAAGTAGCAGCCCTGGTTGATGGCGCGTTTGGCGTCTAGCTCCGCTGCCACATCGGCACCGCCAATCAGATGCGTTGAAACATTGGCAGCTTCCAGTTCTGCCTGAAGCTCGCGCATTGGGTCCTGACCTGTGCAGATGATGATGGTGTCCACCGGCAACAGCTTGTCTTCGCCCTGCTCCGCCCGCTTGGCGGTAACGGTGATGTGCAGGCCTTCGTCGTCAATCTTGCGATAGGTGACGCCCGGGATCATCTGTACTTCACGATGCTTGAGTGATGTACGGTGAATCCAGCCCGTTGTCTTACCCAAGTTCTTACCAATTTTCGAGGTTTTACGCTGTAGCAGATACACCTGGCGCGCCGGCTCTGGCAGTTGGGGTTCTACGCCCTTCACACCGCCACGATGCTGACCACTGAAATCTACACCCCACTCTTTCATGAATACGTCAGTATCCAGCGCGGCGGAAGCGCCCTGATGGGTAATGAACTCGGACACGTCAAAACCGATTCCGCCGGCGCCGATGACCGCCACCCGCTTGCCTACGGGCTTGCGCTTCTTCAGCGCGTCCAGATAGCTGATAACGCTGGGGTGTTCAATGCCGTCGATGTCTGGCATGCGCGGCTGAACGCCGGTGGCCAGAATGACTTCGTCATAACCGTCGGCAATCAGCTCCTTGGCGCTAACGCGGGTGCTCAGGCGCATGTCTACGTTATATTTTTTCAACATAACGCCGTAATAGCGCAAGGTTTCGTAGAACTCTTCCTTGCCGGGAATCAGCTTGGCAACGTTGAACTGACCGCCAATTTCCTTACCCGAGTCATACAGGGTGACCTTATGGCCACGCTCGGCAGCCACCGACGCGGCCGCCATACCTGCAGGGCCCGCTCCCACCACCGCGATGTTTTTCGGGTTGGCGGTTTTCACGTATTTCAGTTCGGTTTCGTGACAGGCCCTTGGGTTGACCAAGCAACTGGTCAGCTTGTTGCTGAAGGTATGATCCAGACAGGCCTGGTTGCAGCCGATGCAGGTGTTAATTTCCTGGGAGCGATCTTCGGCGGCTTTTTGCACCAGTTCGGCATCGGCCAGGAAAGGCCGCGCCATAGACACCATGTCGGCGTCGCCCTCGGCTAGAATTTTTTCAGCCACTTCCGGCATGTTGATGCGGTTGGTGGTAATCAGCGGAATGCTGACTTCGCTCTTCAGCCGCGCAGTAACCTTGGAAAAGGCGCCACGGGGCACAGACGTCGCAATGGTGGGTATGCGGGCTTCGTGCCAGCCAATGCCGGTGTTGATCAGCGTGGCGCCGGCTTTTTCGATTTCTTTGGCCAGTTGCACCACTTCTTCCCAGGTGCTGCCGTCTTCAATCAGATCCAGCATCGACAGGCGATAAATCAGAATGAAGTTGGGCCCTACCCGTTCGCGCACGCGGCGCACAATTTCAATCGGCAGGCGAATGCGGTTTTCGTAGCTACCGCCCCACTGATCCGTGCGCTGGTTGGTGTGGGCCACAATAAACTGATTGATGAAATAGCCTTCAGAACCCATGATTTCAACGCCGTCATAGCCGGCTTTTTGGGCCAACTGCGCGCACACGGCGTAGTCTTCGATCTGTTTTTCAATACCGGCTTGGTCCAGCTCTTTGGGAGTGAACGGATTGATCGGCGCCTGAATGGCTGACGGCCCCACCAACGCCGGTGAGTAGGCGTAGCGGCCGGCGTGCAGGATTTGCATGCAGATTTTGCCATCGGCCTGGTGCACGGCATCGGTGATGATCTGGTGTTGTTTGACTTCGTCATCGGTAGTCATTTTTGCAGCGTGCTGGAATACGCCGCCTTCTTCGTTGGGCGCAATACCGCCGGTGACAATCAGGGCCACGCCGCCACGGGCGCGTTCAGAGTAAAACGCTGCCAGCCGCTCAAACCCGTTTTTGGCTTCTTCCAGGCCGGTGTGCATAGAGCCCATCAACGCGCGGTTGCGCAGCTTTGTGAAGCCCAGGTCCAGCGGTTCCAGCAAATGGGGGTATTTGCTCAGGCCCGGCGTGGCGGCTGCGTTGACATTAGTCGCGGTCATGTCTCTTCCTCGTCATCATTGAGATTATGTTTTTTGTATAAGCTACCCTTGTACCCGCGGTGCGACAATATCCTGGGGGTACAATTTGTTATCTTTGAGTGACTCTTTGAAAAACCCAATAAATGGCTTTCTAAATCCCGCTGAATGGCTCTCTGAAATTCCGCTGAATGGCTCTCTGAAAAAATGCCGACAACAAACACGACCAAGCCCAAACCGGCTTACGCCCTAGGTGATATAAGCGTGCTCTATGCTGCGGTGCTATTGCGTGCCGCCGATGCAGAGGGCGCAGACGCTGCGGGGCTGGCGCAGCGTTTTCGGCTAGACGCACAAACCCTGGAGTCTGCAGAGGCGCGCATCAGCATTCCCCATTATATGCGTCTGGGCCATGCCGCCATCACCGAAACCGGCAACCGCGCGCTGGGTTTGCGTATGGGGGCGCTGTCACGGCCTGTGGATGCAGGCTCGGCGGGGTTGGCTGGCGAGTGCGCAGCCAGCGCCGGTGTCGGTCTGAGCACACTGATTCGCTATGCTTTGCTCACCAGCCAAAACAGCCGCGGTTTACCCGAGGTACAGAGCGCAATTCGCAAGGCGGTGTTCTATTCCATCCGCCCCTATAACGACTACAACTGCTTTGTTGTGGATTCGGTTCTGGCGGCCTGGACCCAGTTTTTACGAACGCTGACCGGCGATTATGGGGTGCTGGAAAAAGTGCAGATTGAGTACCCGTCCCAAGGGATGGACGAGCTGTATGAAAGCTGGTTCCGCTGCCCGGTGCAGTTCGGTGCCGCTGAAAACAGCCTGGTGGTAAAAGCCGACACATGGCAACAAACCCCGCGCCAAGCCCAACCGGCCATGCACGGCGCGATGGTTCGGCAATGTGAGCAGCAATTACAGCAGGTACACCGAGGTTGGACGCTGCAAGAGCGTGTGCAGCATTGCCTGACCCCCCTATTCCAGGGCCAAACCCCAGCCCTTAACACCGTCGCCGCGAAACTGGGCCTGACACCCTGGACCCTACAACGGCAACTGGCCGCAGAAGGCATAAAATATAAAGATTTGGTCGACAGCACCCGCCAGCAACTGGCCGTGGACTACCTGCGCGAAACCCGCCTGTCGCTGGCGGAAGTGTCGTGGCTGCTGGGTTTTGCTAATCCGGCGGCTTTTCATAAGGCTTACAGGCGCTGGTTTGCGGTTAGTCCCGGGGAGCATCGAAAGCGGCTGACTGATCGGACAAGTCGGGGACGGATTTGAA
>Ga0314774_1001710_pt1 | contig 13530 bp, 11 predicted proteins | sample MetaGCBIA2018_FD_204515 | JGI IMG/M metagenome (GOLD analysis project Ga0314774, IMG submission 204515) | Cryopeg brine microbial communities from Beaufort Sea near Barrow, Alaska, United States - CBIA 2018 | ecosystem: Environmental > Aquatic > Marine > Coastal | place: USA: Alaska | collected... | reverse complement strand
TATTATATCAAGTTTGAACCGCTTTGTCAACAACTTTCTGAATTTCTTTTTGTCGACGTTTTGGTTCCTGCCGTTCCGTTCCTGTTGTTCGGTTCTCGCTGTTCGAAACACTCGAAGTGCTTTCTTAAGCAGCGAAGTGTATTGTATCATCCGCAGTATGCAATGTCAACAAGTTTCACCGTTTATTTTCGCATATGTCCGCCGAAGGAACCCCATATCCTCTGAGCGCCCCTCATAGCAGGCATCCATATTTTTGGAGGGGGGAATATAAATCGGAATTGTTCGCCGAGACGATGCAGCCCTATCTTCTGCTCTTAATTGTCAACTGCGCTTTCTTTTGCATAAAGATCACAAATAGTATTCTCGAAGTGCTCCGAATGAGCTTTGACCCACTCTAATTCAATGTATCTTCCTTGTGTTAATTTTTCTGCTTCCTCCCACTTATCAATATTTCTAGCTTTTTCTCCGTTAGCCGTCATGAATTCATTTCTCAACCAACAAACCATCCATTCACTAAGGCCCTTTCGCACATATTGACTATCCGTGATAATTCGGATTCGATCAATATCAGCAAAACGTCTTAAAGCTTCAATTGCAGCAATCAATTCAATTCGACAACTTCCCCTTTCGAGAGTGTTGAATTTATATAGATCATAATGTCCTTGTTTATCCTTATGAAGGATTGCATATCCGCCATTTTTTTTCAATTCTAAATAACTGCCATCAATGTATATTTTATCAATGTTATCATCTTCTTGCTTTTTCTTTACATAACAACAAAAGTCCTCATCACGACGATCAACAACAATCAGATTCGAACGATCATTAAAGGATCCAACATCTTTGTCTTTCCATAAGATGAAAATCAAAAAAAATCCCACGTAAAATGTATCCTTACGCTTGTTTCTGAGAATTTTACTCATTTGATATTGATGCTCCTTAATGAAGCTGCTAAAACTTGTTTCACTTTCAGGAAATTGGATTTTTTTCAATTCAGGAGAATATCTTATTTCGCAACTACTACCCTCACCACGAATCTCTAGCCAAAACCAACCTTGCTTTTCTTTAACAATTTCCATGCTCATCTCAATTAATTTCATTTTCAACACCTTATCATTCTAATTCTCTTCATATTAGTATCATCGTTTCGGTTCTAAACCTAACTTATTGAGCAGTTTTAACTACATACACTTTTCACTAAGGGTATTAGTACCGATGTTTATATAAAAGAATATTACGGATTCATTGATCATCGGTTTCATAAAAAGCCTCTAATCAATCGGGTCTTGAAACCAAAGATTTTTTTCTTTATTGAATGAGTACAAACTGTCACTAGCATGGACAAGATTCATAGCTGGAATTAACGGGTCAAGAACAGGAATACCATAATCGCCGCGTATTGTTCCTTTTAAAGCTTTTTCAGGTCTTCTATCTCCTAGCAGATTTCTTGCGATTTCTATACCATTGTCATCGTTATGAGTGAGAACCATAGGTAAAGTAGGTTTGCCGACGAAGTTTTTCTCCAGCCATCCGATAAAAGCAGGTCCCTCTCGGACAATCACGTCTTTGTAGTGATTTATAATGAGTGCTTTATCAGCGATTCGATAATGAATATGTTCAATACAAAAACCTGCATCTAGAAAACGTTGCATAACTTTGTCCACCAAACCTCTCTCGAGAGCATCTGGTTTTAGAATAATAAAAGTTTTAGATCCCATAAAAACACCTCTTTTGATACTATATTATATTGCAGCTAAAAACTTTTCATGAATGAAGAATAAACTTGCTATAAATCGATTTGTTATTAATATCTTCTATATAAGTCAATTATAACATAAACCAAATCCCAATTGAATTATCTACTTCAAACCTATTCATTTATACTAGCTTACTTAACCTAGTGCATAAATCCATCTTTTACTCACTTTAGCTGCAAATGATAATACATCATCTTAACAATAATAGGGGGCCATTTCCCAATAGCCCCCTAAAAAATTATATACCGTTTAATTATGTAAAAGTTGATGCACTAATTACTTAACTATTTTTCAACCCTACTTGATGCATTAATGTCTTAACTATTTCCAATCTCACTTGCAGCAATAAATAAATCTTTATACTTCGAATCTTCTTTGAAAAATACGGGTATAAATCCAATGGGTCCATCAATCATATATTTACCTTGAGTATAAATCTTCTTAGTCCAGAAGTGTACCCATCTGCCTTTTGGAATATAAACTTCAATCTTCTCAGTATCCGGTTGAAGCACTGGTGCCACTAATAGATCTTCACCTAATAGATATTCATTTTGTAATTCAAATGTTTCTGTATCACTCTCATTGTATAAAACCAACGGTCTTTGCATCGGCAGTCCCGAACCTTCTTTACTTCCTTCAATATCCAAATCTCTAAAGTAAGGTTTTAAAGCGACTCGAATATCTACGAATTTCTTCATATGTTCAATTGCTTCAACATCATCATAATACTGGAAGTTTTCTTTAGGTCGATTTCCTTCATGTGTTCTCATCAATGATGAAAATGTTCCCATCTCTAACCAACGCATAAACAACTCTTTAGTTCGAACATTACCATGTAGGCTTGTAAAGCCACCAATATCACTATGATGATACGGATTACCCATCATTCCAGAAGACAAAGCTCCACTGATAACTGTTGAGATACCATCATGTCTTGACCAATCAACCGACTGGTCTCCAGCCCATAAGGATACACAGTACTTTTGCGAGCCATGACCACCTGCACGCATAAAATAAAGGATTTCTCCAAGTTTCCCAGCCTCTTCAACCGCTTCATAGTTACACCTAGCCCAAAGGGCCGGCCATGCGTTATGCATAATCTTGGCATCGACTCCATTATGAAGCACACAGTCCATTGGTAAGTATTCACCAAAATCGGCCATCCAACCATCAAGACCTAAATCAATCATATAAGTTTTAATAACCGACTTATACCATTCAAACGCTTCCGGATAGGTAAGATCAATTGCTCCGCAGTCAAACTCGCCAAAGTCTATATCATATACATCACCTTGGTTATTTAATGCCATGTAACCTTTTTCTTTAGCTTCATTGTATAAACTACCATTTTTAACTACATTTGGATTAATATATCCTAAAAACTTAATGCCTCTACTGTGATAATCTTCAATCTTCTCTATTAGACCAGGATATCTTTTTTTATCCCACATCCAATTCCAATATAAACGTTGGCCAAAAGAAGTCACATTTATGCCTTCCCAGTCTTGACAAAAGATACCATTAACTTTTACTCCACGTGCAATTGCTTGTTCCAAATAATCATCAACTGTATCTGTACCACCTTGAAGACCTAACATGATTCCGTCATGAACCCATTCTGGAAGTGGTGGTAACTTCCCTGCATAATCTGCCAAAGACTTAACTGTATCAATTAATGAATCCGAAGCTTGAAAAGTTATTGATGCAGGAATTTCGTATAATAATATTTCATGATACTCTTCTTTTTTGAAATCAAAAACTCCATAAGCTGTAGAATCTATATGGCACCAATAATTCTTGGATGATATAAATGTAGGTTCAGGGTAGTTTGTTGTATAATAATCTCCGCCAGCACTATCCAATGTGTCCGCAAGGAAAGTAACATAGGTTGACTTATCGCGACCTACACCAGGCTCTGATGTAAGAATTGGATAGTCTCTACCTCTAAGGTTCAGATACGACATCTGCTCACCAAGACCATATATACGTTCTTGCTTATCAGCTGAAATTCTTAACCAAAACCTATTGTAACCATCTAGCTGAGGTTCAAAACTTAACACCAAACCATTGTCTGCAATATTTCCTTCTGATACGGTCATCACTAAAGCTGGTTTGTCATCCCGTTTGGACCTAAAGAAAAAGATAGTGTTATCAGAAAGTGTCGAATAACGCAGAGGTAATCTTTCTTCAATGTTATCTTTGACATCATAATTTCCTCGATATTCACTGTAATCTTCTTTTCCCATTCCTATATAAAAAACAGGTGTGTCTTCTGTATGATCCAAAATAATCTCATTATTAAGTGACAGCCTAAAACCATTTACTTGTTGTTCTAGTTTCATCATTTTGAGTTCTCCTTAAACAGATAAGAATGATTAACAATCTAATTCTATTACTATGTAATCTATTGCTATTCTATCTATTACCTATTGATCTATTGCTATTTAAAATTCTCGTCTTCGATTCCTTTAACTTGTTCAAATGCATTACATAAAAATTCAGCTTTTGCTTCGAATGTTTCGGTAAAGCTTGTATTTAACCATCGATCGACCATATCAATCGCTTGTTGAGGAGCAACAACCCATCCTCCAAGCGTTAATACATTTGCTTGGTTAATGATTGAACTCATCCTTGAAGTATAACTTCCTTCTGAAACAACAGCATAAATACCTTTGAATTTATTGGCAATTATATTCATACCCGCACCCGTTCCGCAACAAAGAATACCTTTTTCATATTCACCGTTTTGGATTGCTTTGGCAACTAAAGGAGCAACATCATAATAAGCTTTGAATTCTTCTTCCGAAACCATTCCCACATCTTTAACTTCATACCCTACCGATTCTAAATATTCAACTAATGCATCTTTAAGTGATCTGCCTGAACGGTCAGCTCCCACGATTATTTTTTTCATAATTTCCTCCTGTGTATTAATTTTTTTAGTATTACTTATCTTGTATAATTTATCTTGTAGTTATTAACAACGGTTGATAACTACAAGAGTTTCATTTCACTTGTTTACTGATTCTCCAATTCACCTTCTTGCACTTACTTTCTTGTAGATACCTTTCTTGCACTTACTTTCTTGCACTAATTTCTTGCACTTACTTTCTCGCACTAATTTCATGCAATTACTTTCTAGCAATTACATCTTTACAAGCAGCCACTATATCACTTGGAAGCATGTGGAATTTCTCCATCAAGAACGGCATCAAACCAACTTCACCAAATTGATCACGTACACCAATACGTTTCATTGGCACTGGTTCGTTCTCAACTAAAGTCTCAGCAACGGCACTACCAAGTCCATTAATTATATTGTGGTTTTCAGCAGTTACAATGGCGCCTGTTTCCTTAGCCGCTTTGATAATTATTTCAGTGTCAATCGGTTTAACCGTATGCAGATTAAGTACACGTGCACTGATTCCTTCTGCTTTAAGTAATTCACAAGCTTTAATCGATTCTTTAACCATGAGTCCAGTTGCAATTATAGTGACATCATTACCTTCAACCAATGTATCACCTTTTAACCATTTGAATTTATAGTCTGTACCATTAATGCTTTCAGCAACTTTTCTAAACATGCGAATATAAACAGGACCTGGATGATTTAGAATATGTGGAATTGCTTGACGCAGTTGTTCGCCGTCAGTTGGTTCGAATATTGTCATTCCCGAAAGATTTCTCATGATACCTACATCTTCAAAACTCATATGTGTCCCACCGTTAAGTTCAGCGCTCACTCCAGGATCAGACCCCATCATTTTAACTGGTAACTTTGAATAAGCAACTGAAATAGCAACTTGGTCAAAACAACGACGTGATGCAAACGCGGTAAACGAATGTGTAAAAGGTATCTTACCCGATGCTGCCAGGCCTGCCGCAACACAAATCATATTTGCTTCTGCCACTCCAACATCAACGGTTCTCTCTGGGAATCGTTCTCTAAACGGTATTGCTTTTGATGCTTTCATTAGGTCTGCATCTAAAAGAACAATTCTTTCGTCTTTTTCAGCAAGCTCAATTAATGTATTTGTATATACTTCTCTCATTTCAAGTTTTTCTAAAGCCATATTAATTTGCCTCACTTTCATCTAACATTGCATATGCTTTTTTCCACATTTCTTCTGAGACAGGCATATTATGGGATCCAACATCACCTTCAGCAAAATAAGCACCTTTACCTTTAATTGTATTCATGATAATCATTGAAGGTTTACCTTTGGATTCTTTAGCTACTTTGATAGCATCCAAAATCGCTTGAATATCATGTCCGTCAATCACCTGAACATGCCATCCAAAAGCTTTCCATTTATCATCAAGAGGACGAATCGAGTTAATATCATCTGTTGTTCCATCGATTTGCGCATTATTAAAATCTGTAAATGCAATCACATTATCAAGTTTTCTACTTCCTGCTAACATTCCGGCTTCCCAGACAATACCTTCTTGAGATTCGCCATCACCAATAATTGTAAATATATTATAATCTTTTTTATCCATTTTAGCTGCAATTGCAAAACCCATCGCAGCGCTAAAACCTTGCCCTAAAGATCCCGCCGTCATATCAATCCCTGTGGTCAGGTTCATATCACAGTGACTTGGCAACTTAGTATTTGGACGATTCAGAGTATCAAGTTCGCTTATATCAAAATAACCTTTTTTTGCTAACGCAGAATATACAGCTGGTCCTCCGTGACCTTTACTTAATATGAATCGATCTCTGTCAGCCATTTCAGGATTTTTAGGATCAATATTCATTTCATTAAAGTAAAGAACCGCTAAGACGTCCATAATGGATAAACAACCTCCAATATGTCCTACCCCCAATTCCCCGATCATTTTAATTGTTAATTTTCTAAGTTCTTTAGCCTGAAATTCTAAATCTTTTACTAATTCCGTTTTCATAAGATCTTCCTTTCTTATTTCATTATAATTTTATAGAATATTTTTCCACTTAATGTAAGTAATAAATTATGCTAGTGCAATTAATTCAATCCGGTAATGCAATCAATAATTCATGCAAGTGTAATTAATACAATCCGGTAATCTTGCCAATAAAGAATAATGCAACTGATAATATAATGGATGAAACAAGCGTTAACACAACACCTGCCTTCGCCATATCCTTAATCGTGAAATAACCTGCTGAATAGGATATGACATTTGTTGGGGAACTTGTAACTAATATAAAGGCTAACGAGGAGGTTATAGCCGCTGGCATGGTAACAGCTAACGGACTACGTCCAAGTGTTTCTGCCATTGCAATGATAATAGGAATTATGATTGTTCCTGTTACTGTATTGCTTGAAAACACAATCTTTAACATCGATACAATAATAATGATTGCAAAAATCTGAACTAACATCGGTACATTTCCGATTCCACCAAGAAGTGCTGACGAAACCCACATAGCTGCTCCCGTGTTGTATAGCATTAAACCAAGAGCAATCCCGGTAACAACAAGAATGATTCCACTCCACGATATATCTCTTTCAATCTCTTTCCACTTAATTCGTGACATCCCAGGAAAGAAGAATAAGCAAGAAGTGAATACTACTGGCAATGAAATTGGAATACTCATATCTAATAACTTTTCAAGAATTGGGCTTGTCACCCATAAAAGTATCGTTAAAAAGAATAAGAATATTGTAACCCTTTGTTCATGATTCATTTTAGGTTGATCTTTAAAATCTTCCATCAATTCTGCTTTAGATTTCTTAAGATGTGTCATCTCAGGTTTGAAGAACTTTAATATAATGACCCAAGTTGGAATTATTAGCAGAATAACACACGGTATTCCAAAAACCATCCAATCAACAAACGATAAGTCAACCCCAGCCATTTCCTTCAAAAAACTCACTGCCAAAGTGTTGGATCCCGATCCTGCCGGAGTTCCAACACCTCCTACAACAGGTCCCCATGCGGTTGCAATCATCAATGCCTTCCCAAAGTTACTCTTTAGAGGTTCAACACCCTCCTCCTGCAATATGCTTCTTGCAAGTGGCATAAGCATTGCAGCTGCTGCCATCTCTGTAATCCACATAGCTAAAAGTGCCCCTGTAATCAAAAACCCAAGAATAATGTGACTCGTTTTATTCCCTGTTACGGAAAGAACGATGACTGATATTCGCTTTCCAAGTCCTGATTTTGTAATAAATGCTGACAGTATTAACACACCTATAAAGAATACAATGATGTCATTTCCGAAACCTACACGAACTATGTTCTTAAAGGTATCAATCTTACTAACAGCTAGGATTATGACACTTAACATTCCGGTAATGTGAAAAGGAATAGCTTCTGTTATCCAGAGAATAAGTGCGAAGCTAAGCACTGCCATAGCTGTTTGTCCTTCTTTAGTTAACATTGCTCCCGGAAGATTCCGAATATCCTCTCCGAGAGGAAGATTCATGATAGCAATAGCTACTATAAATGCGATTCCCATATATAAAAGATTAATCTTTGAACTTTTTGATTTTTCCATGTCATCTCCTATTAAATAACTCTTTTATGAATTAAGCAATTGTTGTAGAAGCAACCCAACTTTACTTGGTCTATCTGCAACTAGACCTCCTGCTTTTTCCAATGCTTCAATTTTGCCTTCAACAGATCCTTTACCACCTGATATGATGGCTCCGGCGTGGCCCATTCGTTTACCTTTAGGCGCTGTTCTTCCACCTAAAAAAGAAACAACAGGTTTTGTGAAAATTCCTGCTTCCATTGCTTCTGCTACTTCTTCCTCCATCGTTCCACCGAGTTCACCAATGATTACGACTGCATCCGTATCTGGATCCGCTTCATAATAGGGTAGCATTTCAGCAAATCTTGTACCAGGTACAGGATCGCCACCAATGCCAATCAGTGTTGATACGCCATATCCAGCTTCAACAATCATAGCTGTCACTTCATTTGTTAACGAACCGCTGCGCGTCATAACTCCAATACGACCCGGTTTATAAACTCTTTCAATCCAATAAGGGAAAAATCCCATCATTGCTTCGCCTGGTGTGATGACTCCTGAAGTGTTTCCACCAATAACTAATGCGCCTGCTTCTAATGCTTTTTTACGTATCTCCACTGTTTCATGAAGCGGTATTCCATCTGCTACTGTAACAATTTTTTTGATTCCTGCATCAAGAGCTTCTAGAACTGCATCTTTTGTAAATTTAGGAGGGACAAATAGCATCGTCGCGTCAACATCATGTTCTTTCACTGCGTCTCTTACTGAATTGTATACCTGAACACCTTCTACCATTTGTCCTGCTTTACCTGGTGTAACTCCTGCAACAACTGTTGTTCCCATTTCTATCATATGTTTAGTCCAGAAACTTCCTTCTGAACCTGTAATTCCTTGGATTAAAACTTTTGTTTCTTTTTGTATGAATATACTCATTATCTAGCACCTCCATTTGAGGACGTTGATGCTTTTGAAATCTCTACAGCTCTTTTAACAGCATCTTCTGTATCATACAAACATTCAAGACCAGCAGCTTTTAGGGTTTTGGTTGCTTCTATTTCATTTGTTCCTCGAATACATGTAATAATCGGTCTATCCGGTTGCAGCTTTTTAATTGCAGCAACAATACCATCCGCCATTACATCTGCTCTTGCAATCGTTCCAAAGGTAACGATCAGTATTACTTTCGAATCATTTTTAAGACATAATCGCATTGCTTCTTCAGCTTTCCTATAATTAGGTCCGCCAAATTCAAGATAGTTAGCAACCGATCCATCTGCATAATTGATTAAGTCATAAACCGTTGTAGTCAACCCAGCTCCTGCGCACATCAAACTAATGTCTCCATCGAATTGAATATATGGTATTCCTTCAAGCGCAGCTTCAAATTCCATATCAGAGTCGAAGTATTCTCTTGTCATTTCATATTTTTTTTGGCGATACATCGAATTATCATCAATACTTAACTTACCATCTCCGGCAATAACATTTCCTTCTGTCGTTATAAATACAGGATTAATCTCAACAAGTTCAGCATCATATTTATCAAAAACTTGATATAGATTATAAATCATTTTCGATAATTGACTGACAATATTCTTATCCTTTGATAATCCATAGGCAATATTTTTACACTGAAACGGTTGAATCCCTGCAATAATATCAACTTCTTCAAACATGATTTTTTCTGGTGAATCCACTGCTAAAGTTTCAATATCAACGCCACCTTCAACACAAGCTATCACTAATGCAGTCGCCTTCTTAGCATCAACCGTAATGGATAAATATAATTCTTTCTCAATTGAAATCATTTCTTCAACTAAAATTTTACTTACATTGTGTTCACTCGCTAGTAGCCTAGCCACCTCACTCCTTGCCTCTTCGTTCGTTTTCACTAGAGGAATCAATCCTGCTTTTCCTCTTCCACCACGAAGTACTTGGGATTTAAGTGCACATGGAACGCCAATTTCTTTTAAACCATCTTCAAGACTTTCCACACTATCAATAAGATAACTTTGTGGGATTTTTATATTATTTTCACGAAATACATCTTTCGCTTGGTATTCGAATAATTTCATATATTACCTCCTATAAAGTAAATCATTACTTACTATATCTTGTGAAAAATTCGCCCCACATGTCTTCGTCGCTAGGTTTAACAATAGGAATCAACTTCGATACCCATGTTAGATTTAAGAAATGCTTATAGTTGATATTCTCAGTCGTAATATTACCACCCCAAGTTCCACATCCAAGTGTTGTTGTACTTGGCATACCATTAAAGAAGTTTCCTCCATTAGCTGGAGCTTGCGGTTGATTAACCATAATACGGCTAGTTTTCATTTCTAATCCGAGACGATCTACATAAGCATCTGTATATGTATGGATTCCACATGAATGCCCTGTTCCGGAAACTGTTGTTAAACGAACGAGTATATCTAACGCTTCATCAAATGTAGAGTACTTCCAAATGGTTAGAACAGGACAAAGCTTTTCTTCACTGAAATGATCTTCTTCAACAGGTAAGTCACCTTCTACCATAATCATTCTTGTTGTCTCGTCTATAGTCAGCCCTGCATCTTTAGCGATAACCGTTGCTGATTTAGCTACTATATTAGGGTTAAGCGTTAAATGACCTTTTTTGTTAATCTGCCACATCCAGTCTTTAAGCGTTGACTTTTCTTCTTTATTAAGAAGAGCTCCATTTTCGCCTTTTAAAACTTCAATTGCTTTATCATAAATGCTTTCGTGTATGATAATTGAGTTTTCTGAAGAACATGATGTAGCATTGTCAAATGTTTTACTTAACGCTACTTTTTTCATTGCATCAACGACATCAGCATCTTCAGCGATAATCTGTACCGAGTTGCCAGGTCCTACGCCATATGCAGGTGTACCACTGGAATAAGCAGCTTTAACCATCGCTCCTCCACCCGTAGCTAACACTAAATCAACTTGTTTCATCAGTTGGTTTGTTGACTCGATTGAAGGTTCTTCAATGATTTGGATCAAATCTTCTGGCGCTCCGATCTTACGAAGTCCTTCTCTCATATAATCAATTGCCAATTTAGAACATTTCTTCGAACGAGGATGAGGAGCAAAGATAACCGCGTTTCTACCTTTAAGAATAGATATCGCATTACTTGCAGGCGTCGCTGTTGGATTTGTTACCGGACAAAGAGCCCCAACCACACCAACAGGTTTGGCATACTTGGTTATTCCTTTTTCAACGTCTTCTTCGACAATACCTACTGATATAGCCCCTTTAACATCTTTCAGTACTCCAAGGACTTTACCTTTGTGTTTCTTGAACTTATCTGCTTCATTTCCCATACCCGTTTCACTAACGGCTAGTTTAGCAAGTTCTACAATGTTCTCATCATTATACATCGCCCATCCAATTGCAAGTACGGCATCATCAATCTGCTCTTGCGTATACTTAGCAACTTGCTCTTGAGCTATTCTAGCTTTTTCAATTAACGTCATGATAATTTCTTTTTCTTCCATAGTTCCTCCTAAATGTTTCAGTGATAGTGACTGTTAATGAAGCGCACCACATAAATGAATGGTACAAGAACTTCATTCTCACTCACAGATTTTTATGTTAAATTTGAAAATATATCGTCGCAAAGCTATTGTTTAATTAATTTTATTAATCAATAGCTTCAAAATAAATAGCCATAGACTTCTCCACAACTAATCACTTGTATATCTTCAATTATCTCTACTAATTAGATACAGTTGCACCAATTTTAAAGAATAATTCATTAACAACCAATACCAATCCTCCAACACCTTTTTGCGTATCGAGACGACTTGGTTCTATTCGATCTTCAATGTCTTCATTATTTCCACGTTGAAGTACAACCTGTACAAGTTTTTCCATGAATATTGGCTCTTGAAACATTTTACTGAAGATGACTATTTTGTTTGGATCATAAAAATTAATGCTATTGATCACACTGATCGAAATGAAACATATAAGTTTATCAACGTGTTCAATCACCAGTGAATCACCCTCTAAGTAGGCATCAATGATATGCTCTTCCGTCAATCTATCAGAATCACCTTCCACCAAATCATATAAAATCGGATAGTCTACTTTCGTAAAACCAGCTTTGATTTCTTCTAACAATACAGCAATAGATGCAACGGTTTCAAGACATCCCACTTGACCGCACCTGCATTTTTTACCTTCTAGATCAATAACCATATGTCCTAGTTCGCCCGCATTATTATAAGAACCTTTATATATATCATTATCAAGTATTATTGCAGATCCAATACCTGGACCTAACTTCATGAAAACCATATTTCGATTTTTATGATGAATCGTCAACTCCATTTCAGCAAGGGCAAGAGCTCTTACATTGTTCTCAACAACAACCGGTAAATCCAATGCTTCAAATAGATAACTTTCGATATCAACCTCGACATCCCATAAACCGTATGCATGTTTACTCAATCCACGTTCCGTATCCACATACCCTACAATGCCAACGCCAATGCCAAGTATTTGTTCTTTATTCAGTTTTTGACGTGCTATTAATTCATTAATATTATCAACCGCAATCCCTAACACTTCTTCCGGAGACAAACCTTGAATGTTATCATTTGTATATTCAATAATCTCGGCTTTCAGATTACCTAGACAAACATTTATATGACTTCCTTCTATATTAATGCCAAATGCGTACTTGTAATTCTTATCAAGTTCAATATATACCTTTTTCCTACCCACACGCGTGGGTTCACTTACTTGACCTGACTCACGAATACATCCTTGTTCTATTAGTTCATTTACAAGAATTGTAACAGCCGCAGGGGTAAGCTTAATCTTATCGGCTATATTCTTACGAGGCTTGGGATTAGTCCTTATTTGACTCAAAATAAGTCCTCGATTACTCATTTTGACATCACTCATATTTATTCCTGAACGCCTTTTCACTGTCTACCTCCTGTAACCATTATGTTACTTTCCTATCATACTACAGTTAATATGGAAAATCAATAGTTAATTAACAGTTTTAATTAATTAACCTTCTTTGCTAGATTCAGATAATTTTTATCATTTCGAAGTCGTAATGTAGCTAATAGTATGATCAACCCCAACACCAAAGATAAGCCACTTATTACTGCAAAAAGATAATAGGTTTTAAAAGATGGAACTGGTCGCTTATGTCGCCATCGGGATGGCGATACAAGAACCTACCTCAAGCAGCCGCTCATCCCAGGTTGATTTCCTAGTGGGCTACTGAAGCGTAAAACGCACTCAGACCCCGTAAGGAAATCTAACCAGTGATTCAAAGTCTC
>Ga0314774_1001709_pt1 | contig 13531 bp, 14 predicted proteins | sample MetaGCBIA2018_FD_204515 | JGI IMG/M metagenome (GOLD analysis project Ga0314774, IMG submission 204515) | Cryopeg brine microbial communities from Beaufort Sea near Barrow, Alaska, United States - CBIA 2018 | ecosystem: Environmental > Aquatic > Marine > Coastal | place: USA: Alaska | collected... | reverse complement strand
CCATGACCACCAGCCGGTACCTGAACATTGCATCCTTGGAAGCGTCGATCCGTCGACTCCAAATAACGAAATAGCTGCAAGCCCACACGCTCACCTTGCGTGAGGCACCAGATCAACTCTCGCGCTCACTTTTCAGTGAGGCACCTCGGGGGTACCACCGAAGTGATACCCCTTGATTCAGAACCAGAAACGTTAGTAGTCGAGCTGCTGCTGCAGGGCATCCAGCACGATGTAGCACGGCAGAACCTGCGCAACGCTTGAGTTGGGCTCGCGCTTCTCCTTGATGGCCGCGATGAATTCGCGATCTTGAAGCTCGATACCGTTCATCGAGACAGCAACCTTCGAGACATCGATGGGCTCTTGTTTACCGTTGAAGAGGTCGTCGTAGCTGGCAATGTAGGTGCCGGTATCGCCGATGTACCGAAAGAAGGTGCCGAGGGGTCCGTCGTTGTTGAACGAGAGGGAAAGCGTGCAAATCTTGCCGTTCTCCGTCTTGAGCTGAATCGACATGTCCATGGCAATGCCCAGTTCGGGATGCTTGGGCCCCTGAATGGCATTGGCCTGAACGATCTTCTCGCCCGTCTGGTACTGGAAGAGATCGACCGTATGAGCCGCGTGGTGCCATAGTAGGTGGTCAGTCCACGAGCGGGGCTGCCCGAGCGCGTTCATGTTGGTGCGACGGAAGAAGTATGTCTGCACATCCATTTGCTGGATGCTGAACTCCCCCGCCGTGATCTTGTTGTGTACGTACTGGTGTGACGGGTTGAAGCGGCGCGTGTGGCCGGCCATCGCAATCAGACCGGTCTCCTGTTGCACATCCACAATTTCCTGCACGCCGACGAGCGAGTCAGCCATAGGGATTTCTACCATGACGTGCTTTCCCGCACGCAGGGCCTGAATCGTCTGGTCGTGATGCATGTGCGTCGGCGTGGCCAGAATCACGCCATCCAGGTAATCCTGCTGTAGCAGTTCGGCATAATCGGTGAAGGCGGCCTTGGCGCCGTACTTAGCGGCCACCTCCTCCGCGATGCCCATGCGACTGTGTGCCACGTACTGGATGTTTGCGTCGTCGATGAGCGCGAGGGCATCGAGATGCTTCTGGCCGAAGGCCCCCAGGCCTACGACGGCGATGTTTACCGTCATACTTCTTCTTCTTTGGGGGTGAGAATAAGGTGACCAACCGAGGTATTCGAGGCGGGCACATGGTTAAAGCGGTACACCTCGTTGACCTTATCGCCTAGAGCGCCGCGCATGACGAGCCACATGATGAGCTCGACGCCTTCGGAACCGGCCTCAATCATGTACTCGAGGTGGGGCTTGTACTGCAACACCTCGGGCTGGTTGATGAGGTCATCCATGAACTTGCGGTCGAACGGCAGGTTGATGAGACCGGCGCGAGCGCCCTGAATTTGGTGGCTCATGCCACCAGTTCCCCAGACCTGAACGCTGAGGTCCTCGTCGAACTGCTCCACGGCGTCCTTGATGGCCTTGCCCAAGGCGAGGCAGCGCTCACCCGAGGGCTGCGGGTACATGACAACGTTGACCGGCAACGGAATGACCTTGGTGGGCCACTTGTCGGGGCTGCCGTACATGAGCGACAGAGGAACGGAGAGGCCGTGGTCCACCTCGAGAACGTTCAGGACCGTCATGTCGAAGTCGTCCAGAATCAAGGATGCGGCCAGGTGCGTTGCGAGCTCGGGGGCACCCTCGACAGCGGGAACGGGACGGGGGCCATAGCCTTCGTCACAGATGGCGAATGACTCGGCGATCCCCACGGCGAAGGTGGGGATGATGTCCATACCGAAGTACGACGCGTGGTCGTTGTAGACGATGATCGCCACGTCAGGGGTGTTTTCCTTCATCCAGGTCTTGGAGAATTCATACCCCTCAAACATGGGCTTCCAGTACGGCTCTTCGGTACGTCCCATGTCAATGGCAGCGCCTACGGCGGGCACGTGACTGGTGGCAATTCCTGCGGTGATGCGTGCCATTAGGCTTCTCCTCGTTCTTTTTTGGAGCGCCAGCCTTCGATGCTACGGCCGCCGGCCACCATCATCGCGGTGTACTGCTCCACGTTCATATCGGTCATGGTGCTAACGGCCTGTACGTACGACAGCCCATCGGAGGCAAAAAGCTTCGCCAAGAAGTAAACGTTGCCGCCCGTATCCAACATCTTCTGGAAATTGCGGTCGAGAACGGCCTGCTTCTGCTCCTCGCTCATCTCCCACTCGTCGAGATAGGTGCGCTGGTCGGCAAGGAATCGCACACGGTTCTCCGCAGTGCGCAGGCTCATGCAGAACTCGTTGAGATGGTATCCCTGGCGCGTCTTCTCAATTGTGAAGATCGTGGTGCCGGGGATGTCCTTGAACTGCTCAAAATTGGGCTTCATTTTTAGCTCCAGTAGAGGTTGTTGGGATTGGTCACAAGCAGTTTCACTTGCAGCGACGGGGTTGTCGCAATTGAGGGAACGTAGTCAACGAGGATGCCGTCATCGGGCATCTCCTTTTTCATGTTGGGGTGCGGCCAGTCGGTTCCCCACAGCACGCGTTCGGAGAACTCTTCCACGATTGTCTTCGCGAAAGGAACAACGTCGGCATAGAGCGGTGCGCCACTGATGGTGATGCGGTCGGGACAACTCACCTTTGACCACACATTTTTGTTTTCACGCATGAAGCGCAAGAAAACTTCGAACTCGGGGCCATTGATGTCTTTCGTGACGTCGGGGCGTCCCATGTGATCAATAACGATCGGGATGTTCAGAGACGTGAAGAAGTCCCATTTTTCCAACAGGTCCGCTGGTTCGAAATAGAGCACCACGTGCCATCCCAAAGGGCGAATCTTCTCGATTATCTCGCGGTAGTAGTCATCAGGCTTGGGATCAACGAGACGCCTAACGTAGTTGAAGCGGACCCCGCGAACACCGAGTTCGTGCATGCGCGCCAACTCTTCGTGCGTGACCTTCGGCGTGACCGTAACGACGCCGCGGGCCCTATCATCCGCGTGTTCCAAGACATCCAGCAGGGCGGAATTGTCGGAACCGTGACAGGTCGCCTGGACAACTACGTTCTTCTCGAAGCCGAGAAAATCACGCAGAGCAAAGAGCTGCTCGCGGCTGGCATCACAGGGTGTGTACTTTCGCTCGGGCGCAAACGGGAAGATGTCTCCGGGGCCAAAGACGTGACAGTGCGCGTCAACGGAGCCGGGGGGAACGACAAACTTGGGCTTGCTGGGATTCGGGTGCCAGTCCAGCCAGTCGGCGTCTTTCACGAATGCGGTGCTCATGCGCCCTGTCCTGCCAACTGGGCGTCGAGGCGCGGGAAAACAGCGCGAGTGTTGCCAGAGAAGATCTGGGTGCGTTCGGCATCCGTAATCTTGGCCGCATCGATGTAGCGCTTGGTGTCATCGAAGTACTGACCGGTGGTCTCGTCAATGCCGCGCACGGCACCGATCATCTCCGAGCCGAACAATATGTTCTTGTTGTCGATGACATCCACCAGAAGGTCAATTCCTGGCTGGTGGTAGACACACGTGTCAAAGAAGACGTTGTTCATCAGGTGCGTGGAGAGATTGGGCTGCTTCAACATGTCGGCTAGGCCACGGTAACGACCCCAGTGGTAAGGAACCGCTCCCCCGCCGTGAGGAATGATGAATTTCAGCGTCGGGAAGTCCTTGAACAGGTCGCCCTGAAGCAGTTGCATAAATGCAGTGGTGTCGGCATTCATGTAGTGCGCGCCCGTGGCATGAAAATTCACGTTGCATGATGCCGAAACGTGAATCATGGCGGGCACGTCGAGTTCGACCATTTTCTCGTAAAGCGGGTACCAGTACTTGTCGGTCATTGGAACGGTGTTCCACATGCCGCCGCTGGGGTCGGGATTCAGGTTGCAGCCGATAAAGTCGAGCTCGTTGACGCACCGCTCAAGTTCCTTGATCGACTCTGTCAAATCGGCACCGGGCGACTGAGGGAGCTGGCCGACACCAACGAAGACGCCAGGAAAGAGGTCAACAACGCGCTTGATGAGGTTGTTGCAAGCGATAGTCCACTCGAGGCTGATGCGTTGGTCGCCTTCGTGGTGGCCCATAGCGGATGCCCGCGGGGAGAAGATGGTGAGGTCTGTGCCGCGCTCATTGATGAGACGAAGCTGGTTGGACTCAATCGACTCGACGATGACGGCATCAGAGATTTCAGGGTACTCGGGACTGGGTAGCCCGGCCTTGAACGCAGCAAGCTGGTCAATGCGCCACTGGTTATGAAGTTCAGGGGCCGTTGTGTAGTGGCCGTGACAATCGATGATCATGCGTTCTCCCATGCGGACTCTAGTACGTAAATGGAGCCCGACATCAGCATTCGGGCGGTGCGGAGCAAAGCAGATTTGGTGACGACAGGCGTGCCGGTGGAGGTGTCGACTTCCATCTGCACGGTGAAGAAACCACTGGGGTGTTCGACCTCGATGTCGTAGCTTGAACTGTGGCCCGAACCAGTGGTGGCGAGGCCGGCAATCTGAGCTGCGACGCTCCCCTCGAGCATGCAGGCAGTCGCGACGGAGACGGCACCGAGCACACCGATAGATTCGTGCACGCGGTGCGGGATGAACGTACGAGTGCTGAGTAGTCCGCCGGCCTTGGCCGGTGACAGCAGGCTCATTTTAGGAACGGTCTTGTTGGTGACATCCCCCAAGTTCATCATCGGGCCCACGGCAAGACGAATCTCTTCGACCCGTGCCTTCAACTCTTCGTTGGCCTCAAGTTCGGCGGGCGTTTCGTAGCCGGTGATGCCAAAGTCGGAGGCGTTCAGGCACACCACGGGCATACCGTTATCGATGCAGGTGACCTGAACGCCGTTGACCACGTCGACCACGTTTCCGGTCGGAAGGAGTGAGCCGCAGCTGGAGCCCGCGACATCCTCGAAGTTAATGTTGATTGGAGCATGCGTTCCGGGAACGCCATCAATGCGCGCGTCGCCGGCGTAGTTGACGATGTAGTCAGGGGTTTCGACAAAGGCTGTGGCCTTCGAATCAGTGTTCTCCAGGTAGATAGCAACGGGGGTGACGCCGTCTTGGGCCTCGATGAGACCCTTTTCGAGGGCGAACGGGCCGACGCCGGCCAGAATGTTGCCGCAATTCTGCTGATCGCTGACTTCAGCGCGATCGGGCCACACCTGCAGAAACAGGTAGTCAACGTCGATACCGGGACGCTCCGACTTATTGACGACGGCAACTTTTGAGGTGAGCGGATGTCCGCCTCCCATGCCGTCGATTTCGCGCACATCGGGCGAACCCATGGCCGCTAATAGGAAAGTGTCACGAGCCGCACGGTTGCTCGGCAAATCCTCGGCCAAGAAGTACAGGCCCTTAGAGGTACCACCGCGCATGACGACGCAGGGCACGGAGGCCTGAGAGTTTTTCATGCCTGGTAGTCCTCGTAGACCAATCCCTTGGCGGCGAGCGCCTCGCGCATGCCGTAAATGTCGAGACCAAGTTCACCGGATGCCAGACGAGCGCGCTTGGCGGTCTCGTTGGCTTCGCGCTCGCGGCCCTTCTTCAGGACCTCGGCCGCATCTTCGCGGCGCACAACGCACACACCATCAATGTCGGCGACGATGACGTCACCGGGGCGAACGAGCTGGTTTGCAATGACGATGGGCACCTGTACGTTGCCGATGGTTTGCTTTACCGTTCCCTGGGCGCCGATGCTCTTCGACCAGACGGGGAAGCCCATCTCGGTGAGAGTGTCGACGTCGCGCACGCCGGCATCGATTACGAGGCCGCGAACGCCGTGCGCCATAAGGCTCTCGGCGAGGAGGTCGCCAAGGTAGCCGTCGTCGCACGGGCTGGTGGGGGTCACAACCAAGATGTCACCAGGCTGAGCTTGCTCAACGGCAACGTGAATGGACCAGTTGTCGCCGGGCGCAACCTCGCAGGTCAGCGCGTTGCCGGCAATCTTGGCAGAAAAAATGGGGCGGAGGCGAATGTCGAGCAAGCCAATGCGGCCCTGCGATTCATGCACCGTAGCGACGCCCAACTCGGCAAGGCCATCAACGATTTCCATTGAGGTACGAGGCGTACCCCGAACTACACGTGCCATGATTCTCCTTCGAATATCCGCATCGAGCGTATGTTTCTAGCTAACTACATTGAGAGGGACATAGCAAAGCTCCATTCCGGATACCGGAAGGCTAATAACCGCTCTCGACAAGTTTCTTCGACAATGCGGCGGCCGTCACCTGCAACACGGGCAGCATGCGCGAAATATCACGGCTGTCGTCGCTCGGAGCTACGATTCCCATGGCCGCAATCACCTTTCCGCCCTTGCCGCGAAGGGGAACGGCGATGGAAGTGGCACCGGCCGCGAGCTCCTCGTGCGTCTTGGCAAACCCCTGCGCCTTGATTGTGGCTAGCTGGGCCCTAAGCTTTTTGGCGTCCGTGATTGTGGTGTCGGTGTAACGGTCGAGGGAATTGAGGACGGCATCCTGAAGCTCGTGGGTGCCAAACGCCATCAACACCTTGCCAACGCCCGTGGCATGCAACGGAAGCCGTGAGCCGGGCGTACTCATCACCGACATTGTGCGGGAACCGGCGATGCGCTCGACCACCAGACAACGCAGGCCATCAACGACGGCAATCTGAACAGCATCGTTGCCCAGCTCGTACACGTCCTCCATATACTCGTACACGTCCTCCATATAAGGGAGTGCCACCTCGCGCAGATCTGCGTGCACGGAAGCCAAGAGGCCAATACGCCACATCTTGCTGCCGATTTCGTAATCGCCGTCGGAGCCTCGCGCCAGAGCATCATTCTTCTCGAGCTCATGAACCAGCCGGTGCACCGTCGTCAATGGAAGGTTCGAGCGACGCGAAATCGCGGCCAACGACTGCCGGCGGTGCTTGGCGTCGAAGGTATCGAGAACGGCGAGGGCGCGGGCAGTGACTGACTTCGTTCCCACTTTTTCATTCACTAATACAGCCTAATTTCAGAAAAGGGGTATCCATTTAAAAGCAGTGATTTTAGGCGCTCGCAGAACCTTCAGGACGCCCGCCACGGCCGATCTAACGGTTCGACGGCCAAAGTGCCGGGCTGTCGCTTTTTACCGGGCGGCGGCGTCTTGACCTTTCTTGGGGCTGGGACGGCTACAAGCTTGCGGTACGTCAGCGGATCGGTGCGGACGGCTTGTTCCAGGAGCCGGTAGAACAGCAGCCCTCGTTGTTTGACGTGGCGCCGGTTGAACCGGAAGACGAACTCGTCGAGGTAGGCCTGTAGGTGTTCGGGTGCGACGCTGCCTTGGAGGGTCCCGTTGAGCCAACGCTTGAGGAGGCTGGCGACTCGATGAACGCCGGGTAGGACTTCATGAGCTTCTAGGCCGGAGTGCTTGACGTTGATGGGTTGGTGCTCGAAACCGTCCTTTACGATGGCCGGATACGACGTCCAGGCGTCTGTGACGACCGTGCTGCCGGGAGCGACGTTCTCCACGATGAATCCGCGTAGAGTCGGACCGGTTGCGTCCGGAATGACCTGCATCCGAGCCCGCCCGAAGCCGTGTCCACTGGGATTGAGCTCTATTGCGATAACGACAAGGACCTTTCCGGCTGCGCCGCGCCCACGCTGGCCGTGCTTGTTCTTGCCGCCGATGAAGGTTTCATCGACCTCCACCGTTCCGGTGAGCAGCCCGCGCTCTGGCATCACCATCGCGCGCCGGAAACGGTGCAGCATCGTCCACGCAGTCTGGTAGCTCCCCAATCCCAGCACCCGTTGCAAGCCCAAAGCACTCGCTCCGGACTTCTGACTCGTCAGCAGCCAAGCCGCCTCAAACCAGATTGTCAGCGGGGTCTGTGCGTGGTGGAAGATGGTCACACGTCGACCGCACCCTGAGCACATCTGCCGTGAATCGGCTAGCGGCTAGGACCCGACACTGTCGCAATGCGGGCAAAGGAACCCCTCAGACCACCGCAGCCAATCCAGGTAATCAAAACATGCTGCGTCGTCCGGGAACCAAGCGCGAACTTCTGCAAGCGAACCTGGGTAGTGAATTCCCTCCACGGGATCGGTCGACATGCCAATAAACTACTGGATTTAAATGGATACCCCGCTTTCAGAATTCACTCAGTGCTACGCGAAGACGCTCTCACTGTCGCCATTGTGGGCGGGGATGCGATAAACTACCCAGACAGATAGTGAGTAGCATCACCCGAGCCGAAAGGGAGTTTGTCAGTGAGTCTTCGCTACGCCCTCCTTGCTCTTCTTGCAGTGGAGCCCATGACGGGCTATGACCTATCGAAGCGGTTTCAATCCTCTGTTGCCCATGTCTGGCACGCGCCTGACTCTCAGATTTATCCCGAGCTTAAGCGCATGGAAAAGGACGGCCTGCTTGAAGGGCACGATGTGACGTGGGGGCAGCGCGGCAAGAAGCGCGAGTACCACATCACGGATGTCGGCATTGAGGCCTTCCGTTCGTGGATGAATGAGACGCTCAGCTATCCTCCGGAGCGCGATCCCGTTCACCTCAAGGCGGCCTACTTCGAGTGGGCCGAACCGAATTCGGCCAAAGCTCAGCTGCTGGCGCACATTGAGAACTTCACCGCCCGTCGCGAGGACTGGGTCGAAAAGGTTGATGAAATCCTGGGCGACAACAATGCCATTCTTGCCAAACGTCTAGCTCAGGCTCCTGAAGAAGACCGGGTTCGGATTCGAGCCTTCAAGAAATTTACCTATGACGGCCTAATCTCCCGGGCTGAGCAAGAAATCGCCTGGGCCGAAAGTGGGCTAGCCCTCCTCGACCAGCTGAGCGCTGCGACCGACTGAGCCCTCGACCGACGAAGCACCGCGAATACCGAGGTCACGTCGTGCTTGCCGGAAAAGACCGGTGTTAGTGCCAGACCTCGGCCGCAATATCGACGACCTCGCGGATCTTCATCCACTGCTGATCCTCCGTCAAATCGTTGCCTTCTTCTGTCGAGGCGAAACCGCATTGAGGGCTGAGCGCGAGCTGTTCCAAGGGCACGAATGTCGCAGCCTCCACTATGCGGCGTTTAATGACCTCGCGGCTCTCCAATTCACCGCTCTTGGTGCTCACCAGTCCGAGGACAACGACTTTGTCTCCCTTGGGGAGAAAACGCAGTGGCTCGAACGTTCCCGCGCGCTCGCTGTCGTACTCGAGAAAATAACCGTCGTAGTTGCATACGCTCAGCAGCTGCTCGGCTACAGGTTCGTAACCACCGGATGAGATCCATGTTGAGCGAAAGTTACCGCGGCAAACATGCGTGGTGATGGTCATATCGTCGGGCTTGCCCGCGAGGGAGGAATTAAGCAGAGCCGCATAACGCTCGGCGAGCCCCTCTGTGCGAATACCGCGCTCAGCCGCCTTGCCCAGCTCGACATCAGAGCAGAGGTACGCCCACGCCGTGTCATCGAACTGGAGATAGCGGCATCCGGCCTCGTAGAACGCAGCGATGGCATCGCGGTAGGTTCGGGCCAAGTCGTCAAAGGTATCCTCGGCGTCAGCGTAGACCGCAGAATCCACCGAGCCGTTCTCGAGACGGAAGTGCAAAACAGTGGGGGCCGGGATACTCATCTTGGGCATGACACCGGTCGTGGACTGCAGAAAACGGTAGTGCTCGAGCATGGGGTGATCAGCTGGGAACCCAATTTTTCCGTTGATCCGCAGGCCACGCGAGCTCGTCTGCACACCCTGGAACTGGATGCCATGGTCTTGGCTTACGACACTGACGCCGTCCAGCCCGTCGAAGAAATCGAAGTGCCACCACGCCCGGCGGAACTCCCCATCCGTAGCAAGCTGGAGGCTGGCATCGGCCTGTCGCTCCACGACCCGGACGATTTCTGCGTCCTCTACCTCACGAAGCCCTGCGTCACTAAGGGCGCCGGACTCGTGTCGTGCTCGCGCGTCCTTGAGCATCGGCGAACGAAGGAAACTGCCGACGATGTCTGCACGGAATGGCGGGTTGATTGTCATGGAATCAAATCTAGTGTCGCGTGTTAATGGTTCGTTTGCGGTTGATCTTGCCGATTAAGTGTTCGGCGGTCTTGGTCCAGATGAACGGTGTCGCGCGTGTGTTGTAGCTGGCGATGTAGGCGCTGATCGTGGCCTCGAGGTCGTCGACGCTGTGGAATGATCCGCGCCGGATCGCTTGCTTGGTGATGATGCCGAAGAAGATCTCGACCATGTTCAACCAGGAGCAACTCGTTGGCGTGAAATGCAGGGTGACCCGGGGATTCTCTGCCAGCCAGGCCTTCACGTTCGCGTGTTTGTGCGTGGCGTAGTTGTCACACACGACGTGCAGTTCCACCTCCGGGTGCGCGTCGGCGACGAGGCCGAGGAAGTCGACGAACTCCTTGTTCGTGTGCTTCTGGTAGCACTTGTCGGCCGAGAGTTTCCCCGTCGCGATCTTCAACGCGGCAAACAACGTCGTCGTCCCGTTCCGTTTGTAATCATGAGTTCGCGCCGCCTGCCGACCCTTTTCCAATGGTTGGTCGGGGCGGGTGCGATCCAACGCCTGGATCTGCGACTTCTCATCGACACTGACCACGACCGCGTTCTCCGGCGGAGACATATACAACCCGACGACATCACGCAGCTTCGTTTCCAGCTCCGGATCGGTGGAGAATTTGAAGGTGTCGAGTCGGTGCGGCTGGATGTTCCACTTGCGCCAAATCCGGCCCACGGACGCAAACGAGATCCCCAAACGGTCGGCCATCAACCGTACCGACCAATGCGAAATGCCCAGTTCAGTGGGCGGTTTCCCGCTGTCGGCCAGCGTTTCCGAGATCACCGCCAACTCATCAATGACAGGGGCCCGGCCCGGCCTGGGTGCATTCTTCAACCCGTCGAGGCCCGTCTCGCCATACCTGTTGCGCCATTTCAGAACACTCGGACGGGACAGATTCACCCGGTGACCGATCTCAACATTCGAGACCCCCGCCGACGCGAGGAGCACGACCCGCGCACGCGAGGCCATCGCCGCCGACGCCCCATGCCCTCGAGTCAGCGCCTCAAGTCGAGACAGGTCACCATCACACAACACCAACGCTCGAGCCAGATACATGACTCAATTTTGCCAGCCCTCGAACGTAAATGAATCAACGACACGCAACACTAGTGCACGGAGGGATCGACCAGGGTCGACGGTTGAGGCTCGATTTCCCGATGTAGTGCCTCACCAATCAGTGTGATCGAGCCAGTGACGACGATGGCCGTACCGGGATGCCGGTCCGCCCCCTCGCGAGCCGCAGCCAACGCAGCAATAGGATTAGCGAAGTCATGGACGGCGATTCCCGGCGCCGCCTCGGCCACGACGCTTGCTAGCCGCCGGTGTCCGATGGCGCGCACAGAATCCGACTGAGTGACAAAAAAATCGGATGCCACCGGGCGCAGCGCTTCGACGATGCCGACGACGTCCTTCTCCTCGAGCACCCCAAGAATGAAAGAGACGCGGCGCACCCCTGGCCAATCGCGCATCTCGGCCGCGAGGCAAAGCGCGCCGGCTGGATTATGCGCGGCGTCAAGAATTACCAGCGGGTCGCGTCCAATGATGTGCAGGCGACCCGGAGAAGAGGCTTGGGCAAGCGCGGCTGTCACGGCCGTTGCGCTCATAGAGGAAACCCCAAGGAATGCGTCGACAGCAGCCACTGCCAGCGCCGCGTTGGAGGCCTGGTGAACGCCGTGCAGGCTCAGCGCGGTGTGCGAAATTGTGGTGCCGTCAATACGCCGGAGTGCAATATCTTGTCCGGTCGACGTGCGGGACAACGAGACGCCGCCAAAACTATGATCAGCGATGAGTACTCGGGATCCGACGGAATCGGCCTTGGCGAGAATTTCATCGAGCACTGCCGCCGATTGCACTGCCGTCACGACGGTCGAACCCGGTTTAATAATCCCGCTCTTCGTACGCGCAATCTGCTCCAGAGTCGAACCAAGCTGGCGGGTGTGGTCCAGAGAGATCGGTGCGATTACCGCGACGCTTCCGTCGGCGACATTAGTTGAATCCCATTCACCGCCCAGGCCCACCTCGATCACAGCGACCTCAGCTTTGGCACGCGCGAAGACCTGATAGGCGAGCACAGTCAGTGCCTCGAAAAACGTCAGCGCGGGCTCGCCGGACTGTCGCAATTCGTCGTCGACGCGGGCGAGGGTCGGCTGAACACGCTGCCACTCGTCGCCCAGAACCTCGTCAGACACCGGAATGCCGTCGAGCGCAATACGCTCTGCAAATCGCGTGAGGTGTGGGCTCGTAAAGAGGCCAACTCGAAAGCCCTGGTGCCGAAGCAGTTCGGCCGCCATCCGGCTTGTGCTGGTCTTTCCATTGGTGCCCGTGACGTGAATAAAGGGGAATCGCGTGTGCGGGTCACCGAGCAGCTCGAGCGCCCGCAGCGTCGCCGTGAGTCGAGGCGCCGGGGCGGCTTCTCCGGTGCGAGAAAGAAGCGCCGCGAAGACACCCGCGGCATCGAGCTCGCTCGCCACGAGACTGGTCATACCGGCGCCGGAATGCCGGCCTGCATGCGGGCCGCCGCCAGGGTGTTCGCCATCAGGACCGCGATGGTCATCGGACCGACTCCTCCCGGCACGGGGGTAACCCAGCCCGCGCGATCGAGGACCTCGTCGAAGCGCACGTCGCCGATTAACCCATGGTCGGTGCGGTGAATGCCGATGTCGATGACGACAGCTCCTTGTTTTATGTGGTTCGCACCGATGAGTGCTGGAACCCCGGCGGCCACGACGAGCACGTCAGCCGTCGACGCCACTCCTTCGAGATCGCGAGTGTGTGAATGGGCTATGGTGACCGTCGCATTTCGCTCGAGCAGGAGGCGACTCATGGGCCCTCCCACGAGCTCCGAGCGTCCGACCACCACAGCCGTCGCCCCGTCAAGATCTACTCCGGTCGAGTCAATCAGCCTCATAACCCCCGTGGGGGTGCACGGCCTCAGCCCGGACACGCCGCGAGCCAGCAACCCGGCACTCAACGTTGTGAGCCCGTCAACGTCCTTAGCGAAAGGAATGAGGTTAATGAGCGCGGCGCTGTCGAACCCTGTCGGGAGGGGGAGCTGTAGCAGGATGCCTGACACCGTGTCGTCTGCCGCAAGGTCCGCAATCAGTTCGGCAATCGCTGCCTGGCTAATGTCAGCATCGAGGTGGTGATGGACGTCAGCCATCCCTGCCGCGATAACGGCCTTGCGCTTGTTCCGCACATAGACCTCGCTGGCCGGGTCCTCGCCGACTAAAAGCGTCGCAAGCCCGGGCACAATACCGGTCGAGCGTCGGAACGAAGCAACGTCTTCAGCAACCGTCGCACGCAGGTCTCGGGCGATTTGTGTTCCGTCGATAATTCTTGCCGTCGTCATCAGAAAACCACGGTGCTATTTCCTGAGCGCACTACACGGTCTTCACAGTGCCAAGCTACGGCTCGGGCGAGTACCTGGCGTTCGACATCGGCTCCGTACCGAGCCAGGTCCTCCACAGTTTCGGCATGCGAGACACGAACAACGTCTTGTTCGATGATCGGCCCTTCATCGAGGTCTTTAGTGA
>Ga0314774_1001707_pt1 | contig 13543 bp, 12 predicted proteins | sample MetaGCBIA2018_FD_204515 | JGI IMG/M metagenome (GOLD analysis project Ga0314774, IMG submission 204515) | Cryopeg brine microbial communities from Beaufort Sea near Barrow, Alaska, United States - CBIA 2018 | ecosystem: Environmental > Aquatic > Marine > Coastal | place: USA: Alaska | collected... | reverse complement strand
CCTTGCGGCGCGTCGCCCGAACTTACCTGCACAATATAAGAAGTTATCGTTTGAATTGGTATGGTTGGATTTAAAGTGAACTGGGCTTGTTGTCCAGCAGCAATAGCCACAATCATAGTTTCGCCAATAGCTCTTGAAATGGCCAATATAACAGATACGATTATTCCTGATGAAGCCGCCGGTACCATCACTTTAAATGACGTTTGAAATCGGGTTGATCCCATTCCGAAAGCAGCTAATTTTAATGATTTCGGAACTGCATATAAGGCGTCTTCACTTAAAGAGGATATAAATGGAATTATCATAATACCCATCACTATACCTGCGGATAAGGAATTGAACGTTTGTAAATCGGGGTAAATAGATTGTAAAAAAGGCGTTACAATAGATAATGCAAAAAATCCATATACTACAGTGGGTATTGCCGCTAAAATTTCAAGGAATGGCTTTAAAGTTTTTCTAAAACTTTTAGGTGCGTACATATTTAAATAAATCGCAATGGTTAATCCTATTGGAAGTGCCACTGCAATAGCTATTGATGCAGTTAAGAACGTTCCTGAAACCAAGGCTAAAATACCAAAATGTTTTTCGCTAAATAAAGGTGTCCACTGTGTATCGGTTAAAAATTCGATTATTGACACACCTTTGAAGAAGGAAATGCTTTCAAACAAGAGTACTGCAATAATACCAATTGTTGTAAATATGGTAATAGAAGCGCACAGCTTTAAAATAAGTTCAATTATTTTTTCTTTAACTTTCATATAATACAATTGCCGATAAGAATACTTACCGGCAAATATAATTTTTTAAACTATACTAAATTTATTTAACCAGTACTTTACTAAAAGCTGCCTTTTGTTCAGCATACCCACTTGGAGGCATAGGAACATAACCAACTTCTTTCGATAATTGAGGTGCATTGTCTAAATAAAAATTTACAAATTTTTGAACTTCAGGTTTTTGTGCTGATTTTTTGTTCACAAATATAAATAATGATCTTGATAAAGGAGCGTATTCATTGCTTGATACTGTTTCTATACTTGGCAAAACTGCGCCGTTTCCATTATCAATACCTACAACACCTAATTTCTCTTTATTTTCTTCATAATAAGACAATCCAAAATAACCCAAGGCATAGGTGTCATTTTCAATTCCCTGTACAGCAACATTATAATCTGATACCGCATTGTAATCAGTTCTGCTTGCGCCAGATTCTCCCATGATAACTTCAGTAAAGAAATCATATGTACCATGTGAAGTATTTGGACCATATAAGTGTATTTCCTCATTTGGCCATTCGGCTTTAATATCACTCCATTTTTTAACAGTGCTATTTGGTTCCCAAAGTTTTTTAAGGTCTTCGGTGGTCATTGTTTTAGCCCAAGTATTCTCTTTATTCACAACTACAGAAATACCGTCAAGAGCAACTGTTAGTCGTATATATTCTATACCATTTTCTTTACAAAGCGCAATTTCAGCATCTTTAATTTCTCTTGAAGCATCACTGATATCAGTAACTCCAGTAGCGAATTTTTTAAAACCACCACCGGTTCCAGACTCACCAACAGTAACTCTTACTTGAGGTTCAACTTTTAAAAATTCTTCGGCAACAGCTTCTGAAACTGGAAAAACAGTTCCTGATCCATCAATAGAAATTGATCCTGTTAATTCCGTTCCTTTTTCTTTTTTGTTTCCACAAGCTCCAATTACCAAAGCTAAGGACATCATAATTATTAATTTTTTCATTTTTAATTGTTTTTTTTATTGTTAGGCAAAGGACTGTTTTGATTGTTAAGTTTAGGTTAACTTAATATTATTGTTTCCTGTTGTTTTCAATATTAAATGAATTATAATTTAAATTCAGCATTTAAAAACACAAGTGATTTGTCATCTAACGTTGAATTGTCAAAACTAAAGCCTTGGTAATTTAGTGAAAATTTAAGGCCTTTAACGGGCGCATATTGAATTCCGGTAATAATTTGGCTGCCGTCTTTGTCTGAATTCCAAGCGGCTAAATCACCTGTTAATGTGTTTGAACTTAGTTGGTCGTATCTTCCAAAAATTTCAACTTTTTTATTGATAACATATGTAGCATAGAATGACAAGCCATCCAATTCGTGATCAACAGCCGGGCTTGAATATTTTTTACCATCATTCAATTTATTGTATTCGGCACCCAATCTCCAATCTGATGCATCGTAACCAGCAAATAAGGATAATGAAGTTACTGCTTTTGAGTCTGTAACTGCTTCGCTATCCATATAAACTTTCGTAGTTAAGCCTTCAATCGGAGTAAATATTAAGCTTCCGCCAAATTTTTGATTTCCATTAACATCCTGAATGTTTTTGTAGCCTTCTCCATTAAATACTACAAAATTCGCCTTTAAGTTTTTTGTTACTGCAAATTCTGCATTTACACCTAAATCGGCACTGGATCCATAACCATTTTCATCTTGAAATGATTTAAATAAATATCGGTAACCCCAAAAATCCTCCTGGTCATTAAATTGTCTCATTCCAATTAATCCCATACTTAATTTAACTCCAGAAGCTACTTTCCAGTCTAATTGAGCAGCTTTCAGATAGGCAGTATAGGCACTCCCGCCAGTGTTACTTCCAACATCAAAAGTTATTTTAGCAGAAATGTCTTTGCTAAAAGCATATTTATAACCGAAGTAAGACCTGTCTAATTGAAATGCACTTGTTTTGGTTGCGTTTTGAGAAAAATCGTAATGATAATTCCAGAAAACTTTAAAGTGAACATCACCACTTGGCTTAAATTCTTCTGTTGTGTTTTGTGAGAATAAAGAAATGGTTAAAAAGAGGGCACTTAAAAATAATAATTGTTTTTTCATTTTGAATCTGCTTTGAGTTACATTCACTAATTAGCGAAAATTTTAATTAATTTTTAAAATTAAGATATTATTCAATTTACAACCAAACTATTTGGCCAAGATTTTTTTGTCGAAAATGCTTTTACTGATTTGTTTTTGATTCATCCTTTATTAGTTTTTTTTGACGCAACAAAGAACTAACACCATTGTTAATTTAATGTTAAGCATAGGTTACCAATTTAATAAAGTTTATTGCGTAAAAAAGGCTGTCTTTTCAGACAGCCTTCAAAAAATTATAAATAATGTTGACAAACGCCTATAAAGGCAAGTTTATTTTTAAACACAATTCTTTCAATTGTTCATCATCAATTATAGAAGGCGCATCAATCATCACATCACGGCCACTGTTGTTTTTAGGGAAAGCAATAAAATCGCGAATCGTTTCCTGTCCGCCCAAAATAGCCGTTAACCTGTCCAGTCCAAATGCAATTCCGCCGTGTGGTGGCGCTCCATACTCAAAAGCATTCATCAAAAATCCGAATTGTTCTTTTGCTTTTTCAGGTGTAAAACCTAAATGATTAAACATTAAAGCCTGTGTTTGTTTGTCGTGGATACGAATAGATCCTCCGCCAATTTCATTTCCATTCAACACCAAATCGTAAGCGTTGGCCCTTACTTTTCCAGGATTGGTGTCTAACATGGCCATATCTTCCGGTTTTGGAGAGGTAAAAGGATGGTGCATGGCATGAAATCTTTTGGTTTCTTCATCCCATTCCAACAAAGGAAAATCAACCACCCATAACGGCGCAAATTCTTTTGGATTTCTTAAGCCCAAACGATTTGCCATTTCCATGCGCAATACGCTTAATTGTGGACGCACTTTATCGGCTATGCCAGATAAAACGCAAATTAAGTCACCAGCTTTTGCTCCGGTTATTTCAGCCCATTTTTTTAAATCGGCTTCATCGTAAAATTTATCGACAGACGATTTATAGGTGCCGTCTTCATTGCAACGAACATACACCATTCCTGAAGCACCCACTTGCGGACGCTTCAAAAATTCAACTAAAGCATCAATTTCTTTTCTTGTAAACACATTTCCTCCGGGAACTGCAATACCAACAACCAATTCTGCAGCGTTAAAAATCCCAAAATCTTTGTGTTGTGCCACTTTGTTCAATTCGCCAAATTCCATCCCAAAACGTATGTCTGGTTTGTCGTTTCCGTACTTGCGCATTGCATCATCATAGGTCATTCTTGGAAATTTGGAAATTTCAACACCATTCACCTCTTTTAACAAATGACGTGTCAATCCTTCAAAAGCATTCAATATATCTTCCTGTTCAACAAACGCCATTTCACAGTCAATTTGCGTAAACTCAGGCTGTCTGTCGGCACGCAAATCCTCATCCCTAAAACATTTCACAATCTGAAAATACTTATCCAATCCACCAACCATCAACAATTGCTTAAAAGTTTGTGGCGATTGTGGCAAAGCATAAAACTGACCGGCATTCATGCGGCTTGGCACCACAAAATCTCGCGCACCTTCGGGTGTTGATTTAATTAAATAAGGTGTTTCCACTTCAATAAAACCTTCCCCAGAAAGATATTTTCTGGTTTCCATCGCTACTTTACTGCGGAAAATCAAGTTGTTTTTTACCGGATTTCTTCTAATATCCAGGTAACGATATTTCATCCTCAATTCATCACCACCGTCCGTTTCATCTTCAATTGTAAATGGCGGCACCAATGATTTATTCAAAATGGTCAATTCCTTCACCAAAATTTCTATGTCACCTGTAGGCATATTTGCGTTTTTAGAAACACGTTCTATCACCTCGCCCTTCACCTGAATCACAAATTCTCGGCCCAGTATTTTCGCTTTTTCCATCATTTCTTTTGGTGTGCGATCTTCATCAAAAATCAACTGCGTTATGCCGTAGCGATCGCGTAAATCAATCCAAATCATAAACCCTTTATCGCGTGTTTTTTGCACCCAGCCTGCCAAAGTAACCTCCTGGCCTATATGTTTTAATCGTAATTCTCCGTTTTTATGCGTTCTGTACATGATAATTTTTTTAAGGAAGCACAAATTTAGTGATTTAGCCGATAGTTTTAAAAGTAATCAATCTTTTTTTGGGCGTTCCATTTGCAAATGCAAATGTCAGGCTTTCGGCACTCGCGTTTTTTGCTGTAAATTGCAAAAAAGCGCTCAAACAAATGCCTCAATCCTTAACGCAAAAAACAATAAAAATCTTTGTATTTTAGCAAAATGAAAGCAATTAATATTTCAGAAAAATTTAAGCTGTTCAATGAGCATTGGACTCCAAAAAAAATTGGAGAACTAAATGGTCAACAAGTTTTATTGGCTAAATTAAAAGGAACGTTTATTTGGCATACTCACGAAAATGAAGATGAGCTTTTTATGATTATCAAAGGGTTCTTAAAAATTGAATTTAGAGATAAAATAATTGAACTTCATGAAGGTGAAATGTACATTATTCCAAAAGGAGTTGAACATAAACCAATAGCTATAAATGAAGTTCATGTATTACTTTTTGAGCCTCTGGCAATTAAACATACAGGTAATATTACTAGTGAATTAACTGTTGAAACATTCGAAACTATATAATAAATGAACAACAATACAATTGGTTTAGAAATAAGAAAAAAGGTACAGCAATACAAAGGCGAAAACGCTATTTATTATAAGGATCATAAATTGAAAACCTGGGTTGGAATTTCCTGGACCGATTTTGGCGAAAAAATTCAAAACCTATCAAAAGCATTGTTACATTTCGGCATTAAAGAACATCAAAATGTTGCCATATTTGCTGAAAATATGGCTGATTGGATTGTAGCCGATATTGCTATAATGAGCATTAGAGCAGTAACAGTTCCTATTTATGCTACAAATTCCAAAAAAGAGGCTGAATATATTGTAAACGATGCTGAAATAAATGTAATTTTTGTCAGCTGTCAGGAAGAATATGATAAAGCATTAGAAATTTCAAAAACCAATAGTTACTTAAAATTAATAGTTACGCTGTGCGAAGACATTAAGTTTGGAAATACTGAAAATTCAATTCATATAAATAATTTTCTGGTTTTTGAAACAGATGAAATTATTGAAACAGAACTTCAAAAAAGATATTACGAAAGCGAATCAACTGATTTGGCAAGTATAATTTACACCTCGGGCACAACGGGAGAACCAAAAGGGGTTATGTTAGACCATACCAATTTTATGGAGTCTTTAAAAGCGCATGATTTTGAGATAAATGTTTCTAAAAAGGACACTTCTTTAAGTTTTTTGCCTTTAAGCCATATTTATGAAAGAAGCTGGGTTTTCTTTTGTTTGCATAGAGGCATAAAAGTATATTTCAATCAAAACCCGAAGTTAATTGCAGAAGTATTAAAAGAGGTGAAACCAACCTTAATGTGTACAGTTCCTCGTATTTTTGAGAAAATTTACGCAGCAATTCAGGATAAAAAAAAGGAAGCATCTCCCGTTAAAATTAAACTAATGGATTGGGCGTTGGCGGTAGGAAATACCTATCATAACAATTACAAAAGATTGGAAATTCCGGTGCCTAAAAGTTTGCAATTAAAATATAAAATTGCCGATAAACTTGTTTTAAGCAAATTAAGGGAAGTTTTTGGCGGACGCATAAAATTTATGCCTTGTGGCGGCGCTCCGCTGGCAGCTGAGATGGTTCGATTTTTTCATTCCTTTGGTTTAAATATTAAAGCCGGGTACGGATTGACAGAAACTACCGCAACGGTTTCTCTTTTTGGCGATACGCATTTTGAGTTTAATTCAGCCGGAAAAACCATTGAAGGATCGAAAATTAAGATAGGCGAAAATGATGAGATTTTGATAAAAGGCCCAGGTGTTATGAAAGGTTATTATAAAAAACCAATGGAAACTGCCGAGGTTTTTAAAAATGGCTGGTTTTGTTCAGGCGATGCAGGGATAATTGATGAGAAGGGCAATTTAATCATCACCGACAGAATAAAAGACTTGATGAAAACATCGGGAGGAAAATATATTGCGCCTCAAAAATTAGAATTGGCACTCATAAATGATGCTTTCATAGAACAAATAGCGGTAATTGGAGACCAGCAAAAATATGTAACTGCTTTGGCTGTACCTAGTTTTGAAAATTTGAAACAATATGCCATTCAACATAAGATTGACTTTAAGGATGTTGAAGAATTGCTCAATCACAATCAAATTAAAGATATGTTTGAAAAGCGATTTGAGGCCTTGCAAAAAGAGTTTTCAGTATATGAAAAAATTAAAAAATTCACTTTATTGCCTAAAGAATTCAGTATTGAAGCAGGGGAAATTACAGCAACTTTAAAGTTGAAACGAAAAGTTATTCAGAAAAAATATAAAGAGCTTATCGATAAAATGTACAAAGAGTAAAAAGTAACATTTCTCCTTCAAATAAACAATTAACCACTAAAAGCAGAAACATTGGAATCGAAATTATATTTAGTACCAACGCCTATTGGAAACTTGGAAGACATCACCTTTAGAGCTATAAGGGTTTTAAAGGAAGTGGATTTAATTTTGGCCGAAGATACGCGCACCAGTGGAAAGTTACTAAAGCATTATAAAATATCCACACATATGCACAGTCACCATATGCACAACGAGCATAAAACAGTGGCCAATATTGTGCAACGCATTAAAAATGGCGAATCCATAGCCTTAATATCTGATGCTGGAACGCCCGCCATTTCCGACCCCGGTTTTTTATTGACGCGCGCCTGCATAGAAAATGGTGTTGAAATTGAATGTTTGCCTGGCGCAACAGCTTTTGTGCCTGCTTTGGTTGATAGCGGGTTGCCAAATGATAAGTTTGTGTTTGAAGGATTTTTGCCCGTTAAAAAAGGCCGACAAACCCGTTTAACTTTTTTAGCTGAAGAAACCCGAACTATTATTTTCTATGAATCTCCGCATAAACTGCTTAAAACACTGACACATTTTTCAGAATATTTTGGTGCCGACCGCCCAATCTCTGTTTCACGCGAACTCACCAAGTTGTATGAAGAAACCTTAAGGGGAACGGTTGCCGAGATAATTGAACATTTTACAAATAAAGCTCCCAAAGGCGAATTTGTTGTGGTTGTTGGCGGAAAAAAGTAAAGTTGTTAAAATCAAACTTTCTTTTTTAAATTTTATGCTTAAAAACGTTTGTAGAGCTAGTCGTTCAGGATGGTGAACACCTATATTGTTTGCATAAACCAATAAATAAAATCTTAAAAATATATCTTTTGTATTATAAAATTAGTTAATTTTAATTTCTAATTAACTAAATATCAATATTATGAAAGGTATCTATTCTATTTTATTTTTATCAATTCTATTTGTTGGATGTCAGCCCAAACCTGATAATTCGGCAAACGAGGCTTTCGAAAAAAATTCAAAAACAGTCTTGGCTAATTTGGAAGGATGGCAAAACGAAAATCTGGACTATTCCATGTACGCAAAAGATTTTGCAATGCTAGAAACTGGCTTTGGTGCCCCTAAAGATTCCTTAAATTTGGATGAGATGATGGCAAACGACAAGCAAATGTGGGCAACATTTGATTTTAAATTGCTTACTTCGCCTCAAGTTTTATTGCCTGGCGTTAATGCTGATACTAAATTAGCAGATGGCTCTGTACGTTATTACAGCAGATGGGAAGTTACACTTCCTGCAACAGATTCTACTGCTGCCAAAACAGGGGTTATCAAATTATATGAATCTTTCGATTTTGATGCCGAAGGCAAAATAAGATATCAGCAAGTTTATGGTGATTTTGGAGGAATAATGGGCTATTTATTCAATGAAGAATAGTTTAAACGCTTATTATTAAAATTGAAAAGCCTTTATATTTTTATAAGGGCTTTTTTTATTATTAAATATTTTAAGAGAGGTTACAAAACTGCCCAAAGGCGAATTTGTAGTTGTTGTAGGTGGAAAAAGCACGAAGTAAATTAATTTTCTACGGCATCAATCATATTTTCAAAAATAACTCCACCCTTATACATTCCCTTTAAAAATGGATGTATTTCTTCGCCTAATTTTGTTAAGCTATATTCAACTCTAGGAGGAACTTCAGGAAATAATTCCCTATTTATTAAATTATCAGCTTCCAATTCTTTCAAATGCTTGCTCATCATACGTTCACTAATATCAGGAATAAGTTTCACCAATTCGCTATATCTTTTATTACCTTGAGAAAGGTGTAAAATAATGGTGCTTTTGCGTTTTCCTTTAATAGTATTTATAAAAGTATCTATAGGACAATAACTTTTTTTCATTTTTTTTGCTTTTAAAACCTAGCATCTATACAAAATAGTATAAAATGTTCGTAAGTGTATAATTTGTAAGCTCTTGTGTACACCAAATTATTTGTCGAAATTTGTTACAAAAGTAACAAAAAGATAGAAAATATGATGAATGATAAAAAAACCTTCAAAGCTTTTAGAGTTGAAGAGGAAAATGAAAAATTTATTTCAGCAATAAAAGAAATACCTTTTGAAATATTAGAAGAAGGAGAATTACTAATTAAAGTACATTATAGCTCATTAAATTATAAAGATGCCTTATCGGCAAGTGGAAACAAAGGAGTTACAAGAAATTACCCTCACACACCAGGTGTTGATGCAGTTGGCACTGTTGTTTCATCTACTTCTGAAAAATTTAAAATAGATGAAGAGGTTATTGTAACTAGTTATGATTTGGGTATGAACACCAATGGAGGTTTTGCAGAGTATGTAAAAGTTCCTGAAAATTGGGTAGTTAAATTACCTAAAAACCTTTCTATGAAAGAAGCTATGATTTTTGGAACAGCAGGTTTAACCGCTGGGATGTCGGTTTTAAGACTTATTGAAACCGTAAAACCAGAAGATGGTTCTATAGTTGTTTCTGGTGCTACTGGTGGTGTCGGATCATTAAGTGTATTAATATTAAAAAAACTAGGATATAAAATTACTGCTATTACAGGTAAAGAAACGGAAAAAGAATATTTAGAAGGTTTAGGTGTTGAAGTAATTTCAAGAAAAGATTTTGAAGAAATGCCAAAAAAACCGTTATTAAAACCTCTATTTGCAGGTGCAATTGATACTGTTGGAGGTGTTATTCTTGAAAACATTATTAAATCTGTGAGCCCATTAGGTGTGGTTACTTGTTGCGGAAATGTAGCTTCTCCAAAGCTTGATTTAACGATGTTTCCTTTTATTTTAAGAGGCATATCTTTAATCGGTATAGATTCTCAAAATTACCCAATGAAATACAGAGAGCAAGTTTGGAATAAATTAGCTAAAGAGTGGAAGATTGAAAATTTAGAGGATAATTGTACTACCATAACTTTTAATGAATTAAGTGAAAAATTAAGCTTTATGTTAAAAGGTAAATTAAAAGGAAGAACCGTTTTAAAATTGGTTTAGAATTTTGAATAAAATAGTATAAAAAAAGCTCATTAATGAAAATTAATGAGCTTTTTAAAAATAGCGTTATATTGTTATTATTTCTTTAATTTTTTCAATAACAATTCAGCTACCAATTCTGATGAAGCAGGATTTTGACCTGTAATTAATAAGCCATCTTCTAATGCATAAGGCGCCCAATCAGCTCCTTTAGAGTAAGTTCCGCCGTTTTCTATTAACATATCTTCTACTAAAAACGGTACAACGTTTGTTAGCTGTACAGCTTCTTCTTCGGTATTGCTAAAGCCTGTTACTTTTTTACCTTTTACGATAGGAGAACCATCAGCTTTTTTTGGATATTTTAATGCTGCCGGTGCATGACATACAAAAGCTACTGGTTTGTTGGCATTGTAAAAACTTTCTATTAATGAAATAGATGTTTTATCTTCAGCTAAATCCCATAACGGTCCGTGACCGCCTGGATAAAAAACAGCATCATAATCTGCTGAGTTTATGGCGTCTAATTTTACAGTATGTTTTATAACATCTTGTGTTTGTGCGTCTTTATTATATCTTTCTGTTGCTGGTGTAGAAAAGTCTGCCAATTCACTTTTTGGGTCAATTGGTGGTTGCCCTCCTTTTGGCGATGCAACAGTTACTTTTACACCTTTATCTACTAAAAAGTAATAAGGGCTTGCAAATTCTTCAATCCAAAAACCAGTTTTTTCTCCAGTTTTTCCTAAATCTTCGTGACTAGTTAATACAAATAATACGTTCATTGTTTTTTCTGTTTTATTAATAGTTTCAGTTGCTGCTGCATCTTCTGCTTTTGGTGTTTGTTTTTCGTTTTTACAACTTGCAGCTGTAATTATTGTAAAAACTATCATTAAATATTTTATTGTTTTCATAATTTTTATCATTTTTTAATAACTCATTTCTACTATTTTTTCCACGTCGCTTGGTGTCACATTTTGGCGTTCTCCCAAACCTTTCCAACCACGTTCTGTAAACCGTTTTGAAATAATTTCAGCAGTTCCTTTATAGTCATCTGTATATTCAGAAAGTGAAGTTTTTATCCCCAATGAGTTATAAAAGGCTTTGGTTTTTTCAATTCCAGCTTTGGCTTTTTCTTCTAAAGTGCCATCGGTAACTTTCCAAACACGTTCAGCATATTGCGCTAATTTTTCTTTTTTATTTTCAAAATTATAGGTGTAATGGCTAGGTCCGATAATCGCCAAGGTTCTTGCATGGTCTATTCCAAATAAGGCAGTTAACTCGTGACCCATCATATGCGTTGCCCAATCGGATGGAACGCCTTTTTGAATGAGTCCGTTTAATGCCATGGTGCAACTCCACATAAAGTTTGCCGCAGCATTATAATCGGATGGATCTTTCAATATTTTTGGCGCCACTTCAATTAAAGTTTGCAAAATACTTTCTGAAAAACGATCTTGAAGCATCCCGTCCACCGGATAGGTAATGTATTGTTCCATCACGTGGGTAAAAGCATCAGCAATCCCATTTTCAATTTGACGCTGTGGAATTGATTGTACTACTTGCGGATCTAAAATAGAAAACACAGGAAATAAACCAGGACCGCCCATCACCAATTTTTCTTTGGTTTCCCTGCGATTCACCACTGCTCCAGAATTCATTTCAGAACCTGTAGCGGGTAATGTAAGCACGCTTCCAAATGGCATTCCTTTCATAGTTCGCTCACTATTTTTTAGAATATTCCAAGGTTCGTCTCCTTCGTAAAGCGCAGCAGCCGATAAAAATTTGGTGCCATCAATGACAGACCCGCCACCAACTGCCAATAAAAAAGTGATATTTTCATTTTTTATGACTTTTAGCGCATCCATTAAAACTGCATATTCCGGATTGGCTGGTATTCCTCCAAATTCCAGAACTTCAAAATTTTCAAGTGCTGTTTTAACTTGGTTGTAAACTCCGTTCTTTTTTATGCTTCCACCACCATAAAGCAGCAATACTTTTGCGTTTTTAGGAATTTCTTCTGAAAGCTTCGCTATTTGGTCTTTTCCGAAGCGTATTTTTGTCGGATTTTGAAAATCGAAATTGTTCATTTGTGTGAATTTTAATATTTTATTAAATTTTAATCAGCATTTTACCGCTGTTTTTACCTTCAAAAAGGTCTAAGAAAGTTTGCGGAATTGCATCAAAACCTTCAGTAATTGTTTCAGTATATGTGAGTTTTCCTTCTGCCAACCATATTGATAATTGCTCAATAGCTGCTGGGTATTTTTCAGCGTAATTAAAAACTATAAACCCTTGCATTAAAGCACTATTTTTTATTAAAAAAGGTTGAACACTAATGCTTTTAGGCAATTCAGTGCTGTTATATACAGAAATGGCTCCACAAATAATAAAACGTGCAAATTGGTTGATGTTTAATAAAACAGCATCAGAAATTGGCCCGCCTACATTGTCAAAATAAACATCTACACCATTTGGAGCCGCTTCTTTAATGGCTGCAGCCATATTTTTAGCAGTGTTGTAGTTAATAGCCTCATCAAATCCAAATTTAGATTTTAACAATGCTACTTTTTCATCGCTACCAGCAATACCAACAACTCGGCAACCTAATATTTTGCCTATTTGTCCCACAATACTACCAACAGCACCTGCGGCACCAGAAACAACTATTGTTTCCCCTTTTTTAGGCTTTCCAATTTCTGTTAAACCTAAATATGCCGTTAAACCAGTCATTCCTAAAACGCCTAAATATGTTGAAAGGGGTGCTCTTGAAGCATCTACTTTTAATAAACCTTCTCCATTTGATTTTTGAAATTCTTTCCAGGCTAACATTCCTGAAACAAAATCACCCTTTTTAAATGCAGGATTTTTTGAGTCTATTACTTCAGCGATAATGCCCGAGGTTATAGGTTTGTGAAGTTCAAAAGATGGTGTGTACGATTTTACATCACTCATTCTCCCTCTTAAATATGGGTCAACAGATACGTAGGTTGTTTTTAATAATAGTTCTCCTGTTGAAATTTCTTCAACCTCATTTGAAACGAATTTAAAATCTGATAACTGTGGTTTTCCAACAGGTCTTTTTTCTAATAAAATTGTTTTGTTCATTGTTTTAAAATGTTTTAAAGTCGAATAATTTCAACATTAATATTTGCTTTGATATCACTAGCATCCGAAAGTTTTTGAGATTTTAACAAAAACGTAGCTATATCCCAGTGTTTCCGATGTAAAATTAATAATTATCCGGAAAATAAGTTTTGTTCAAAGACTATTTCTTTTTGTGTTG
>Ga0314774_1001706_pt1 | contig 13546 bp, 13 predicted proteins | sample MetaGCBIA2018_FD_204515 | JGI IMG/M metagenome (GOLD analysis project Ga0314774, IMG submission 204515) | Cryopeg brine microbial communities from Beaufort Sea near Barrow, Alaska, United States - CBIA 2018 | ecosystem: Environmental > Aquatic > Marine > Coastal | place: USA: Alaska | collected... | reverse complement strand
TTAAGCATGCCAACAATTGCCATCATCGGAGCCGGACCAGGACTGGGTGCCGCCGTAGCGCGCCGCTTTGGGCGTGAAGGCTTCGCCATAGCCCTCGTCGCGCGCGACCAAGCCAAGCTGGATGAGAATGCATCCGATCTACGGACCGCAGGGGTCGACGCGCGAGGGTATGCGGCCGATGTCCTAGATTCCGCCGAGTTGGCCGCCGCACTTGCGCGCGCCGCGGGAGAACTGGGCCCCATCACCGCCCTGCAATACAGCCCCCTCCCGTCTCGCACTTACCTTAAGCCCGTGCTCGACCTCACGCCCGAGCTGGCAATGGAGGCGTTGCGATTCTCCGCCCTGGGACTCATTCACGCGGTGACTGCGGTTCTCCCGGACATGCGCGCATCTGGGGACGGGAGCATCATCCTCATCAACGGCGGCACGTCCATCAAATCGCGAGCCGACTTCGCCGGAACGTCGCTCGCCTTCCCCGCCGAGAGCGCCTACGGAGAAATGCTTCACGATGCGCTGGCGGACGAGGGGATCCGCGTGGTGCAGCTGGTGATCCCCGGCTCGATTCCCAAGCTCCAACTGGAGAACGGGGTAGACGACGTAGCCGACCGCATCTGGGCCCTCCACGAATCCCCGGGCGAGTTCCGCACGATGCTCATCCCGCTTGGCGAGGGGCGCGAGTAGCAAAAACTCCGGGGTCCCGCCGATCTGGCTATTCGTCGGCGAAGGGGTCCGAGTGACGTTACCCACCGCCCCGCCAGTGATATGATGGATTAATTAAGTCACTCAACCGGTGATGTCATCTGACGTGAGCAGGGAGCAGCGAATGCTGATGGGCGACAGCGATCGACCACTCTACGAGATCAAAGCCAACCTCTTTAGGGGGCTGGCACACTCTTACCGAATTCGCGTTCTGGAAATCCTCGCGGGGGTGCCAGAAGCTCCGGTTTCCCAGCTCATCGGCCAAACCGGGCTCGAAGCCTCACATCTGTCACAGCACCTGTCAGTTCTGCGTCGCTATGGCTTGGTAGTTTCTGATCGCCGAGCGAACGTGGTGTATTACCGCCTCGCGTTCCCTCAGGTAGCTGACCTGCTGCACGTCGCGCGGCAGTTGCTTTCAGAACTGTTGCGAGCCTCGCAGGAGCAAGAGATTGCAGCGCAGGCGCTTCCAACGATCTCTCCCTCTTCATAAGCGATGACTCACGGTCGCTGAAGTCGCTACTGGCCTCCCTTCAGGACTACCGCGAGCTCAAGCGCAGCTGGCGCACCGACGTGATCGCTGGCGTCACAGTCGGCATCGTCGCTCTTCCACTTGCGCTGGCGTTCGGAGTGAGTTCCGGAGCCGGAGTCGAGGCGGGCCTCATCACAGCGATTGTTGCTGGGATAGTTGCGGGTGTGTTCGGCGGCTCAAACGTACAGGTGTCCGGCCCTACCGGCGCGATGGTCGTGGTCCTCGGGTCGATCGTCGTGCTCCGCGGCGTGGGTTCAGTGGTAGTCGTGAGCATCATGGCTGGCGTCATCGTGGTGACCGCAGGGGTGCTGCGCTTGGGGCGCACTGTGAGCTACATTCCGTGGCCAGTCATCGAAGGTTTCACCGTCGGCATCGGGATTATCATTTTTCTCCAACAGGTACCCGCAGCGGTCGGGGTGACGGCTGCTGGGCACAGCACCAACGCCGCGATAGCAGCGATTGAGTCGATAACGGACGCTAGCTGGCCGGGAGCACCCGTCCCCTTGAGGCGGTCGCGTCCGTCGCCAGCCTGCCACTCAACATGATCGGAGAACTCCCCCATTCACTGCCCCTCCCAGCACTTCCAGCGATAGAACCAAGTTCCGTACTATCGCTACTGGGACCGGCGTTCGCCGTCGCGGCACTCGCCTCGAACGAGTCGCGGCTTCAATGGAAGATGCCGGCCCCTACAACGCCCACCGCGAACTCGTCGGGCAAGGCCTCGCATCGGTCGCATCGGGCTTCTTCGGCGGAATGCCGGCTACCGGCGCCATCGCACGTACCGCGGTGAATCTGCGATCTGGGGGTCGCACGAGGGCGTCGGCGATCGTACATTCGGTAGCGCTGCTAGCGGTGGTCTATCTCGCGACGAACCTCGTCTCCGGCATACCCTTAAGCCGCACTCGCGGGAAGTACTGATAGTGACAGCGGCACGCATGGTTTCCCCTTCCATCATCAAGCAGGTACTCCGGTCTACGAGGTCCGACGCTGTGGTATTTGTGATCACAGCGATCATCACGGTGAGCTTCGATCTCATTATCGCGGTGGGCATCGGCATCGCCGTGGCGTCCTTCTTCGCGTTGCGCGCACTCAGCTGCAACTGATCGATGCTACGGGCGCACATACCCTCACCGAACTTGTCACTGCGCTCGAAAAACGTGACATCACCGTATTGATCAAGGGAATTAGACCCGAGCACCTCCAACTGCTTGAACGGCTCGGCGTGATTGGTTCGCTGAGCCATCCAAATCAGCTCTTCGACGAGCTGGGACCAGCGATCGATCACGCTCGATCTCACATGGAGCGGGCCACGAAGCATTGACGTGTTGTCTGTAAGGTGCGGCAGCGCAACATTATGGTCCGTGGCGGCGCGCCGAAATCGTGGTGCAAAGTGCGTACTCTGTTCTTATCCCGTGCGAGCACATGCGGGACCTACGACGACCGGTGGGAAGTGACAGATGGCATCACCTTTGGCGAGATCTCTGTCGGTTCGCGTGAACGTGGCACCGGGATCCTTCCTCGGGCGCGAGGTATGGGGGCTTCCCGGGCCACTTTGGTCCATGATCGCCTGGTACCTCATCATCACGGGGCTCATGCTGTCAGGCATCCTCAACGCCGCGATTTCGACGAACGACGCGGGGACGCCGGGGCTGGCTATCTTCCGTTTCGCCTACTGCATAGCCGGCGTGCTCGTACTTGTCTGGCTGGGGCTCAGGACGCCTGGGTGGGTCTTATTCCTGCTTGTCGATCTCAACATTGCCGTCGCCTGTTTGGCCGCTGCCTCGAGGAATGACCTGTTGACGCAGTCCGTGCCGTTAGCCACTTTGGTGTTCGCAGCCCTGTACGCATCCACCTGGTTTGGGAAGCGCGAGATGTTGGTGCACCTCAGCCTCTTGACGGCGCTTTCCGCATTGGTGGTATTCATCAGCAACGACACACCGGCCTTGCGCGTCTTGTGGGCTGCCCTCATCGTGTTGTGCTGGGCCCTCGGCTTCTTCGTGAACACGCTCGTTCGCGACTTCAATCGACAGGTCATGCGCGATCCATTGACCGCTCTCCTCAATCGCACCGGACTCGACCTCGTGGTGGCAAATTTGTCCCAGAGCCGCGCGCAGGTATTGCCGCGATCCGTCGTCGTGCTTGACCTTGACGATTTCAAGGCCTTCAACGACCGAGACGGTCATCATGCTGGAGACGAGCTTCTCCGCGCGGTGGGCGTCACGCTTCGCTCGCAACTGAGAGCACGCGACATCCCCGCTAGAACCGGCGGAGATGAGTTTGTGGTGTTATTGCCGGCTACCAGCGTTGAAGACGCTCGGCTCGTGCTCGCAAGGGTGGTGGCAGCGCTGCCGATCGGGTGCTCCGTCGGAGTGACGGACTGGCCCGCCGGCTCCACGTTTGATGAAGCGGTCCGCGGCGCGGACCGCGAGATGTATACACACAAACGACGTCACGACTCGTAGGCGCACCAGACACGCCCGAGTATCGCGATCTTCCCACGCCGCGCGTACAGTCGAGGTGAAGGAACATTGGCTGACAGTTGTGAGCCGTCTCGAATACCGGAGGAAGTCTCACGTGTCACTTCACCATGACTACCCGCAAAGGCGCGGTGTCGGCGAATGGGTTCGTTACGGAATCGATCGCGACGGCCGTACTCTACTTGCCGCCCACGACGAAGACGGCGCACACAACCGTCAGATCCAGGCATCCCAACTGGGCGCGCTGCTCGAGAGCTCTCCAGACGCAGTCGTCATGGTCAACGCGGATGGATTGGTGGTGGAGTGGAACCCGGCGGCGGAATGTTTGCTTAAGGCGCCCAGGCTTGCGGTGCTCGGAGCCCCTGTTCAGTCCGTGCTGTTCGCTTCCCAAAGCGAGCAATTTGGGGCAGCTTGGTACCGGCTACTCGCGGGAAATCCCACCCAGAGATTCGAGTTTCACTACGGGCAGACGGCGGGCGGCGGATTGTCGCTTGGCGTAATCGTCGCCCCCGTAAGGTTAGGTGGCGCCTTTACCGGGGCAGTGCTGACCCTTCGCGACCTCGACGCGTCTAGCACCGCGGACTTCTCTCGCGACCAAGTCGGCGCGCGGAATCTCATTTCCGATGCGTTGTCGGACCTGCCGGACACACAACCAGTGAGGCTGGCTGGCCTGCCTGGACGGCAGTGGCTCAACCGTCAACTGTCGGATCCGCCGGCGACCGGATTCGAGCGCGGTCTGGCCATGTTCGACATTGGTGTGTTTGCGATGATCAATGGCACGTATGGGCCCGATGCCGCCGATGACATCCTGCACAGGTTCGCCAAGTTTTTACAAACGCTTGATACCCCGGGGACCTTCGTGCACTGGCGCGCAGACGTTTTTTTCTGGCTCGTAGATTCGGTGGATCCGATGGGCGACCTCAACCAGTTCGTCAAGATGTTGGAGCGCGAACTAGAGGTACCCTTTTCCGTTCTCAACGACGATATATGGCTGTCTCTCAACATCGGCCTGGCGACACCGACCCTCGCCGAGGGTAGCGATCTGCTATTCGCGGCAAGAGATGCATTGCATTCCGCACGAGCAGCCGAGGATTGCAGCATTGTCTACTACGACAAAACGATTGAGAATACAGCGTCGATGGGATTGAAGTCCGCGAACGATCTGCGGCACGCGATTACGCACGACGAACTACGCCTGCACTACCAACCCATCATGGAACTTGCCTCCAACGAGATCGCCGGAGTTGAGGCGCTCGTGCGGTGGCAGCGCCCCAATGTGGGCTTGCTCCCGCCAGACGCCTTTATTAATACGGCGGAACGCACCGGACAGATCGTTCCGCTCGGAAACTGGGTCGCGCGGAATGCGTGCAAGGCTGGTTCTGGACTGGGCGAATACTCTCGCGGGCCACGCACTATGAGTATCAATGTGTCGCCCCGACAACTCCGCGATGACGAGTTCGTCGCAACGCTGCAAACTGCTATGTCCGACGGCGATTGTGCACCGGCCACGACCATCGTAGAGGTGACCGAAACTGTTCTGCTCAGCAATCTCAATACGGTTGGCCCCAACTTGGAAGCGATCAAAGCACTTGGAGTGGGCATTGACCTTGACGACTTCGGTACGGGTTATTCTTCGCTCCAATACCTCAGAGCCCTCCCCATCGATCGACTGAAAGTAGAACGCAGCTTTGTTGCAGGACTTGGCGTCAGTACCTCCGACACCGCGATCGTCGCCTACACCATCGCGTTGGCGCACGCGCTAGGGTTTCAAACGGTCGCTGAAGGGGTGGAGACGGAAGAGCAATTGGCGTTGCTCCAAGAGATGGAATGCGATTTTGTCCAAGGATACTTGATCAGCCGGCCTCTGGAACTGGATGCGCTCACCGTTTGGCTGGAGGCCTACGTCCCCGGCGAGATCCCCCCCACCGCAGCCGAAGAAGCGGTCGCGGCACTTCGTAAGCGCGGCCACGTCGAACCCGCTTCCCCAGGCTCGGACTAGGAACACGCTCGGAACACTGCGACCCCCCAACGGGCATCGGACTCAACCTGCCGCACACAGACCGGCAGCGGTCGCGACGAGGCGGAGGCTGTTCGCCAAGCCGTGACGAAGCGGCTCATACAGCAACAGTGCGGCATACCTTCAGAGGACGACGAGTAGCCCACCGCCTAAGGGCACATCACCACAACGACGAGCGAGCGTGCGGCACGCGGGTTTCGCTTGCTTTGATCGGAGGATGGTGGCGTGCGTTCAGAAGAACTTTCGCCGGGCGCCCCGCACTTCGTGGTTGTTTGCCCCGGACATCGTCCGATTCGACAGCCCCTTCCGCGACTGCACGAAGTCGTCACGCTCCCGCAGATTCAGCAAAGTGGCCTCGGTCTCTGACTCATGATGGTGACGCTTGTTAGCGTTGCGGTACCTGAAGTACATCAACGCGTAGAAGATAAACCCGGACAGCATGAACAGCAGCCCAACGAAGCCGCCGTCACCGTCGGATGAACTCCCCGACGCCAACACTTGGTCGTTCGCAGTCACCAACGCCGCAAGCGTGAGCATCATATTCCTAACACCAAGAGGACGACCCCAATCACGGTACCGACCACTTGAACGGCACCCGAGACCAGTAACAGTTTGCTCTGATGGATCGGGACGCTACCCATAGTCTCCCCCGTACGCGCGTTTACGGCGACGTAATGCAGGAAGGTCTTCCCGTTAGATCTGCGTTGCTGGTAACTGTATAACCACACCGGAAGGTACGCAGATACCCACCGTTCTCCACGTACATCCACGTCTTCCTGCGTCCAGCGCACTCCGCGGTCATAGAAATTGAGCGAATCGTTCACCCGATGGCGGGTGACGTCCTCCGCTTGGGTGTGTGCGATAGGCGAAAGTTCGGCGAGGTTGCTGTCCCTGCGCTCCGACGTGAAGCCGGCGAGGTAGTTCGAGTCGTAGCGAACCGAATTCTCGACGTCGAAAGGCATGATCGTGTTGATGATGTTGTTCGAGTTGTGAGAGCTGTTCTGGTTGAGTCGCTCGCTTGAGGACTCCACGGTCAGATCGTTCACGTGGATATCAAATTCGCGCACCACGTTGTAGAGGTCGGCGTCGTACTTCGTCTGCTGGTTGTCGCCATTTTTTACCGTGTAGGAACGTGTTTGATGCTCTCCCTGCCCGCTCAGCGTGGCATGCGCGTTGACGTCCACCACCATGTACGGCAGGTAGACACCCATCACGTTTTCCGCATTGAACTCTTGCAGGAACGTTGGGTGCGCGAAGAAGCGTCGCTTGCGGACGAACTTGTTGATGCTCGCGACTGCGGTCTCCTTCAACGTCGTGAACGGAAGAATCATGTCGGGGACCGCGCCGTTGGCGACCTGCTGGTTCATAGACAACGTATTGCGGCACCAGTGACAACGAGCCTGGGTGCTGCTGTGGGTGTCGATCACCACTTCTGCCCCGCAAGCACTGCACTTGAAAGTGAGCACTTCTTCGGTGGAGGGGATGATGTCGCTCGACCCGGAACCCAGGACAACGCCCTCGAGCTTGCCGATGTCGCCGCCCAGACCGAACGCCTCCATCGCGTTATCTGCTGACCACTCGAACCGACAAAATCCGCAACGGAGATTGCCGGTCGCGACGTTGAGCGAGATCTCGGTCGCGCCACAGCGGGTGCATTTTGCCAGGCCGTCTTTAGCGCCCGCGTCTGTCTGGACCACACGTGGGGTGTCGCCCTCACCGTCCGGGTTCTCAACGATCGCTGAGTCCGTATCGACGGTGGGAGGGCGCAACCCCTGCGTCGGCTCGCCTGCAGGCTCTACCGGGCCTGGGGACGGTGGTGTCGGGTTGAGGTTCTCCATCGATGCCCCTACCTACAACCCGAGAACTTTGGCCTTGGCGGCCTCAAAGTCGGCCTCGGTAATGAGTCCGGCATCGAGCATGTCTTTGAACTGCTTGAGCTTGGCCATCGGATCCTCCGCGGCGGGGGCCGCCGCTGCTGGCGGAGTCTGTGGCTGCGGTGGCGCAGTGTTGGGCTGTTGGAACCCTCCGGCCGCTCCCCCGGCGGCGTTCATACCCATGCCGAGGAAAGCCATTCCGGCACCTCCGCCAGCGCCGCCCTCGTTCGAGCCAGCCGCCTCGAATCCACGGGCAGCCGCCTGTTGCATGAATGAGTTGCCGCGCGCGCCGCCCAAAGCGTCCGCCTTTTTGACGTCGCTGAGTAGCGCGCGGGTGTCCTCGTCGTACTCAATGGATTGCAACGCGACTTTGGCGATCGTCAGCCCGCGGTCCGTGGTCCACTGATATCCCTCTTCGACAGCCGCACTTAACGACTGTGCAAATCCGATGGCGTCGCCCTGGATTTTGGCGATGCGGTTGCCCTTGCTTGGATCATTCGTGTAATACGAGAATGCCGCTGCTAGGGACCCGACTACTTCGTTGAAAAGCTGGCTGGCAGCGTCGTTGTCTAAGTCGGAGAAGTCGAACACCTTGGCGTCATAGCTGAGGTACGCCAGTGGTATGAAGTTTTTGACCATCAGTACCGGATCGACAATTCGGAGAGAGTAGCTTCCGCGGGTCACTGCGCCCACCTGCGTGCCTAGGTATGCGTCGTCCCAATAGATTTCAGACTGGGTGCCGAACTTATTGTTCGGAATCTCCTTGAGGTTGACGTAGAAAGCGAGCTGTTGGGACGCCGGCTGGCCTCCGAATTTGAACCGCTCCCAAGAGGTCGTCACAGTTGAACTCACGAGCCCGTCGCCGGCAAATATCGACTTCGCGTTCTGGTCTTCGCTGGTAAAAATGAACCCGCCCGGCTCGCCGATGAAGCCCGTGAGTTGGCCATCTTGGAATGTGAGCAGCCCGTAACCTTCGGGAACGACGATCTTGCTGCCGTTGGTGATGATGTGTTCGGAAGCCGCGACGTTCGCCCCGCGACCAGCATTTTGGCCCTGGGTCACTGCGGGAAAAATCGCGGCTGTCGGCGCTAAGCCCGAAGGCGGAATAAGGAAGTCTTTCCACTGATCAGCAAAAGTTCCACCAATTGCACCCGTGAAGGCCTTGATAAATCCCATTTCTGCACCCCGTTAGCTCGGTATTCTTGCCACCCCATTTGGAGGTGCGAGTCGCGCGAACTAACTGGTAAGGGCCCCCGGCTACCGCGGGGCTTGCGCGACTCTGCTGGCGGCGATGCCTCACCCTAGCATCGAGCACAACGCGCAGGATGAGTCGGCGCCCAAAAGGGTTTGGCTGGGTAGGGTGGTGTACATGGCAGCCCACTGTCCTGGTGAGGTTCAGCAGAGCCGAACGATTGCCGAGTTCGATGAGGAGGTGCGCGATGCGAGCACTTTTAAAGGCGATATCAGGCCCCGGACTTGAGCTTGTCGAGGTTCCCGAGCCCCTTGCCGGAGACGCTGATGTCACCATTCGTGTCTTACGAACCGGGATCTGTGGCACGGACCTGCACATCGAGTCGTGGGACCAATGGGCGTCTGAGAGCGTCGCTCCCCCGCTTATCCCCGGCCATGAATTTAGCGGTGAGGTGGTTTCCGTGGGCCGCGCAGTGCGCGACGTTCACGTAGGCGCAGTGGTCTCTGGGGAAGGCCACGTTGTGTGCGGCACTTGTCGAAATTGTCGTGCGGGGCGCCGCCACATGTGCAACCGGACATCCAGCCTAGGCGTCAACCGGAACGGTGCGTTCGCGGAATACGTCGTGCTTCCCGAGTCGAACGTGTGGGTCCACCCCGCCGAGCTGGACCTCGACCTCGCCGCCATCTTTGACCCCCTGGGCAACGCAGTACACACGGCGCTGAAGTTCCCGCTCGTGGGTGAGGATGTGCTCATTTGTGGCGCGGGTCCGATCGGGCTGATGGCCGCCGCCGTCGTACGCCACATCGGCGCGAGGTTCGTCGTCGTCACAGATGTGTCGGAGGCGCGTCTCGACCTCGCTCGACGCGTGGGAGCGGACCTCGCTGTGAACGTCTCGACACAGCGAGTTGCCGATGCTCAAGTGGCGTTGGGCATGCGCGAGGGCTTTGACGTTGGCTTAGAAATGAGTGGCCACCCCACAGCCCTCCCCGAGATGATTGACAACCTCACACACGGCGGTCGCGTCGCCATGCTCGGCTTGGCCTCCGGCTCCATCGACGTTGACTGGTGCAAGGTCGTCACCCACATGCTCACCATCTCGGGTATTTACGGACGCGAGATGTTTGAGACCTGGAATGCGATGAGCGCGATGCTGCAGACCAGCACTCAGCTACGCGATGCGCTCGACGTAGTGATCACTCACCGCTTGCCGGCGGCTGAATGGGAACACGGGTTCGCCATCGCGCGCACAGCCAGCGCCGGCAAGGTAGTGCTCGACTGGACTAACACGCCGAAGTAAATCACGCGCCTTCATCAGGCGGCGCCGCGAAAGGGAGATTCCATGTACGGAACGATGCAGGCGCAATTGTCAGTTGCCCTCGAGGAGATCCGAGCGGCGGGTACCTTTAAGGAGGAGAGGCCCCTGGGCAGTCCGCAGTCCGCCATCGTGTCGACTTCCGGAACAGACGTGCTGAACTTCTGTGCCAATAACTATCTGGGACTAGCGAACGACCCGCGCATTGTCGCGGCCGCCAGGTCGGGCTTAGACGAATGGGGTTTCGGTCTCGCTAGCGTCAGGTTTATTTGCGGTACGCAAGATCTACACCTTGAACTCGAGGCTAGAGTGTCGGACTTTCTGGGCACCGAGGACACTATCTTGTTCTCGTCGTGCTTCGACGCGAACGGCGGAGTGTTTGAGGCGCTATTTGGCCCCGACGACGCGATCATCTCCGACGAACTCAACCACGCGTCCCTCATCGACGGGATCCGACTGTGCAAGGCCCGCCGGCTGAGGTACCGAAACCGCGATCTAGGGGACCTCGAGGAACAACTCAAGGCGGCATCGGCCGCTCGCCAGCGCATTATTGTCACGGATGGCGTCTTTTCGATGGATGGCTACCTCGCTCCCCTGCCTGGCATCTGTGACCTGGCCGAGCGCTACGGCGCGTTGGTGCTCGTCGACGACTCGCATGCAGTCGGGTTCATGGGCGAGCATGGCCGTGGAACGCCGGAACTGATGAGCGTACAGGGACGCGTTGATATCTACACCGGAACATTCGGCAAGGCACTTGGGGGGGCATCGGGCGGCTACGTAGCCGGGCACAAAGAAATTATCTCGATGTTGCGCCAGCGTGCCCGACCGTACCTGTTCTCCAATACTGTCGCGCCAGCCGTGGTCGCGGGGACCCTCGCCGCACTGGACCTGATTGAGGTAGGGGGTGAGCTGCGCCGCACGCTCGTCGACAACGCCGCGCTCTTCCGTGTCCTCATGGCAGATGCCGGTTTTGACCTGCTTCCCGGACAGCACCCAATCGTGCCAGTCATGTTTGGGGATGCCGCGCTCGCGGCGCAAGTCGCCGAACGCATGCTCGCACACGGGGTGTACGTGGTCGCTTTCTCATATCCCGTGGTGCCGATAGGCAAGGCGCGGATCCGGGTGCAACTCTCGGCCGCGCATTCCGAAGGTGAAATTCGGCGTTGTGTGCAGGCCTTCATCGAGTCTCGGGACGAGTGTGAAGGTGGCGTGGGGGCGACCTCACCAGCTTGAAGCCTCTCAGCCGCCATCAAATAGTCATGAGCAGGAATAGCCGGTGCCACGAAAAACGTTTCCCAGATGCGTGATTCGGCGCGGACGCCAGCGATATAGGAGCAAACTTGTGAGCAAGAGCGACGGCATTTCCCCTGAGCTGTTCAAACTCAGCAGCCCCTTAGGTTCCGAGGCCGCGCTGCGAGCCACGCGTTCGGAAGACGGAACAACCCCACTGGTACTGGTGCTAGGCGCGACCGGCTACATCGGCGGCCGACTTGTCCCGCGACTCCTCACCGGAGGCTACCGCGTACGCGTTTTGACGCGAGCTAGCGCCCGGATCGAAGCACTTCCCTGGGCAGAAGAGGTCGACATCGTGGAAGGCGACGCCGCGGACGTCGACGTGATGGAGGGCGCGATGGAGGGCGTCGACATCGTGTACTTCTTGGTGCACTCAATGACCAGCGGGCGCGACTACGGCAAGCTCGATCGCGCCATCTCACTCAACGTAGCAATGAGGGCAGCAACCCACCACGTGGGCCGGATCATCTACCTCGGGGGTCTCCACCCGGTCGGAGTCGAGCTTTCCGCGCATCTGGCCTCGCGCAAGGAGGTCGGCGACATCCTGCTTGCCTCCGCGACGCCGACCATCGTGCTACAAGCTGGGGTGGTCATCGGTGCTGGGTCTGCCTCATTCGAAATGATTCGTCATCTCACCGAGGTGCTCCCATACATGCCAGCGCCTAAGTGGGTGCGCAACTTCATCCAACCCATCGCCGTACGCGACGTCCTCTACTATCTGCTGGGCGCGGCCCGTGCCGAAGCGGGAATCAACGACAGCTTCGACATCGGCGGACCAGACGTGTTCCGCTACTCCAAGATGATGAATGGCTACGCTCTCGAGGCGGGTCTCCCACAGCGTCATATTGCAGCCCTGCCCTTATTGACACCAGCTCTCGCGTCGCACTGGGTAGGACTCGTCACCCCCGTGCCGCGTCAAATTGCACGGCCACTGGTGGAGTCCTTAATGCATTCCTGCGTAGTCAAGAACGATGCGATTGACCACCTGGTGCCGCCGCCCCCCGAGGGACTCACTAGGTATAGGGTCGCGGTTCGCCTGGCTCTGGGCCGCATAGAGATTGACCAAGTGGAGACCAGTTGGGTCGATGCGCGGGTCACCGATGCGCCCAGCGACCCTATGCCGAGTGACCCCGAGTGGGCGGGCAGGACTGTCTTCAAGGACGAACGCACCCGGGCGACCACCGCGGACACCGAGGCAGTGTGGAAGGTCATTTCGCAGATCGGTGGCGCCACGGGATGGTATTCGGCTTCGGTGCTGTGGGCCTCGCGTGGTTTGATTGATCGCCTCGCCGGTGGAGTCGGCTCGAAGCGAGGGCGCCGAGGCTATAGGCGGCTAACTGTGGGCGACGCTATCGACGTGTGGCGCGTTGAATTGGTCGAGCCGGGGCGCCTGTTGCGGCTACGCGCAGAGATGCGCGTGCCCGGCAACGCGTGGCTTGAACTTAGCGTTAATCCCACAGAAGAGGGTTCGGAATACCGCCAACGCGCCGTCTTCATTCCCCGAGGGCTCACAGGAAGGCTGTACTGGCTGTCGATGCTGCCGTTCCATGGCCTAATCTTCAGTGGCATGGTCAACCGCATTGTGACAGTTGCGGAGAACGGCGAGCCCGGCTAGAGCCGCGTACAGACTTCTGACGAGTTCTATAGCAACCGGTGCAGCGCACGCAACGGAATGTGCACCCAGTCCGGGCGGTACTGAGACTCGTAGACCACCTCATAAAGAGCCTTGTCGATCTCGTACGCCCGCAAAAGGGTGACCGCCGATTCCGTCGCCTCGTACCCATAGCCACGCAAGAAGGCAGTCCGGTTTCGCCGCACCCAGTCGTCGATGTACTCGTTGTCCTCCACGCCCAATGCGATCGCGACGGAGTGCGCGGCGTAGTCCAGTGATCGCAACATACCGGCCAGATCACGAGCGACGGAGTCGAGGCGTACGCGATCCTTGAGCGCCTGCGCGGGCTCACCCTCGAAGTCGATGATCTTCCACCCAGCGGTAGTGCGGAGGGTCTGGCCGAGGTGAAAGTCTCCGTGCACTCGCTGCACGGGAATTGGCGCGCCGGAGTCGACTGCGGCATAGGCCGCTCGCGCACGGTCCACATAGGTGGCGACGGTGTCGTGCATGGCGAGCGCCGCGTCAAGGCGCGCGTTCAACC
>Ga0314774_1001704_pt1 | contig 13546 bp, 5 predicted proteins | sample MetaGCBIA2018_FD_204515 | JGI IMG/M metagenome (GOLD analysis project Ga0314774, IMG submission 204515) | Cryopeg brine microbial communities from Beaufort Sea near Barrow, Alaska, United States - CBIA 2018 | ecosystem: Environmental > Aquatic > Marine > Coastal | place: USA: Alaska | collected... | reverse complement strand
AAGAACTCTCGCCTGGACTTAAAGCCATACGTGAAGCATTGGTAAATATGCTAATGCACGCCGATTACTTTGCGCCTGCTCATTCACGCATACGTATTTTTACAAACCATATAGAGTTTTATAACCCTGGCGGATTGCCTAAACCAATTGAAGAATTAAAAGCAAAGGATCTATCCTTACCGCGCAACCCTCTCATTACCAAATTATTTAGAATGGTGCGTCTTGCAGAAAATGCTGGCTATGGTTTTGACCGTATAGAAGCAAACTGGAAAATGTATAACAATACAGCACCCGAATACGACATTAGTTTTGATGCTACTATTTTAAAACTATATACGAAATCGCAGGAGGATACAAAAGAAACTTCAGAAACAGTTCAGAAACAGTTCGGAGCGGTTTTAGAGAGACTTCAAAACGAACTTAAAAAAGAACGGGCTGACAAAGGGTATGTTATGGAGTTATTGGGAGATAACTATGACAGTTTTATTCAATATACTTCGGAAAACTTCGGAGAGACTTCGGAGAGACTTCGGAAACACTTCGGAGAGACTTCGGGAATACTTCGGGAACACTTCGGAGACAACACAGTAGTTTTATTATTACTTATCATTTTTGATAAAAATACAACCGCAAAAGAAGCTGCAAAAATAATAGGTGTTAGTGAGAGAAGTATAAAAGATTATTTTACAAAACTGAAAGAGGCAGGTGTGATAGAACGTAAAGGAAGCCCAACTTTTGGAGGTCATTGGATCATAAAGATTACTTAGTATTAAATCTAAATCACCCAGATGTTTATAGAATGTCTGAATTAGCATTATAAGCAATTTAAATAATTGACATACATTCTTAAGGAAGGCTTTATGTAATAGTTAGTGAAGGAGTTGGTGAAGGAGTTAGTGAAGGAGTTAGTGATGAAGTTAGTGAAGGAGTTAATAAAGCCTAAGTACAAAATAAAAATAACATATAGAATACCAGTTAAATGAATACCAACCAACTAAAACGCTTTGCACAAGAAGCACGTATAAAACTCATAGACCAAATAGGAGCTAAACTAGAGAAGGTACTAACCAGCGATAGTGTTGCCTTGCGTGAAAAAGCTGGCCATTTAAAAAAGCTTCAGGAAGCTATTAATAAAACTTCTAAAACAGATGTCATAGACACCGTAGCTTATACGTGGTTTAACCGTTTTGTGGCCTTACGGTTTATGGATGTGAATGGTTATGAACCTATAGGAGTCTCTGTGGTAAGTCCTATGCAAGGTGGAACACTACCAGCCATATTACAAGAAGCCAAACAAGGTAATATCCCTGAAGAATTGCCAGTACAACACCAGCGTATTTATGATTTGCTAGACGGTAAAATACCAAGTACCGATGCTCAAAATGAAGGGTATGCAGCGCTATTGGTTGGGGCGTGCAATCATTTAAGTAAAACACTTCCTTTTCTATTTGAAAAGATAGATGATTATGCAGAGTTGTTATTGCCGGATGATTTAATTTCTCAATTTTCTATTATACAAGATGTCCGTAATGGTATGACCGCCGAAGACTGTGTAGAAGTTGAAATAATAGGTTGGCTTTACCAGTTTTATATCTCAGAAAAAAAAGACGAAGTATTTGCAAGCAAAGGCAAAGTAAAAAAGGAAGATATTCCAGCAGCTACCCAATTATTTACACCACGTTGGATTGTTGAATATATGGTGCAAAATACCGTAGGGAAATTATGGTTGCAAAACAACCCAAAATCTAAGCTACGCGACCATATGCCTTACTTTATAGAGTCGCCAAGTGTAACCACAGACGATTATCTTAAAATAAATAATGTAGAAGACATTACCTTATTAGACCAAGCCTGTGGTAGTGGGCACATTTTGGTTTATGGGTTTGAGTTGCTTTCTGAAATTTATGAAGAGCAAGGTTATAACGAAAGTGACATACCAAAACTAATCATTGAAAAAAACCTCCACGGTTTTGAGATAGACACACGTGCTGCACAATTGGCAGGTTTAGCATTAATGCTAAGAGCTAGACAATATTACCGTCGTGTATTTAAAAAAGATATTAGCCCTAATATATTTTGTTATCAAGATTTAAAAGTAAGCGAAGAAGATATTAAGGCAACATTTAAAGCGGTAGATGAAACCTTAAGCGATGGGTTGTTGTATGACTTAAAAACTATGCAGCAAGCTACCAATTTAGGCTCGCTTATACAGCCACAAACCACTTTAAAAGAATTAGAAAAAACCAGAGTTTCTTTAGCAACTAAAGTCAATAGTAGCGATCTTTTCCATACACATAATTTAAGAGGGATATCACAAGCCATAGTACAATTAATTGCACTAACACAAAAATACCATTGTGTGGTAGACAACCCCCCCTATATGGGCGGTGGCAATATGAACAAACCACTTGCTGACTTTGTTAGAACTTATTACCCAAAAAGTAAAGCTGATTTAATGGCGTGTTTTATGGAAGCAGGTATTGCTGCTCTAAAACCAAAAGGGTTTTTAGGAATGATTAACCAAGAAACTTGGATGTTTAAAACAACATATGAGGATTTGCGAGGTGAATTAATATCCCAAGGCTCTATGGATTCGATGCTGCATCTAGGTACTAGGGTTTTTAAAGAAATTTCAGGAGATAAAGTAAGGTCTACATCATTTGTGTTTATTAACGAAGCAAAATTAAAAAATGGTAAGTATTTTAAATTAATAGATTTTAAAACTTCGGAATTAAAAAGAAAAGCAGTTTCAGAAAAAATTTGTGATGTATTTGATTTTAACCAAGAATCAATCAAATCTATTACGGAGTATAATTGGGCTTATTGGCTTACAGAGAATTTGGTAAAAATAGTAAAAAATTGCAAACAGCTTAATTCATATGCAGAACCAAAAAAGGGCATTACAACTGGGAAAGATGAACGGTTTTTAAAATTGTGGAGCGAGGTTATATTTATGGATATTGAGTACAATCAAAATTCCGAAGAAAAAATTAAAGGTAAATGGTTTCCAGTAAATAAAGGTGGAGGATATCACAAATGGTATGGTCTCTTGGAATATATCTTATATTGGGTGGATGATGGTGTTGATATTAGAAATTTTAGAGATTCTGAAGGAAAACTTCGATCAAGACCACAAAACTTAAAATATAATTTTCTAAAAGGTATAACTTGGACAAGTGTTAGTTCAAGTGGTATTACGTGTCGTTTAAGCGAAAAAGGAATGATGATGACAGATAATGGAGCTACTATTTACAATTCTCCAAACGATTATTTAACATTATCTATTTTAAATAGTAAAGTTGGTGATACCTTATTATCAGTATTGACACCAGGTTTCAAATATGACGTTGGAGTATTAAATAAATTCCCTATCCATAAGAATATTTACGAAAATGAAAATAATCATTTAAAAAAAATAGCACAAGAATGTGTTGAAGTGTCTAAAAGTGAATGGAACTCAAGAGAAACCTCTTGGGATTTTAAACAAAACGAACTCATCCGCATACAAGGTCAAGACCTGGAAGAAGCTTACGATAGTTATTGCCAATACTGGAAAAACAAGTTTTTTGAACTACATAAAAACGAAGAAGAACTCAACCGCCAGTTTATAGATATTTATGGTTTACAAGACGAGTTAACACCAGAGGTGCCTCTAAAAGATATTACCATTCTTAAAGAAGAAACAACAATTAAAAAAGGGGCTTTAATTTTCCGTGAAAGCGAAATTATGGCGCAATTTATAAGCTATGCAGTAGGTTGTATGTTTGGGCGTTATAGTTTAGATAAGCCAGGTTTAATTTTGGCGAATCAAGGGGGAACTCTAGAGAATTATCTAAAAAATGTTTCACTGAACGCAGACGAAGTGTCTTTTCTGCCAGACGATGATAACGTAATCCCAGTACTAGATAACGAGTGGTTTGAAGATGATATTGTAAATCGTTTCTACGACTTTTTAAGGGCCACCTTTGGCAAGCAAAACTTTGATAAAAACCTTGCTTTTGTAGAAGACAGCGTTGGCGATATACGTAAGTACTTCTTAAAAATATTTTATACAGACCACGTAAAGCGTTATAAAAAACGCCCTATTTATTGGTTGTTCTCTTCGCCTTCTGGTGCGTTTAATGCATTAATTTATATGCACCGCTACACACCAGATACATTAAATACAATGCTTAATGGGTATTTAAAAGAATACCAAGAAAAACTGAAGGGTCAAGACACCCAATTAGACCACGTTAAAAACGTAGGTACCGACCGCGAAAAGGTAAGTGCGGAAAAAGAACAAGCACGTATTAGTAAAGCGCTTATAGAGTTACAAGAATATGACCGCGAGTTATTTAAAATAGCTACCGAGCGTATCGCCATAGATTTAGATGATGGTGTTTTGGTTAACTATAATAAGTTCGGGGAAGTTATAAAACCAGTATCAGGTTTAAATGATAAAAAGACAAAAAAGAAAGTTAGAGAATTTGATTGGATAGACACGAGTACCATACAGTAATTATGAGCATAAAAATACAAGAAGCCTTATACCAAATAAACCTTAAAATAAGTCATATAATTCGTTTCTATTGCACTTATATTTCATTAAAAAATAAAACCATAACTAAGGCTATGCTTGGATTTTTATAATTCATCTAAGCCCAATATAACTCAAATTATTTATGCCAGATTCTAAAATTCATTCGGTATTAGAAAAAAAGTTCCAAGATCACGATGTGATTTTTTGGTATGATGAACGCGATGAGTTAAAAGAAAGCTTTGACACACTAGATTTAAAGGGTGTTGAAAAATGCCATATACAAGGCAATGAATTTGAAATAAAGTATAAGATTACATCGAATACCACTAAGATTAAATTCCTAGTATATAGCAATATGCCTAAACCTAAACCCAATGAAAATTGGTTATTAGATCTAGAACTGGCATATCATATTTTCCACACCGACCAAGAAGCTATTATTCTTCAAGACTTAGGTTTAGAGTTTAGTTTTAAGGAATTAGTTGGGGAACATATTCAATTTTTTAAGTCAAAAGATCGGGTTGATAAATTAAAAGAGTTATTAGGTAAAGGGGACTCTCACAGAGACATTCGCTACAAAATGGTGGCAGTAACCCTAAATACTGATTACGTTAATCTTAACACCTTTATTCACGCACACGGAACAGCCTTTGCTAATGGTAATGAAAAGCTGCAAAGAGATTTAGAACGGTATGAACTATCAGATTTTTACTGGAATCAAATTCTAAATAAGTTTAAATACACAAGTAAAACGCCATCGATCTATGATTTTCTTGTAGAGGCATTTACAGATAATTTTAATGCTACCGCTAGCCCTAAACTTTCTAAAGAAACTAGACTTTTGTTAGCCCTTTGGAAAGATACCATTACCTACCGAGAAGGGTTTGATAAAATTTCTTTGCAAATAGCAAGCGACCTGCAAATTGAAAGTATTCTCAATACGCTGCCTTTAGAAAAAGCGGTAAACGATGAATTATTTAAACTCACAGACAAGAAAATAATTCACGATCTCGTTCAGCGTTTAATTACAAATGAAATTTCAAATGAGTCCTTACAAAATATTGTAAAACAAAGGGAACATACGTTTTGGTATAACCCGCATTTTGTGGCATTCTACGAAAGTGTATCTTTTGCTTCACAACTGCAATATCAGATTCAAAAACTTAAAGTAGAATTTAAGTCTGTTGAAAACGGTTTAGAGCAATACACGACGTCTCTTTATGAAATTGATTATCTATATAGAAAGTTTATTCTAAACTACCGAAGATCCAATCAAGATAACATACTTGCCGGTTTGGCTCAAAAAGTAGAAAAATTATATACCAATGACTGGTTACTTCATTACAATGATAAATGGCAATCTATTATTGATGATTTAGAAAACTGGCCAGTAGCCAAAAACTATAGTCAAAGACAATTTTTCAAAAAGCACATCCAACCTTTTGTTGAAAAAAAGCAACGCGTGTTTGTCATTATATCTGATGCATTACGATTTGAGTGTGGTGTTGAGTTACATAAAAGATTAACTCAAGAGAATAGATATGATAGTGAAATTGAAGGTGCGGTAGCGTCATTACCATCCTATACACAATTAGGGATGGCTTCTTTGTTGCCTCATAAAGAACTATCAATAAAAGAAGGAACAGACCAAATTTTAGTAGATGGGATGCCATCTATGGGTATTGCATCTCGCTCAAAAATTCTAACAGAAAATTCTGAAGCACGAGCAACAGCAATTTTAGCTGAAGATTTTATGAAGTTTAGTGCCAATACAACAGGTAGGGATTTTGTAAAACAATATGATGTTATTTACATCTACCATAACAATATAGATGATACTGGTGATGACACAACCTCGCAAGACAAAGTATTTGATGCGGTAGAAAGCGAGCTAAACTTCTTTATGGACTTATTAAAGAAGATTTCCAATATGAATGGGAATAATATGATTATCACTTCAGATCACGGGTTTTTATATCAATATGAAACATTAGAAGAAAGCGATTTTACAACGGCTGATATAAAAGGTGTAGTTGATAAGCATAATAGAAGGTTTGTACTTGGAACTGACCTAACTGGGAATGATGCAGTAAAGTCTTTTACGCACGAGCAACTCGGACTAAAAAGTACCGGTAATGCATTAATTCCAAAATCGGTAAATAGATTACGAGTTAAAGGTGCTGGATCTAAATTTATTCACGGTGGTGCATCGTTACAAGAAATTATAATACCCGTAGTAAAAGTGAATAAAAAACGTCAAGACACGACAGCTCAGGTAGAAATAGATATTATAAAATCTACCGACAAGATAACTACAAACTTGCTCGCGGTTTCATTTATTCAAACAGAGCAGGTAGATGACACTATGTTGGAAAGAAAAATTAAAGCATCCATTCAAGCAGAGGATGGCACATTGTTAAGTGATCAGTTTATCTACACCTTCGATATTAAAGAAGAAAATCAACGTCAGCGAGAAGTTAAGAACAGATTCCAATTAACCGCTCAAGCAAGCGGTAAATATAAAAATCAACGCGTAAAACTGGTACTAGAAGAACCAATGGATCGCGCTAACAAATGGAGAACTTACAAAGAGTATTACTATACCCTCAATATTTCTTTTACTAACGACTTTGATGAATTTTAAAAGCTATGAACGCACTAAATGTAAAAATAAACGAACACTTTGCAGGTAAGGTAGTTCGTAAGGATTTAACCAAATTAGTGAAAGGTAATGCTATAGTTCCTACCTATGTCCTCGAATATTTATTAGGGCAATACTGCGCTACAGATGACGAAGCAACCATTGATGAAGGTGTAGAAACTGTTAAAAATATTATTGCCAAACATTTTGTGCATCGTGACGAGTCTCAAATAATAAAATCTACAATTAGAGAAAAAGGTTCTCATAGAATTATAGATAAAGTGGCGGTTCAGCTTAATGACAGACAAGATAGATATGAAGCTTCCTTTGCGAATCTAGGTTTAAACCGCGTTCCTATTTCAGATGCACTTATCAGAGAACATCAAAAATTACTATCTAGTGGTGTTTGGTGTATTTTAACTCTGACTTACGTTCCTTCTGATGAAAGGGATCATATTCCTTGGATGGTTGAAAGTTTAAAACCTATTCAAGTTTCTAATGTAGATATTGAAGAATATAAAAGCGTTCGGAAACATTTTGGCAAGGAAGAATGGATGGATGTTTTATTACAATCAATTGGACTTAATCCAGAAGAATTTACATTTCGTTCAAAACTGCTGCAACTAACCAGACTTGTTCCATTTGTAGAAAACAACTATAACTTAATTGAACTGGGTCCAAAAGGAACAGGAAAGTCACATATTTATTCTGAAATGTCGCCACACGGTATTTTAATTTCTGGTGGAGAAGTATCAAAAGCGAAACTATTTGTAAATAATAGTTCAGGTGATATAGGGTTAGTTGGGTATTGGGATGTTGTTGCCTATGATGAATTTGCAGGTAAAACAAAGCGTGTAGACCGTGGCTTAGTGGATATAATGAAAAATTATATGGCTAATAAATCCTTTTCAAGAGGAACTCAAGTCTATGGTGCTTCTGCTTCAATGGTATTCGTTGGAAACACAGACCATTCAGTAAAATATATGATGAAACATAGCGATCTTTTTGAGGCCTTGCCTAAGGATTATTATGACACAGCTTTCCTTGACCGTATGCACGGATATCTTCCAGGGTGGGAAGTTCAGAAACTACGAAATGAAATGTTTACTTCGCAATACGGTTTTATTGTTGATTACCTTGCTGAAGTATTAAAGAACCTAAGGAAAGAAGATAGAACGCACGATTATACAAAATACTTTGAATTATCGAGCACAATTACTACCCGAGACAAAACATCAATTGCCAAAACATTCGCTGGTTTAATTAAAATAATTTACCCAGATAACGATTTCACTGAAGCTGATGCGAAAGAAATTTTAGATTTCGCTATTGAAAATAGAAAACGTGTTAAAGATCAACTTCGTAAAATGGATGAAACCTTCGAAGAAGTAGATTTTAGTTACGTTAGTAAATCAACAGGAGAAAATTTTTCTATCTCGACATTAGAAGAGATTGAAAATGAAGTAAAACTTACTATACAGCAAACGGAAGTTGCTGAGAACAATCTATCGCAGAAATCCGAAAACGTTAATTTATCACTAGAACCAGGTCAAAAAATAATTAGAGATAATCAATCTGGTATTTCCTATGATAATTTGTTTGGAGCTTATTTATTAAATGCCACTGATTTTAATATCACGGACCCATACATTAGGCTACCCTATCAGTTGCGCAACTTTATGGAACTGGCAAAACTGATTAGCGAAAAGAAAGATCCCGACACAGAAGTTAAACTGCACTTAGTAACTAGTAATAATGAAGATTTTATAGAAAATGCGAAAGATGCATTTGAACAAATGCGCTATTCGTTGGAATCAATGGGTATCCTATTTTCCTATGAGTTTGACGATTTTATTCACGACAGATCTATTGAAATGAATAACGGATGGAAAGTGATTTTAGGGAGAGGACTAGATATTTGGCAAAAAACTGGCGGTTGGTATGATATCAATGAATACATCCAAGAAAGAAGAGTATGTAAGGCTTGTGAAGTGACTTTTGTAAAGGTTGGTTCTTAGACATCTTTTAAGATAGATAAATTGCGTTTTCCCTTTTATGAAGAAGTTAGCTCTAAAAGCCATAAAGACCTTGATAAACTGATAAGCTAAAACAACTATTAATTTATGTATTTATCCAACCTTTTCATCCAAAATTTCCGTGGAATCAAAGAAATGAAACTCAATTTCAATCGAAGTATTAATATACTAATCGGAGAAAACGGAAGTAACAAATCAGCAGTAATTGATGCTATAAGATTACTTTATAATATGGGCGAACCTATCCGAGATATTTCTGTTGGATTCGCTGATTTTCACGAAAGTGTAGAGAAAGATGCTGAAGGCAAACTTACTATAAAAAAGGAAGAGAAGATTACTATCGCCTTTTGTTTTAGAGGCTTGTCCGCTTCTCAAAAAGGTGCATTGTATGAGTATATGGTTATAGACCCAGATGACGATACAAATGAATACGCAAAGGTAACTTTGACCTATGAAAATAAAGGCGGTAAATATCCGATTTCATCCTTCTTTACTGGTAACGTAGAAGGACAAAAAGCAGACTATAACACTTTTACAATTTTTCAACACTATTATTTGAGTGGTTTGCGAGATAGCACGAGGGATTTATTGACCAATCGAGGTAATGTTTTAGGTCGTGTTATAAAAAGAAGGGTCGAGAAAAACGAGTCCGAAGAAATTATCGAAGGTATTATGAGAAAAGCCAACGATGAGCTTTTAGCGCAGTCTGAAGTTTCTGAAACTCGTGATGGTGTAAATGATAATCTTTCTAGAATCTATCAGCGATTTAAAGACAATCAGATTGGACTTCAAATTGAGCAATCCAAAACCGAATATATCGTAAACGCCATCAAACCTTTTTTACCTCATAATCGGGATAGTTTGGCGGGGGATGGGTTTTCACTTTGGCAAAATAGTCTAGGCCAAAATAACCTTATTTATATCGCTACCGTACTTGGGGATATAAAGGACCAAATTGAAGAAACTAAAATTCCACATTTTGCTTTGCTTATTGAAGAACCAGAAGCACACCTTCATCCACAGCTTCAATTAAGTTTGTATAGTTTTTTACGAGATTCCAGTACTTCTAAAAATAGCCAATTATTTATAACTACCCATTCGCCCACATTAACATCAAAAGTGCCTTTAAAAAACTTAATCTTATTGGATGGCAAGGCATTTCGATTAAACGAGCAATTTCAAAATAGGGTTGTGGAAGAAATTATTGAAGATACTGTCAAAGCTAAAAAATTGGCGGATGCAAATTTTAAATTTAGAAAAAATCAATTGGAAAGGTATATCGATGTTACCAAATCCCAATTGTTATTTGCCAAATCTGTTCTTTTCGTAGAAGGCATTTCGGAAGAACTTTTAATTTCAGCTTTTACAGCAGTTAAAAAATACCGGTTAGAAGATTACAGAATTGAACTTGTTAATATTGGTGGCACAAGTTTTTATCCGTTTATCCACTTATTTAATTCAAATCAACCAGACAAATCAATTGATAAACCTGTTTCAATTTTAACGGACAACGATAAGTTTCCTGCCTCAAAGAGAAAAGAATTTTCATTTGATAACCTTCTTGTTGAGGATTATAAAAAACTTAATGAACTGGATGCTGCTATTCAAGATGCGGAAGTCTCCTCCAGAATTCCAAACATTACTTCAGCCATCAATGAAAAAGAAACTATCAAAATTTTCTTTGCCGAAAAGACACTCGAATATGAATTAGCACTTGCTAATATCGCCAATACAAAAGAGGGTATCGAAAATAATTTTCTCTTTAAATACATCAAGAAGAAAAGGCCTGAGAAAGCGGAAGCTATTTTAAACTATATTGATGCTGTGATTGCTGAAGAACTAACTGATGATCAGCAAAGGAAAACAGCTATTCTACTTTGGAAATCATTTCCAGCTAAAGCTGCTTTCTCGCAGAATTTATCTCTCTACATTCTCAAAAATTTAAAACGCGCCCAGAAGGAATTTATAATTCCAAAATACATTCGCAAAAGTCTAAATCATTTGAAGGGTACGGAATGAAGTTAGATATTACAGAAGAATTACAAGATTATTTAGATGCCAAGGGCAGAGTGGTCTTAAATGCCTGTCCTGGCGGTGGTAAAACAACTGCGATTTCGCAAAAAATAATCAATCTTGAAAAAGAATATAAAAGTAAGTATGGTAATCATTCCGGAATTGCTTGTCTTTCCTTTACTAATGCTGCCAAAGATGAAATTAATCTAACATATAACGAACTTAGTGGTCAAACCTTACATTATCCGCATCTGGTAAGTACTATTGATAGTTTTATCAATACTTACATTACTTTACCCTTCTACTATCTCTTGGAAAGAAATTTTGCCAGGCCACAAATTCTGGAAAACAACAAAAGCTTAGATTCATTTTGGAAAACAAAATACAAAAACCACAGTGGTCAGTTGGTCGATGGTCTCAGAAATCCTATGAATTCCTTTAAAGCAAAGACCAACAGAAGTGTCTATTATCAATACTTACCATCAGAAATAAGATTAGAACCGGATGGAAGCTATTCCGTTAAAGGTAACTCCCCGTCAGCTGACAAAGTTGATATAGCCGTTTTTAAAAAGTATTGCGAATATATCAAGAAATGGCAATTTGAAAAAGGCCTCATAACTACCAATGATTCAGCCTTCATTGCCTTAAGACTACTCAAGAAAAATCCAAATATCTGTAAATGGTTGGCAAACAGGTTTCCGCACATCATTGTTGATGAGGCGCAGGATAATTCCTTAATGCAGCATCAAATTTTTGAAGAATTAAATAGTCAAGGATTAAAAAATATCGAATTCATTGGCGACCCTTATCAAAGCCTTTATGAATTTAGAGATGCCAACCCACAATTATTTCTCGATAAATACAATAGTGAAGATTACATAAGTTTATCCTTATCAAGCAATAGAAGGTCGCCACAGCGCATTATAGATTGCTTCTCATTATTAAGACCTATCGCTGAGCGGACAATAAGAAGCGCGTGTATAAAAGATTTAAAAGAGCCTTTATTTGTATACAGATATAAGGAAGATGAAAGAGGCGGTATAATAAATCATTTTGAACAGTATTGTAATGAAAAAGATTATAAAATACTTAAGGTGGTTGTACGTGGAAATAGCGTAAGAAACAAAATGCTTGGTAGAGATGCTCAACAGAAGCCTTGGCATAATCCATTTGCTTACGAACTCATTGCTGCAAAAATAGAATATGATGACAAGAACTTAAGAGATGCTATCAACATCGCCAGAAACGTAGTAATTCGTTTGGAAAACCAAGACCTCTCTTTCTCTGAATTTGGCCATTTGAGAGCTAAACTAAAAACAGATTTTTTATTTAATGCGCGTATTATCAAATTTGTAGAAGGACTTCCTGAGATGTCCCATACTGTGGAAGACTGGTCGAATTTATGTCCTATATATATCAAGAAAACATTAAAACTCGATTTTGATATAAATTTTGGCTTAAAGAAAACATCAAAATTCTTTGCTAAAGCTACACGCACGGAACCAGTTTCAGACCATTTCAATCGGGTGGATATAGAAAAGAAGAGCTCGCTTACCACAGTTCATAAAGTAAAGGGGAAAACATTAGATGCTATTCTCATCTTTTTTGACGAAAGAAATCACGCTAGTAATATTAACTTTAGAGATTTAGAACCTGATAATGATGGTTTTATTAAAGAAAAGAAGCGCATAATCTACGTCGCTATGTCAAGACCTAAACACTTACTGGCTATGGCATTTCCAGAAAAAATTACTGAAGCCCAGTTGAAAAAAAAGTTTGGAGATGATATTTCAGTCATAAAGCTTGAATGAAATTTCCTAGTATTTCAATTAAATATCAATCGCACCTCATCATATATCCGTTCAAAGTTAGCCAATAAATCTGCCTTAGAAAACTCCTTAAGGTTTTCTGGATGCTCCCGTTCAATTCGTTGCAATTTAAACTGCACCTTCCTATCCTTTCCATCTGCATAGGTAATGAACTCGCCCTGTTTCAATCTAAAGAACACATCTGCCCTAATTTTCGGGATTTCCTTTTCACCCGTTGTAATACGTGTGTCAAAATCGAGATTATACCCACGGCTAATACTTTTTGTTGGGTCTTTTATGATTTCAAAAAAGCGTTCGTAATATTTTGCTGTGTCCGGGTCATTGACCTTCCCAAAGAACTGGTAAGATAGGTTGCTCAAAATGGCTTTGCTTGCCTTATCGCCATACATCATATCATTTTGAATCTTGTCCTGCATCACGTAAATGGTCGAGATGTTATAACTACGTAGCGTTGCCGGAATACGGTGCATATTCAAAAGTCGTATTGTAGGTGCTTCTTCCATTA
>Ga0314774_1001702_pt1 | contig 13557 bp, 10 predicted proteins | sample MetaGCBIA2018_FD_204515 | JGI IMG/M metagenome (GOLD analysis project Ga0314774, IMG submission 204515) | Cryopeg brine microbial communities from Beaufort Sea near Barrow, Alaska, United States - CBIA 2018 | ecosystem: Environmental > Aquatic > Marine > Coastal | place: USA: Alaska | collected... | reverse complement strand
CTTACAGGTGTGTCAAAAAGTACAATACAAGAAATAGCTAAAACCTGACCACCAGGAACCGTCCCCAATGGTCGGTTGACACTGATATTATTAAGTTGTATAGTTAAGAATAGTAGACGTATCTGTGAAAAGGAGGGTTATATGAAAATTGAAGCTTACCATGAGCATCCCTTTGGAAAGTTAAGGTTTCCAATCGATTGTCACGCACATACCAAGGCTTTTACATTTCCTCTACATTTTCATCAAGAAGTTGAAATGATTTATGTTGAAAAAGGATCTGTTTCCATTAGTGTATTACAAAAAGATTTTACTATAACAGAAGGCCAACTTGTTATTGTTGGTTGTAACCACATTCATTCATATAATCATGTAGTTGAAGTTGAAGAGTCAGTTTTTCATGTGCTTATATTTGACTGGAAATTCTTCAAAAACTTTGCTGATGATGAAGAGATTGAGAAGTTGCTTTATCCTGTTTTTTTTGATGTAACGATTGTTGATTCCAACAATATACCAGGGATTAAAAATCTATACAAGCTATTTAGAAAATTGAGTCAAAGCAATCTTAAAACTGAGATAGGCAATAAATTTAATATATTAGGTTACCTTTATGAAATAGTTGGAGATCTTATCAGTTATGGTAATTTTAATAGCGACTATAAGTATTCTATGAAACAAATGGAAAAAGAGCATGAACTTTTAAGTAAAGTTAATAACTATATATTTAAACATTATAAATCTGGAATTACATTAACTAGTGTATCTAAGGCAATTGGGTATAGTGAGTTTCATTTTGCTAGACAATTTAAAAGTTTTACAGGTATTACATTTAAACAATATTTAACGCACTATCAAATTTTAATGGCTAAAGAAGACGTTTTGGCAGATGAAATGGCGATTACTGAGATTGCTTTTAAACATGGATTTAATTCAGTAAAAACATTTAATCGTTTATTTAAATCTTATTTTGGGGTTGCGCCTACGGTATATCGCAAAGAAACTCTTAAATAGATTATACTTGAACAAGTGTGGGAGTTAATTATTATTTTTTAGTATTTAAGGGAGAAATTTATGGATTTTATTGAATTGGATATAGATGAATTGATTGTTCGGGCTGTTGTTGAAAAGGATTATGGTTGTTTGACGGAAATCCAGGAGAAGTCTATGGGCTTTCTAATCGAAGGACGTGACCTTTTGGGGATTGCTCAGACGGGAACCGGTAAAACAGCTGCTTTTGCGATTCCGATTTTGGAACGGATTCATAGGGTGAAGATGGATATAGGGGATATTAATCAGGTTAGGGCTTTGGTATTGGTGCCAACAAGAGAGTTGGCTATACAGATCGGTGAAAGCTTTACGGGTTATGGTAAATATGTAGATGTTCCTGTTGGCGTTGTATTCGGTGGCATCACACCTAAACAACATATAAAGGTGTTGAAGAGGCAACCCAGTATTCTTGTTGCTACACCTGGACGATTATTGGATCTTATAGACAAGGATGCTGTTGATTTAAGCTTTGTTGAAATGTTCGTACTTGATGAAGCCGACCGTATGTTGGATCTTGGTATGAAAAAAGATGTTAACAAAATCATATCTTTGTTACCTAAAAAGAAACAGACGATGCTATTCTCAGCAACGATGCCTCAGGAAGTTGCCAAAATGGTTAATACGATATTGAGAAAGCCTATTAAAATTGAAGTAAAAAGAGATGAACCTGTGGGTAGTCATATTGATCAATTCATATATTTAGTTGAAGAACCGGATAAAACGGAACAATTGCTAAAGCTATTAGAGTCACGAGATTTTGAATCAGCGTTAATTTTTGTGCGAACCAAAAAGAAGGCTGATAAAGTTGCAAAAGCAATTAACTTGACTAATATCAGAACAAAAGCTATTCATAGTGATAAAAATCAGTCTGAAAGGCTAAAGGTATTGGAACTATTTAAGAATAAGGAAGCTAAGATCTTAGTTGCGACAGACATTGCGGCGAGGGGGATAGATGTTGATGGAATATCCCTTGTTATTAATATGGACATTCCTATTGTTCCTGAAACCTATATACATAGAATTGGAAGAACAGGAAGAGCGGGACAATCGGGTCTTGCTATTTCATTTTGTAGTAAAGAAGAGAAAGAAAACCTTCATGGAATTGAAACGCTTATAGGGGAGGGAATCCTAACCTATAAAGAGCCACTCGCTTAATTGATATTAATCCGTGAGACAAACCCGTCTCGACTTCTTAAGAATATTTGATCCGTGATTTTAGGTCTGGATTTATCTGCACCCCAAAAGTTGAAAACCAACAATTGGAGGTGCTTTTTTATTTGTTAGGAAAGGCGTGGAAGCCACTCTTCATTAGTTATAGACGAACGATGAAACAATCGACAAATTGATACAAAGAGAGAATAGCAATTTATGAGAATAATCACGCAATTACTGACAGGAATTATAATGACTTAAAGGGTAAGATGATAAAGTGGGAAAATGGATAACATTGGAGGTACTAGATGAAAAAAGCATTAATTATTCAAGGTGGATGGGATGGTCATGAGCCTGTCTTAGTTGCGTCTTATTTTAAGTCTTTACTTGAAAATCAAGGTTTTGAAGTCGAAGTTTATGATACGTTAGAAAAGTTAGAATCGCTAGAGTTTGTTAAAAGTTTTGACGTATTTGTCCCGGTTTGGACGATGGGAGAAATCAGTAAAGTGCAATGTGATCATGTTATTGAAGCTGTTGGTGGTGGTATGGGCCTTATAGGTTGCCATGGTGGCATGTGCGATGCTTTCAGAAATAATATTGATTGGCAATTTATGACCGGTGGAAATTGGGTGAGTCATCCTGGTGGTGACAACGTTACTTACAAGGTTAATATGAAACAATCTTCGAGTGTATTAGTTGAGGGTATTCATGATTTCGAAGTCACAAGTGAACAATATTATTTACATGTGGATCCTGTTGTTGAAGTATTAGCGACAACTAGATTCCCAGTAGTTGATTGGTATCATTCAACAAATAAAGAAGTGGATATGCCTGTTGTTTGGACTAAAAACTGGGGACATGGACGAGTTTATTATACAAGTTTGGGTCATCATGCGGATATCCTCAAAATGAAACCTGTGACAGCCTTATTAGAAAAAGGTATCAAATGGGTATATGAAGGTAAAGCTTTGGCAGTTGAAAATAAGTTAAGTGCTGACGATTTCAAATCAGATATTAAGATGAGTTAATAAGTTATTAAAATGATTGGCACTACCTTGACTAAACATAGGAGGATTTATGAAAAAATATGGCATAGGAATTATTGGCTGTGGAAGCATTAGTGATATTTATCTGAAAAATATATCAACTCTGTTTGTAAACGTAGAAATCATAGGTTGTGCAGACCTAATTGAAGAAAAAGCTCAAGAAAAGAGCGAACAATATAGTATTAAGAAAATGACAATAGATGAGTTGCTAAATAGTCATGAAATTGATATTGTCCTTAATATCACCATTCCTAAAGCTCATAAAGAAGTGTGCGAAAAAGCACTAATGGCGGGTAAACATGTTTATGTTGAAAAACCACTATCGTTAAATACGGAAGATGGTCAATACCTTATTGATTTGGCAAAGAAAAAAGGGTTGCTGATCGGTGGAGCACCGGATACGTTTTTAGGTGGAGGTATTCAAACCTGTATTAAATTGATACAAGATGGTTGGATTGGAGATATAGTTGGAGCAAATGCGTTTATGACCTGCCATGGACATGAAGGATGGCATCCGGATCCGGAATTTTATTATAAAATAGGTGGCGGCCCTATGTTTGATATGGGTCCGTATTATTTGACGGCTTTAGTGAAATTAATTGGACCTGTTCAAACAGTTGCAGGACTTACACGAAAAAGTTTTGACAAGCGTACTGTTACCAGTTCTGAAAAATTCGGTCAAGTAATTGATGTGGACATACCTACTCATATAGTATCACTTTTGAAATTCGAGAATGGAGCTATCGGGCAATTAACTACTAGTTTTGACGTATGGGAAGCAGAATTGCCTAGAATTGAGATATATGGTACCACTGGGACCTTATCCGTACCAGACCCAAATACCTTTGGTGGACCAATCAAAATTAGGACTAAAGACGCAGAGAATTTCATGGAAATCCCTACCGCTTTTAGTTATACTGAGAACAGTAGAGGTCTTGGCATTGCCAATATGGCTTTGGCGATTGAAAGTGGTGATTCTAGTAAATTCGAAGCAAGTGGTGATTTATGTTATCATGTTTTAGAAATTATGGAAGCAATCCATGAATCAAGCGATAACACGGCCTTTATTGAAATAAAAAGTCGATTTTAGATAAGGTGATAAGGTGGAATTAGAAAAATTAGAAAAATGGTATGGTGATAGAGGGTATCCATATTCGACGATTTCAGTAGCAAAGATGTTTATCTCGGAGTGTCATGATTTTTTGTTGGAGGATGGTAAGGGTGCTGATTCGAACCAGATTATAGATATTGATACTTGTACAGGTGAAGATATGGAGCGTTATGTTGAATTTCTTGTTGAGAATAATGAAAATTCAATGGAACGATTATTTGCTATGGCTAGATATTTTTTAGTAACAGATAATAAACCATTATATATATACTTTACATCCATATTTGGTTCAGTAGGTGTTGTTGATGAAATTCGAAAAAGAATTATAAATTTTTTTGGAATGTCAAAAGCGAATGAAGTGTTTCAACAACTTATTGTGCCTGAGTTAGGAACAAGTGCATTGCAAATGTCTGGTTTTACATCAAAGTTTATGCAAACGCTTAACGACTATTTCACTGTTGATGAGTTGAAACAAATTCTAGCCGGTAATAATCATCAAATTCCGGTTGAGGCAATGCTTAAGGAAAAAGAGTATTTTCTACAGGCGAAGAATATTGATGTTTACCTAAAAGGTAGACATGAAAGAAAAGTCGGTGAATTAGAAAGATATAGAATTGAGAATAAAATTTGGTTTGAACAAGAGGTGACTCGAGAAGTTGTCGATTATGTAAGATCTAATCAAGAGATACTGTCTGCGGTCAGAGTGAAGAATAAGTTGTATATTACTAAAATTCCTTATGATACATCTAAATTCTTATCTGCAACGGATGACAGACATAAATGTTATTATGCCTGCCATTGCCCATTCGTGAGAGAAGCGTTGCTTGAAGGAGATACTATGGATTCAAATTGGTGTTATTGTAGCGCAGGATTTGCTAAGTTTCCATTTGAAGTCATGATGGATGAAAATCTTAAAGTTAAGGTTATTGAAACCCCGTTAAAAGGCGATTTAAGATGTCGCTTTGAAGTGAAAATTCCGAATAGATTCTTACCATAAATAAAATGATCAAAGCGAGAGTTATTCGATGAGTATAAATTCGAGTAGCCGTTTTGGTCATTTTCACGTTTTAAATTGGGAGCGGTTTCTGTTATTATCAACGCCATAGAATCAGATAATGAAGAACATATGCAAGTAGCTAAAAATGATGAAGGATTTAGTGTGGAAAAACGTATAAGAAACGTATGATGAGGCACTCATAAAGGCTGAGCATATTCATTGACGAACACTTCAATATCATATATAGTGAAAGTATTATCTAGATGGAGGTTTATTATGCGCAGCTTAGAATTTATTTATTCAGCATTTGGCTTAACACTTCTAGCTGTAATCATTATATATTACTATTCATCCATTAGGGAACGTAAAGAGAGTAGTTTTAGTGATTCACAAATATGGTTATTTGGAAGCATTGGGTATATTATTGTGCTTTTTACTAGTGGTTTTGGTGATGGATACAATGATAATTATTTCTATATATATCTAATTAGTTCATTATTATTGACAATGTATATATTAACAAAAAATACTCAGAAACAGATTGTTGTACCGCGGCGTTTTTACATTAGCCTATTGATTTTTAATATCTTCTGGATTCTATATTCAATAGATCAAGGAAGTTCGTTTTTTATAACAGTGTTGCCAAGTGTCCTTCTGCAAGCAGCAGCTTATTTCTTTGTTGGTCTTGTATACCTTTTAAAGGAAGATTATGAAATGTCTATGCGTAATATTACAGGTATGTTATTTCTATTAATGACGTTAATAAAATTATTCTACCTCATTGATATTCCTATTGAGCATAGCGCTCAGATCATGATGATATTCAAAGCGGATTTTAGTAATTACATAATTTTATGTTTTGTAATCATTCTATTTGATTATAATCGCAATTGCATGGTCTCAAATAGGCAGAACAGACAATTCGCTGAATCTTTTCAACACATACCTCTTGGCATAATGCAGATTAATTCTAGAGGAGACATAATCTCAATGAATGAGAGAGTGAAAAATGCAATGAAAGTATCAGAGTATGTTGAATATTCCGATGAAATAGTCAATATTCATGAGCTTTCGAAATTACCATTTGACGAAGAATGGCAGAGGATTCTTGCTCAGTTAAATGATGGAAAGACATATTCCTTAGAAGCTGATATATTTCTAAAAAATGATACAACTCATTATGAATTTTTATTCTTGCCTAATCTAAATGAATCAGAATCGGAAAATCAATCAAACATAGCAACTTGTTTGGTCCTAGATAGCCGAAGAGCGACTAGCTTACTTAAAAATGTGGAAAGAGAAGAGAAGGAAGAACTTAGTATTCCGAATAAATATAAGTTAATGGAACTTTTTGACTATGGGGTTCATCAGAAGTTGATGAGGAATTTTGGTGTTATTCTCATTAAGATTGTTAATTATGATGCGATTACTAATATAGTTAATTCTCATGAAACGTCAGCCATTGATCAACTGGTTATTTCAAAGATGCGAAAACTGGATTTTGTATACTGTGTTGGAAAAGTTAATCAAGATACTTTTGAAGTAATTACCCACGACCTTTTAAGCATGTCTGAAATCCATGATTATACACAAAACATGAAAGATATTCTTAGTCATCAAAGTTTTTATGATAACGAAATGAATGTCTATACTCTTAATTACAGAATTGGTATTTCAATGGCTCCTAATGATGGGTTTACCCAAAGGGAACTTCTCAGAAAAGCTTCGATCGCAATCGCAAAAGCTACAACAGAAGAAAAAGGTTATGTTCAGTTTTACAATGACCATATAAAAGACGAGGTGGCGACAAAGCTCCAAATTGAATCAAAACTAAGAGAGGGCATTGATAATGATGAACTGTTTTTAGAATATCAGCCCCAGTATACAATAAAAGATGATAAGATTCGTGGGTTTGAAGCCTTAGTTCGATGGAAGTTACATGATGGTTCGATTATGTCACCTGATGAATTTATTCCAATTGCTGAAGAGCTGGATTTAATAGATGATTTAGGTGAATGGGTACTAAGACACAGCTTAATCGAAGCAAGTAGATGGAATAATCGATATCATAAAAACTGGATGATCTGTGTTAATATTTCAGTTTCACAACTTGAAAATGAGGGGTTTGCTGAATCAGTAATTAAAATAATTGAAGAATTCAACTTTCCCACACATTTACTTGAATTAGAAGTCACAGAGACAAAAATGGCTAAATCAACAGATAGAGTTTTCATAGAACTCAAAAAACTACATGACTTTGGAATCAAAATTGCAATAGATGACTTTGGTACAGGTTATTCTTCCTTAGATTATTTAAGACTATTACCATTTGATATTCTGAAGATAGATAAAGGTTTTATTGAGCGTTTGAATACGAATGAAACGGATCACAGAATTGTTGAGAGTATTATAGAACCAGTCAATAAATTGGATTTGGAATCTCTGGCAGAAGGTGTTGAGACGAAAGAGCAACTTGAGTTTTTACGTAAAACGAGTTGTAATTATGTTCAAGGATTTGTATATAGCAAATCTTTGTCAAAAGATGCTGTCATTGATTTGCTGATTGAGTCACTGGATGACTAAGAGGAGAATATAATGAAAATAACGCAATTGTCAATTAAAAATTTCCTCTCGATTAGAGAAATGATCATTAAGGATATTGATAATACCCTGATTCTTGTTGGTAAGAATAATGTGGGTAAAAGTTCTATACTAAAAGCGATTAAACTGTTGTGTGGTTCATTTGAAATCAAAGAACACTCTTTTCATACAGTAAATGAACCGATAGAAATCCAGGCACTTATTCAAATTTTTGATAAAGACTATATTCATTTTTTTGAAAATAGAAAAGTAAGCAAACACAAGAATTATGAAAAATGGTTATCTGAGTTTAACGAAAGAATTGAAATTGAAAATGAAGTAATGACAACAATAAATGTGAAGGTATACCCGAGTGGTGAAATTCGTTACGGTGATAGCATCAGGAAAGATAATCCGTTCATCAAAGAGATTTTACCAACGCTTAATATTGTTAATGAACAAAGGGATATGGAGTATTTAGATAGTCAACTTATGGATGTTCATGGATTTCCAAACATTGAAGAAGTCATGAAGAATACATGTATATTTGACGCTTCAAGGCCATGTAATGGCTGTTTTGATTGCGTTGGCTATATTAATAGGAAGGCTCCGATTGACTTGACATTAAATGAAACATTTAAGCTAGTGAATTATCAACTATATTCAACAAATCTTAAAAAGTATGCAAGTAGTATTAATCAATTTTTCAAACAAAGTTACGGTAACCAGTACGAGATCAACTATAAATTCGATTTTGATATTGCATCATTACTTAAGATACACACGATGGTACGTAATCACAATATTAAATCAGATGTGGATATTAAGAATGTGTCATCCTCAATGAGAAGTTTATATATTCTGTCGCTTTTCCAGGCATATCTTGATGTAGAAGGGGCTATGAATAGTATTATAATGATTGAACAGCCTGAGTTGCATTTTCATCCGGAATTGCAAAAGATTGCCAGTGAGATTATTTATAAACTATCTAAAAAGAATCAAGTCTGCTTTACAACTCATTCACCGCATATGTTATATAATTTCTCGATTAAACAAATCAGACAGATTGTTGTTTCGCCTAAAACCCATGATACAGTATTAGGTCCAGCGGTCAGTATTGATCAGATACTAGAGGATTTAGGTTATTCTGCCAATGATTTAATGAATGCGGATTTTGTGTTTATTGTCGAAGGTAAAGATGATAGAACAAAGCTTCCGCTATTCCTAGATAAATACTATTCAGAAGTAAGGGACAATCTTGGAGAACTTAATCGGATTGCAATCATTCCAACAAATTCATGTACGAATATTAAGACATATGCAAACCTGAAATTTATAAATCGTGGGTATTTAAAGAATAACTTTTTAATGATAAGGGATAGTGATGGTAATGATCCTGAAAAATTGGTTCAAGAATTGTGCCAATATTATTATCGCAGAATTAAGGATGATGATGCAAAGATCCCCCGTATTAAGCCTGAAAATGTATTGGTTCTTAAGTATTATTCTATTGAAAACTATTTTTTGAATCCATTGATAATGGTTCAAATTGGAGTGATTGAATCAGAAGATGAATTTTACGAAATATTGTTTAGCAAGTACAAACAGTATTTGTATAAGCTCAAAAGTGGTCGGAGATTCTATGCTAAAACAAAGATATTTTTTAAGACAGCTGAGGATGTTAAAGAACATATGGAGCTAATAAAGATACATATTCGCGGCCACAATCTATTTGATATTTATTATGGTAAGTATCATAATAAAATAGAACAGAATAATATCCTTAAGCAATATATTGACATTGCTCCACGTTCAGAATTTGTGGATATATTAAGTAGCATTGATCATTTTATCTATTTTGAAAATCGTATTAAGAATTCGTAAGTATTCTTTATAATTTATTGGATTATTAAGTATTTCCATCAAGTTAGTGATATAATTAAAGAACATAAAACAATATAAGGAAAAGGTAATCTAATGGCAAAGTTATTTTTCAAATATGGAACCGTTTTTAGCGCAAAATCATTAAATCTTATTGCAACTGCACACAATTATGAGACACAAGGTAAAAAAGTTCTTCTTCTTATCCCGGCATTGGACACAAGAAGTGATGGACATATTAGCACGAGAGCTGGGTTTAAAAAGGAGGCGGAGCTTATTCATCCTGAAACAAATGTACTTGATATTTTTCATGAACATTTGAAGAAACATGAGAAAATTGATTGTGTATTGGTTGATGAAGCACAGATGTTAAAACCTCATCATATCGATGAGTTTCGTGAGATTACATTATTGTACAAAACGCCTGTTATTTGCTACGGACTTAGAATGAGTTACACGCTTGAATTATTTGATGCATCGAAGCGACTACTTGAACTAGCTGATAAACTAGAAGAAATAAAAACTGTGTGTTGGTATTGTAATTCAAAAGCAACACATAATCTTAAATTGGTTGATGGGAAACCTGAATATGAAGGGAATCCAATTGATATAGGAGGATTGGAGAAGTATATTCCAGTGTGTTATGAGCATTATGCACATCCTCTAACGACAGATATAACTGACAATACTGAGCAATCTATTTGACAGGAGGTTTGACTTATGATTAAGAATTATGTTATTGATACCAACGTAATGATACATGATCCGAATTTTTTAAGTAGCTTTTCAGACAATAATGTTATTATACCAGTTATCGCAATTGAAGAATTAGACAATCTGAAGCGTCGTGAAGGTTTAGTTGGATTTAGTGCTAGAAGAGTAGCCAAAGAACTACAAAGGATAATGGCACAGGGCGATATCAAAAAGGGTATTAAACTAGAAAATGGTGGTACCGTAAGAGTTGAGTTGAATCAACTAGACACATCAATATTACCCAATGGAATTGACACTAGCAAAAACGACTCAAAGATTATTGCAGTCACATTAAACTTGCAAAAAACTGAAGATATCCCAACAATTCTAGTTACTAAAGATTTGTATATGAGTATCAAAGCAGCAAGTTTAGGAGCAAATGTCGAAGACTATCAAAATGATAAGATTACAGCAGATGATATTTATCAAGGATATCGGGACTATGAAATGATGTCCGACCAAATAAATCTTATTTATACGGGTGGATGTGATTTGCCAGAAGATTTGATTGGTAAGGTTTATCCAAATGAATTTCTGCATATTCATAGCTCAGATAAACAAAGCCATGAAGTTTTAGCACGTTTTGACGGGAAAAGAATTGTTCCGCTTAAGTATGTCAATGATAAAGCATGGGGATTAACTCCGATTAACAGAGAACAAAAAATGGCATTTGAATTACTTATGAATCCGGATATTCATTTTGCAACAATTACAGGTGGTGCAGGATCGGGCAAGACAATTCTTGCAACAGCAACAGCACTACAAAATGTAATTGAAAGCAATCGTTATCGCAAGATTGTGTTTGTTAGACCAGTAGTTGCTGCGGGAAATGATATTGGATATTTACCAGGTGAAGAGAAAGACAAACTGAGACCTTGGATGGGAAGCTTCTATGATGCCATCGAAAACTTATCAGACATTAAAGAATCAGCAAGAGAATTATCTAGAGATAGTCATGATGGTAGATCGTCAAGTTCAAAACCATCATTTACAGTTGAAGACTTTATAGAACAATATAGACAAAGAGGAATTATTGATACAAAAACGTTTACTTATATGAGAGGTAGAACTTTTACAAACTCATTAATCATTGTAGATGAAGCTCAAGAAATGACTCCGCATCTAGCAAAACTTATGTTAACACGAGCGGGTAAAGACTCGAAATTTATCTTCCTAGGGGATCCAAGTGACAATCAAATAGATAACCACTATGTTGATGCAAAATCAAATGGTCTAGTCTATACGGTGGAGAAAATGAAACCATATACTATTACAGGACATGTTACATTAAAACGAGTTGAACGTAGTCCACTTGCCGAAATCGCTGAGCGAGGTATGTAGTATAGTGAGGCTCGCTTTATGTTAGCCTTTCATTCAGAAGAGGTGATGTATTGGAAACTTATAGAAATCGTTTTACACATATAACGAAGAAGAGGCAAAAACGTTATAATTTAATTGAAAAAAGTGAACTGCTAGAGAAACAAAAAGTCATGATTGCCCTTGAAATCGAGAGTGAACAAAAGATGTTACTTGAAGAGAAAAATGGTTTATCTAGACTTGAAAGTGCAACATGGTCCTCAACTATTAATTCGATACTAAACAGTAAAATCGAGAAAATAGAACAGGAAAGAGCAAAATTATATACAGATCAATTGAAGTTTGAACAACTCAAAGATAATTATAATCATGTCATTAGAGAATATGATCATTTAAAAAATCAACTTAAACAATATGATGGAGTTGAACATGAATATCAATTGTTATTAGAAGAGATCGCAAAAGGTGTCGTTAATCAAGATACGGATGAAGCTAAAAAGTTAACTGCTTTACTTCAACAATCTTCTGAATTTGAAAATGAACGTATTTCACTTCACGAAGCATTAAGAGAAGGGGTAGAAGTACTTAAGAAGTTAAATGATGCTAAAAGTTATATGAACAAAGCCAAAAACTGGGGTGAATATGATCTGTCAGGTGGTGGCATAGCAGCAACCGTAGAGGAGTACCATTATTTGGATGAAGCTCAAGAGATTTTACGTAATGTACAATGGGGTTTACGTAAATTCCATAATGCACTCAATCAGCTTGGTCTTCATGAGGATAAAGAAATATCAAAATTTCTAAAGATATCTGATTATTGGATAGATGGAATTTTCATTGAACTTTCTCTTCAATCAGCAATTAAAAAACTAATAGAATCAATAAATGACTTAATTTACGAAGTGATGAAAATTGATGAAACATTACGTAAAGAAGAGGTTAATAGCGAGAAGAAAAAAGAAGCTATGGAACTTTCACTTGACGAGTTTTTCAATGTAATCAATCAAGAATAAACATGTAAATGGGCAAAAGGTTATAGACATACCAGTAACTGATTATGTTACTGGTATGTTTTGTTGCAAGGGAGAAATCATGAGGAAATTAATTGGCATAATATTGACAATGACAATTATAATGAGTTTGTTTGTAGGTTGCAAAAAGGCAGACAATGCAAATGATTTGACAAAAGAACTGGATGAAACACTGGATGTAGAAGTTAGTACCCAAGAGCTATTTGATAGTTATTTAGATAGATTAGCTAGAGAATCCCTCGAAAGATCACCATTAACAGCTACTTTTACTTTAGGTGATTTAGAAGCAAATGGTCTTTTTGAACTTGCCAGCCAGTTAGACCACATTGACCTAGATGAAGCTGAAGAAAATTTAAATAAGGCGAAGGAAGAACTGAAAGAATTAGAAAGTTTTGATTTTGATGCATTAACTCATGATCAACAACTTAATTATGAGTTAACAAAATTTAACTTAAGACATGGTATTGATCAAGGTGCTCATATGTATATCGACAATATTATTCAACCATCTTCAGGAATTCAAGTGAACGTACCACTTGCCTTAATGCAGATAGAATTTGAATCAAAAGAAGAGATTGATGCATTTGTTCTAAGAGTACAAGAATTACCTCGTTTGTTTGATGAAGCGGCCGCATACGAACAAGA
>Ga0314774_1001701_pt1 | contig 13565 bp, 14 predicted proteins | sample MetaGCBIA2018_FD_204515 | JGI IMG/M metagenome (GOLD analysis project Ga0314774, IMG submission 204515) | Cryopeg brine microbial communities from Beaufort Sea near Barrow, Alaska, United States - CBIA 2018 | ecosystem: Environmental > Aquatic > Marine > Coastal | place: USA: Alaska | collected... | reverse complement strand
TGTGCCTTATAAATTTCAGCCCGGAAACTTCAATTTTGAACTCACCTATGGCCTTCGTGGCATTCCTGAATATTTTGCTAAATTATATGATCATCATTTTACAGAGGATAAGGATCACAATATTTCAGATGAAGAAAAATTTAAGCAGAGTTTTGTGCTGATCGCCGGTTATGAAGAAAAACTTGCCGAAAAATTGCTGAATTACCTGAATTCTGTAAATGAGATCAGGATTATAGGAAACAAAACTTCCGATGCTGCGAAAAGGGTTCCCACAATTTCATTTGTACACCTAAACTTGAAAAGCCCCGAAATTGTAAAGGAAATGGACAAGGCTAATATCGGGATACGCTTTGGGGATTTTTATGCCAAAAAGCTCATTCGCGATCTGGACCTCGAAAAATATGGCGGCGTGGTGCGCATAAGTTTAGTTCATTATAATACCGATGAAGAAGTGGATAAATTGATTTCAGCCTTCAAAGGAATTTTTTAATACCTGAGATCAACTCCCTGCTTTTAATTATTTTCCCGCCAGCTTTCAAAATATTTGCCTTAGCCTGCTGAAAATCCTCAACATTAAGCGGCCGGGTGCCATCTTCTATTAATGTTGCTGAAAAGCCTTCTTTTAGGGCATCCATAACTGAAAAATACACGCAATATTCAGCTGCAAGGCCACAAAAATATAGTTCATCAGCTCCTTTTTCTTTTAAATACCCGGCGAGTCCTGTAGATTTTAAATGTGCGTTATCGTAAAATCCGCTGTAACTATCAATTTCTTTGGCTGTTCCCTTTCTGAAAACAGTTTCGATTTTTGCGGACTTCAAATCTGGATGAAACCTGGCTCCATCGCTGTTTTGAACACAATGCACCGGCCATAAAACCTGTTCCTGTCCTTGAAGCTCAATTTTTTCGAATTCATTTTTTCCGGGGTGATTCGCGGCAAAACTGGAATGATCCCGTGGATGCCAGTCCTGGGTTGCAATTACCAGGTCAAACTCTTCCTGAAGTTTATTTATCAATGCAACTATTTGATCTCCTTCCGGAACTGCCAAAGAGCCACCCGGGACAAAATCGTTTTGTACATCAATTATAACAAGGGTTTTCATGAATGGCCTTTATATTTTTGCAATAATTTTTCCCTTTCTGCTTTTAATTTACTGCTGATCCCGACCTTATAAATATGAGGATTTTGAAAACGCTTGTATTCGACCGGAAGACTTTCCAGACATTTTACAGCATATTGGGCAATTTCTTCCAGGCTGCGCTTCTTCCCGATCCTTTTTCCGTTTTCCATTACCGGGTGAAGCAGCGGCTCCTTTGTGAAATTTTCTATGTCCAGGGATTTTAAGGGCTCCTGTGGATCGTAAATCCTGTTTACCTCCGTTTCCTCACGCATTGCAATTGCATCGGCTCCAACAAGCTCTCCTGCCGAATTTTTTAGCCTGTACACCTGCTTTTTGTGAGGTAATGTAACTTTGGATAAACTTTCAGAGATTTTGAGCCTTGGTTTGCCGTTAGAAACAGACAATTTGTAAACCCCATCCAATGCTGCATCGGGATTACCAGTCACCAGATTGGTGCCAACTCCAAATACATCTATAGGCGCAAGTTGCTCCAATAAACTCTTGATCACATATTCGTCCAGCTGATTTGAGGCTGCAATTTTCACATAGTTTAAACCCGCGTTATCCAGCATTTTCCGGCTTTCTTTGGCTAAATATGCCAAATCCCCGCTATCAAGCCTGATCCCTGCAAGTCTTTGGCCTTCTTCTTCCATTTCCTTCCCAACTTTAATAGCATTTGGAAGTCCCCTCAATAAAGTATTATAAGTATCTACCAAAAAGACGCAATCCTTTGGCCTCCCGTTGGCAAATGCCCGAAAAGCCGTTATTTCATCGTCGTAACTTTGAACAAAGGAATGTGCCATCGTTCCGGCAACCGGAATGTCAAAATCCTTTCCCGCAACAACGTTACTTGTCCCGTTAAAACCACCTAATACAGCCGCGCGGCTGGCATAATAACCTCCCGGCCCGTGAGCCCGGCGTAGTCCAAAATCAAGCAATGTCCTGGTTCCCGCAACTAACCTCATCCGGCTTGCCTTGGTAGCGATCAGGGTTTGAAAATTGAGCATATTGAGCAAGATAGTTTCAACTATTTGCGCCTCTATTATATTGGCTTCCACCTGTAAAACAGGAGAATTCGGAAATAACAGATTTCCTTCTTTAGTAGAATAAATTGATCCGCGGAATTTAAAATCCTTTAAATAATCTAAAAAGTCATTTGGAAAACCCTGGTTTTTCAAATATTCCAAATCTTCCTTATTAAACCTGAAATTTTCAAGGATCTCCAGAATATTTTCCAGGCCGGCAAAAATAGCATAGCCACCGTCAAAGGGAAGTTTTCTGAAGAAATAATCGAAAACGGCAGTTTGGTCCTTTTGCCCGTTTTCAAAATAAACCTGCGCCATTGCAAGTTGGTATTGATCTGTATAAGTTGCTGAAAAATCGATCATGGAAAATTGAAATTGATTAGATGAGCTTACTTTAGATCTTCTATCCTTTTCTGATAGAGCTTTAGATCCTGCTCACTGAACAGGACAAATTTAATCTTTTGCAAGTGTTTAAGCCCCTACAATTCCGCCAAAATAGCGTTAAAAGTGACATTTACTGCTTCTTCAATTGGATAACCAAAAGCTCCTGTGGATAATGAGGGAAACGCAATCGATCTAATTTGATGTTTTTCAGCAAGTCTCAATGCGTTTTTATAGCAATTTGCCAGGAGTTTTTCTTCCGGACTGTCCTTCCCGTAAACAGGTCCCAGGCAATGAATGACATAATTATTCGGCAAATTATAAGCTTTGGTAATTACCGCTTCCCCGGGTTTAATTGGGGACAGGCTCCTGCATTCGTCATACAATTCCGGTCCTGCGGCACGGTGAATCGCTCCTGCAACACCACCGCCAGTTTGAAGTTGCGCATTGGCTGCGTTAACCACAACTTCTACATCCGGCTGCCTGGCGATATCGCCCATTATCGCTTCGAATTCAATATTTCTAAAAATTCTTTTCATCTTTTGAATTTTTGAATATCAAGATAAGGTATAAAGTATTTACAGGAAAATATTCAGAAAAAATTAAAAAGCAAACACAAGAAAACGGAAAACACGAAATTTAATTTTTGATTTAATGTTCAGTAAAAAATATTCGACATTAAGAAGATGAACTTTCCTTGATTTACGCAAAGGTTTTCGCTGATATTCAATGCCTTAGCTAGCATAAAATAAGGTTAATAATGCTCTAAATATGACTTTCATCATATTCAAAAACATAAAACAATGGTAATCTTGTTACTCTGTAAGCGACACAATTTTAGAAAAAGCATACAATCCTAAAGCTAACTTTTAATGGGATTGGATTGAATATAATTGAAATTTTTAAAAACCCTGATTATGAAAAACATTCTAATTCCTTTCGATTTTTCCGAAGTATCAATGAATGCTCTAAAATATGCAATTCAATTCGCCGGAAAAGATCAGACCCTTAAGCTACATTTACTTTATGTTTCTGGTACGGCTATGGAAAAAGAGGTTGAAGAAAAACTACAACAAAAATTCCGAACTTTGATACTGCAATATAAAGGACACGTCATGCCTGAGATCCTATTCACATTAAAAACAGGAGAGCTGATAAACACCATTGAGGGAATTCGTGAAAAGCAAGGGATAGATTTGGTTATAATGGGAACTAAAGGTGCAGAGACTGGAGAAAACCGGGTATCACAAACCTCAAAGTTTGTATTGGATGCAGATTTGCCCGTATTGGTAATTCCCCCAAACTACGTATTTCAATTAAATAAAATCCTTCTTGCCCTGGGTGAAGATGAAATGCATGACAAAGCTACCCTGAATGTTTTATTGGATGTATCCAGAAACTGGAATGCCGAGGTCCATGTACTTACCGTTTCAAAGAACAAGGAAAACCTGGGCTATTCTGAAGCGGATGAGCGCAATGAAAATACCTTGCAGTATTATCTGGAAAATTTCTATTCCCATCATTCCTTTTCTGAAAATGAAGACATTGTACAAGGAATAGATGATTACATCAAAAAAAATAATATAGATATGTTGGCAATTATGCCAAATACTCACCTTACAGCCAGTAAACCTTCAAAAGGCAAACTAACTCAGGTTCTAACTTTGAAAAGCAATATCCCGGTTCTTGTTTTGGATTAATCCCTCAAAAATATGTTTATCCTCTTAGATATTCTTGCAATTTCAATCCTCCTATTTGTGTGGGACAAAGCTTTTAGCTACTCCTGCCAATGCGATGGCGATATCAGCCAGGAATACAAATTTATAGATTATTTTAGGGTAGGAGCTCCAAAGTGCTTCTGCTTCCACCTATTAACTTATAATACACGTACCAATAATTGGTCTTATTAATATTTAAATAGTAAAATTATGAAAACAGATGTAGAGAATTCCAAAAACAGCAAATTGGAGAAGTATGGCTTAAAAAACGATGTTGTACAATGGAACCTTTCCGGAGAAGCTTTGCAAAAAATAACCCTGGAGAAAAACATGGGCAAAGAAACCGAAAATGGAACTTTGTCCGTAAATACTGGAAAATATACAGGGAGGTCTCCACAAGACCGGTTCCTGGTAAAAGATAATTATACAAGTGATAAAGTGTGGTGGGGAAAAATCAACAAACCCATTTCTTCTGAAAATTTCAATGAGCTTTATAGCAGACTAACCGAATACCTTGGCGGAAAAGAAATTTACGTTCACGATGGTTATGTATGTGCCAGTGAGGATTACCGATTGAACGTAAGGACTATTACTGAATATCCCTGGTCCAATTTCTTTGTAAAAAACATGTTTCTTCGTTTAAATGAAGAGGAACTGGAACAGTTTGAAGAAGACTGGTTGGTAGTATGTGCTCCCGGATATGTTGAAAAAGAACCCGAAAAATATGGCTTGCGACAAGGGAACTTCAGCATCCTGGATTTTACCAGAAAAATTGCTTTAATAGGAGGTTCGGCTTATACCGGAGAGATAAAAAAAGGGATCTTCTCTGCGTTGAATCTTATTATGCCTGTCGAAAAAAATGTCCTGCCAATGCATTGTTCCGCTAATGTTGGAAAAGATGGGGATACCGCTATCTTTTTTGGACTTTCCGGCACAGGAAAAACAACACTTTCAGCAGATCCTCAGCGCAAACTTATTGGGGACGATGAACATGGATGGACTGCCCAGGATATCATTTTTAATTTCGAGGGAGGCTGCTATGCCAAGGTAATCGATTTATCTAAAGAAAAAGAACCCGATATCTTTAGCGCAATAAAACCAGGTGCACTTCTGGAAAATATTGTTTTTAAAGAAAATACTTTAGAAGTTGATTTTCTGAATAGCAGTATTACACAAAATACCAGGGTAAGTTATCCAATAGAACACATAAAAAATATTCAGCAGCCCAGTTATGCGGGAAATCCAAAGAATATTTTCTTCCTTACCTGCGATGCCTTTGGTGTTCTTCCTCCGGTTTCTAAATTAACTCCAGGCCAGGCAGCTTATCACTTTATTTCAGGTTATACCGCCAAAGTGGCCGGAACAGAAGCCGGAATTACAGAACCTGTTCCTTCTTTCTCAGCCTGTTTTGGAGAACCATTTATGCCCTTGCACCCAACGGTTTATGCCGAGATGCTAAGCAAAAAAATGACTGATTCCAATGTGAATGTATGGCTTATTAATACCGGATGGAGCGCCGGACCTTATGGTGTAGGTTCAAGGATCAAATTAAAATACACCAGGGCCATGATTTCAGCAATCCATGAAGGGAAATTAAACAATATGACATTTGTTGCAGATCCTATATTTGGACTTCACATGCCGGAATCTTGTCCAAATGTACCTCAGGAAATATTGGATCCTATAAACACCTGGACAGATAAAGGAGCTTATATTCAAAAAGCAATTCAACTGGCTCATTCTTTTCACCTTAACTTTGAGAAGTTCTCTATTGAAGCTAACCAACAAATTATGGATGGTGGCCCGTTAATAGATGAACACCATCATCTTGAAGAACACGTATAAGAATTGAGGAGATGCTTCCTGCATTCAGGAAGTAATTAATAAAGAACCTTTGATAAACAATATAAACACGTATTGTTATCAAAGGTTTTTTTTTGAAAATTGAAATTCAATTCTTTTCATTCATTAATAAAAGCATAATAAACGACACTATTTACGCAATGATAATTTCAAAAAATCAAAATTTCTGTTTTGCCTGGTCATACAAGGTGTCTTTGAGTCTTTGGTACTTACTTATATGATATTGATAACTTTTTCGAAGACGCTCATATTCGCTTAAATATGCAATGTCGCATTGAATATCGTCACACTCGGCTGCTTTGCTATAGGTGTTGGAATATGACATGACCGTTTCATAAAGTTTTTTATTCGCCTCCTTTCTTTTAGAAAAAAGAACTAAAATATTTTCTGGAATCTCCCTATCATGGACTGAATTGGCAAATAAGTTCAAGAGCTTATCAATTTCACTATCAATATACTTAAGTTGATTGATCCATCCTTTAATCTCAATGGAATTGTATTTGTGCACAACATCTACTTCCGTATCGTGGGTATAAATTTTTGGGGTCATAATCTTTATTATTTAAATGATCACATTAAAATTTTTATCGTGTGTTTCCTGGGTGACTTCAATGATTTTGAGTTCTTTCATTCCCATAGGGAAATCCCAAAGTAAAATATCATCTACAGCATAGCCAAACAAGGCTGCCCCCATTGGTGTAAAGACGGAAATCTTATTGTTCCTTTCATCTTTTTTTGATGGTGGAACAAGCTGAAACGTTTTTTCCCATTGGCCGTCCGATATGACTGTAACAATACTATTAAAGCGTACCACATCTTCTGGCATTTCTTCCTCTTCAATAATGTGAGCCGTTTTTAATTCGTCACTCAATTTTATCAACGATTTCTGGATTTCATAATCCACTGCATAACCAGAAATATTGAGCATGCGTTTTAGGTAGACATATTCCTTTTTTTCCAATACTAAGCTTCCGTACTTCATGTTTTCTATCATTAATTATTTTAGGGAAAATCCTTCATTGTATAAAAGCTTTTTCAATTCGCGCACTGGCAATGTAAATACGCAGCGGTTCGCATATATTCTTTCTTTACGGCATAACCGAAACCCATGAGACTTCCTTTTTTTGCTATTGTATATTTAAAGACTGCTTATGCGGGTGATTTTAATCCTTAGTTATTTATCCTTCTTTTGAAGATATTTATTTCTGAAAGAAAACCTGGGGCCATCAGGTTTTACACCTACCGATTGCAATTTGTTTTCTACAAATCTTCTGGTTGTGAGGGCTATGATTAATTTATTAAAAATCATATCTTTTAATTATTATAGGGTAATGCCATTGCTTTTTCTGATTGGCTTTCTGTTTCTATGGATGTTTGAGACTGTTGAATGTTTATTGCTTCAAGAGTCACTTCATCATACTCACTACACGACCAGACCTGATTTTTTTGGTCGGTCAGTACACAGGTTTCCTTATGGATGCAAGTGGGACATATGTTGAATGGGTTTGCTTTCATCGTATATCATTATTGGTTGATGTACTAAATGCAATGTGTGTGCCAGCAGATTCCAGGAAATTACTTTAAATAAAGAAACCCTTTGTAGATACGGCTTTGCACGCCTTAATGAAAGAGGTGTATATAATATTACTGATACAATTATACCCGGCCGGGTATAATTGTATCAATTGAAAAAAATTAATCATCGAGCTTCATACGAATTGTTTTACGATCAATACCTAAAATTTCAGCGGCCCTCGTCTTGTTATTATTTGTGGCGCTGAGCACTTTTTTTATATATCGTTTTTCTATCTCAATAAGCGGGAGTAATTCATCATCAGGAAATTCAATTATATATTTTAACGAGTCTGGAAGATGTTCAACGTCAATAATCTTATCGCACATAATAATTGCACGTTGAATCATGTTTTCAAGTTCACGAATATTTCCTGGCCAGTCGTAGCGTTGCAAAATAGCTGAAACCTCCGGACTTATTTTAACAAGGCGGTCCTTGTATTCCATACCATATTTAAAAAGGAATTTATCGGCCAGTAACGGGATGTCTTTTTTACGTTCCCGCAAGGGGGGAACTTCAATTTCCACAACGGTCAATCGGTAATATAAATCTTCCCTGAAGGTTTGTTTGCCTATCATTTCTACCAAATCGGTGTTGGTTGCTGCTATGATTCGAACATCGACTTTTTCAGTCTTTTGCGAACCGACTTTAACAACTTCTTTTTCTTGTAGAACCCGCAGTAATCTTGATTGTACTAAAAGTGAGGCATTGCCGATTTCGTCCAGAAAAATTGTTCCTCCATTGGCAGCCTGAAAATAACCATCCCTGTTGGTATCCGCTCCGGTAAAAGCGCCTTTAACGTAGCCAAACAATTCTGCTTCCAAAAGATTTTCTGGTATTCCACCACAGTTGATCGCAATAAATGGTGCCCTGGCGAATTTGCCCTGATAATGAATGGATCGAGCCACCAACTCTTTTCCTGTACCACTTTCGCCTTTGATATAAATGGTTGCTTTATTGTCCTTTACACGCTCTATGATTTGAAAAACTTCATGGATTTTTTCAGAATCACCAATCATCTCTCCATAACCTTTTTGCATGTTTTGAAGGTTTTGATTCGATTTTTGAGACTTGTCTATTGAATTGATTAAAGATTTGTCAATGGCAGATTTCAGTTCTGCTTTTGTGAATGGTTTTGTAAGATATGCCGCAACACCCGATTTGATGGCCGCAAGTGAATCCTGAACGTTAGGATATCCGGTAATAATAAGCTTGGGTAATTTCGGATAATGTTCGGACACAAATTTAATAAGCTCAAAACCGTCCACTTTAGGCATTTTTAAGTCTGTAATGAGCAAATCGATTGGCGTTTCCTTTAGAATTGCAACGGCCTCCTGAACGGAAATGGCTTTGTATGTATGATAGTTCCACGATTGAAGGTGGCGATGCAAAAGCTCCAAAATTTGGACATCGTCATCAACAATGAGTATGTTCTCCTTTTTGAATTGCATCTACTTTTATTTTGGCAAGCGCACTTCAAAGATAGCGCCTTTTTTGATGTTATTTTTAACAGTAATTGTTCCTTTATGGCTCAACACAATGCCATGTACAACACTTAATCCCAAGCCAGAACCTTCGCCAACAGGTTTTGTTGTATAAAACGGTTGAAACACTTTTTGCACAGCTTCTTCGGATAGACCTGCGCCTTCATCAGTAATTTTCAGGATAATGTCCTTGTCATTTTGTGAAGTTTCTATGGTAACCAATCCGTTTTTAGGCGAAAAATATATGGCATTTATTAATAAATTAAAAATAATTTGCGTCAGTTGTACCGTGTCGGCACGCAACATCATGGCTTCGTCTTCAGTCTTCACTACATATTTAACGCCGTTTTTATGAAATGTTGGTTCCAGCAATTTTATGGACTCTTTGAGAATGGAAACCACATTGACATGTTTCATTTCCTGTGGCATTTCGCAGGTAAAAAACATGAGCTTTTTTACAACTTCTCTTGAAAAAATGGCATTGTTGATAATTTTATCCAAATCGTTGACCGATTGACTGTCATGCTCCAATTTGGATTTCAAAAGTTCTGCAAATCCGAGAATATTGGCCAGTGGTGTATTGAGTTCGTGCGCAATCCCAGCTGTCAATTCTCCCAAAATTGCCAAACGGTCCGAACGCTCCATCCGACGTTTCATGGAAAGCTCGTTATTTTTGATTTCAATACGTTCCAATAAATCTCCAATTTTTAAAGCGACATTATCGAGCAATAATTGTTCTTCCTTTAGAAAAACATCAGTTTTGTGATTCGTTACATTTATTGCCGCAAAAATTTTCCCCTTTGGCTCATTAAAAATCTGTATCGAACTGAAAATGGAGGCATCCTTTGAAGCCCATTCTCCTGTTTTCGCATTTGCAATTTGGGTTTCAATACCAATTTCGCTCTTTTCGGGAAATTGAAAGGCATTTTTCAAACTGAAGGCAATCGCTCTAAAGGTATCCCCCAACTGTTCATAGTCGGCATTGACAATAATAGATGACACTTCATACAAACAGGTCAATTCCTTGATGCGTTCTTGCAATTCTGTTTTGGTTCTCATTCACTTATTGTTTTAATACTTATTTCAGAAATTTTGTTCTTTTTTCATTACCAGCATTCTGTAAAGGAATGGAATTTCGACTCCATCCTTACAACAATTGTTCTTGATCCTATAAAATCTGTTTAATTTATTGGAATGAAGGATATATACGCAATGCATTTCCTAAAAATGTTGTTGAGGAAACTAATATAAACAAAAAAACCTGGGCTGAAAAGAGTGGTGAAGACTATAAGTATTTTATGGTTTTCCAGAATAATATTAACAATCATATTGTTTATCAGTCTTGGTAAAAAGAATTTAAAATCATTGAAAAAGCTATTTATGATTCTGCTAAATTTCTTATTTGCTATAATATTTTAATTGGGGACGTTAAATAAGGCTAATATTTTCCAACTATAAAACTAAAAAGCCTGACATTTCTGTCAGGCTTTTTGCTCCTCTCCCGATAGCCGGATGGGCTCGAACCCAATCCCGATATTACCGGGGCTTTGATTAACAGAAATGGAAAATCAATTTTCATTAAGTAATATTTAGTTTCTTTTTACCTGATTATCTATATATTACAACTGCTTATTGATCATAATTTGATCTTTTGCCATATTTTAACCTAATCTTCAAGACCTTCAAAATACACTAATCCAATTCCTGATTTAATTTAGTGATTAATATTATGGTTTTACCACGTAAGCTTTTGGCGTTATCTAATTGTATTTTGGTTTGTAATAAGCGATCAATAATGCTATTTTGATATACCTTATTGGCAAGTAAAGAAGAATTTCCTTAACTCCTGAAGTTTATAAATTCTGCTCAAGGTTATGTATAATTTTAAGTGAATTAAATAAAAAATAAAAGTTGCACTATAGTTGCACCCTGCCCAAAGTTATTAAAAACAAAAAAGCCTGACATCTCTGTCAGGCTTTTTGCTCCTCCTCTTGGGCTCGAACCAAGGACCCTCTGATTAACAGGGTCAGGATTAGAGGTACAAACAATATTAAAATATATCATAATTTATTGATAACCAACTACTTAATAAATTTAAATATCATTTTATTGTATTTGGCAACAACCTTTTATGTGCAAATTATGTGCAAATTATTTCCTATCTTTAAAATATGCAAACTAGTATAAGCTTGAGGTTGGATACTCGAAGGAAAAGGAAAGATAATACATATCCCATTATAATGAGGCTTGGCCATTTTCAAAAGACCACCTCTATAGCAACGGGCCAGTCCTTACAGAAAATGTACTGGAACGAATCAAAAAAACAAGTTAGGGGCTCTTATAAGGGCGCAGAATCTGTTAAATTTCTAAATAATTTGCTTCTTTCTGAAGTGGCGAAAGCGCAAGAAATAATTAACCGTTTGCACTATAAAGGGGAATTGGATTTTCTATCCATGAAACAATTAAAAGCTAAAATTGTAAGAAAGTCTAAATATGAATCATTCTTTGAATATGGATTGGAAATTGCCAAAGACCTTAGAACTGCACAACGCTTTGGCACTGCAAGAAATTACGAAGGAATAATTAGTATTCTTAAAGTGTTTAACAAACAAAAAGATCTAAAATTTAATGAACTAAACCTGGATTTCTTAAAACGTTTCGAACGATTTCATTTAGCAAAATCAGGGAATACTCAGAACGGATTAGCTTCCTATATGAGGACGATTAAAGCAATTTACAACAAGGGCATTAAGGATGACATTATTGAAAGGGAATATTATCCTTTCCTAAAATATCAAATTAAAACAAATCCCACTGAAAAGAGAGCCATTAAAGTTGAGTCCATAAAAAAGATTCTAGAACTCAAACTAACCAAAGAGCACTCCTTATTTCATTACCGAAACTATTTTCTACTCTCCTACTTGACCATGGGAATGTCCTACATTGATATGGCGTTTCTTAGAAAAAGAGATATTGTAGATGATAGAATAAAATTCCAACGAAAGAAAACATCAAAAATTTATGACATCAAAATTACTGACCAGATGAAAGTGTTTTTGAAATTTTACATTTCCAAAAAGAAACAGAATGACTTCATACTTCCAGTTGTAAAACGGGAAACTCTAGAACTTCAATACAAAGATGCTCAATGGGGGTTAAAAAGATATAATAAAGGCCTAAAAGAGATTGCCAATTTATGCTCTATAGAAGAAAGATTAACGTCGTACGTTTCAAGACATAGCTTTGCAACACATGCCTTATTCAAAAACATTCCTTTAGCTGCAATTTCGGCAATGCTTGGCCATAGCAAATTATCCACAACACAGATTTATTTAAAGTCGTTACCGAGTAATATTCTTGATGAGTATCAAGAACAGTTGAATAATATTTGAAAGTATCATTCTAAATTATATACTTTCCCATTGAAACACTCAAACAATAGGTGGATGCTCCATTATCATGACACAATTCACAGGTTTTAAAACGGACTATCCTATAAACTGTGTAAGTTCAAAAATATTGGGGTTTTTACTTTTTACTTAAAGTCGGACTCGAACCAGCGACCTTCGGGTTATAATATTTTACCATCCGCTTTAAAAATTACACAAATACTCTGAAACACTGTGTTTTAAGTACATTCTAATATTCATTGATATCAAACAAAATACTTCACGACAAAAAACGTTCACCAAGAACTGTTGTTAACTACCTTATCCTTATAAGGACAATTTATAATTTGGCCATAGCCGAATCTATTGTAGAGAGGTAGATACCCCCTTTGGTAAAATTCAAATTAGAATTCCTGAAACACAAAAAATAGGTCTCAACAAACTTGAAATACAAAAACTAGAATCCTCAAGCAATCTTACGGATACTCAACAAAGAGCTGTACACATCAGGCTAATAAAAGCTTTTATTTCGCCGGAATAAGGGTAGGTGATCTTTTGAAGTTAAAATGGTCCGATTTCAATGATGGAAGACTGTTGTACCGTATGAATAAGAATAGTAAAATCGTTTCATTAAAAATCCCGGACAAAGCAAAAGTAGTAATTGAGGTGTATCAAAATGAAAAATCAAGTAATGACGGTTTGATCTTCCCCTATTTACTAAATGCTGATTTAAATGATTCTGAACAAATATCTATAAGAACCCAAACCATAACCCGAAATTTAAACAGGCACTTGAAAAAAGTAGCTACTAAACTGGAAATAAATAAGAATATGAGCATGTACTACTTTAGCCCCCAATAAGATCGGAGTGATATTTTAAATTCCAATTAATACCTTTGAAATATGAAATACAAGAGATGGAGCTTATTGGAGAAGTTAGAGATTCTAGCATCCTCAGAAGAGATTGGAGTTGTTGAAACCTGTAGGAAATACAGTGTTAGTACCGGGACT
>Ga0314774_1001699_pt1 | contig 13574 bp, 22 predicted proteins | sample MetaGCBIA2018_FD_204515 | JGI IMG/M metagenome (GOLD analysis project Ga0314774, IMG submission 204515) | Cryopeg brine microbial communities from Beaufort Sea near Barrow, Alaska, United States - CBIA 2018 | ecosystem: Environmental > Aquatic > Marine > Coastal | place: USA: Alaska | collected... | reverse complement strand
TTCCGCTTTCTTTGCGTTGGCAGCAACCTTTTCCGCTTCGACTTTGTCTGCTTCAACTTTTGCAGTTTCCGCTTTCCCTGCTTCCGCTTTGTCAGCTTCAACCTTGTCAGCTTCGGCTTTTACATCCATTGCGGCAAGTTCTGTCTCCTTGGTAGCAATTGCAGCTTCCAGTTGAGTATTGGTGTCCAGACCAGAGGAATCTATCCCCAGGTCTGTACACTTAGCTATCAATTGTTTTTTAGTCATCTTTTAAATTTTTAGATTGCGGTCACACCGTCAAATCCGAAGTATTTCTGGTTCTTGACCGTAGATCCAAGACCATAGGTTACATCGGCGTAGTTAGCAACCACAACCAGTTCATTGATCAGGAAGTCATAACCTTTCCAGAATTCCAAAAAGATTTTCACTTTGTAATCCTGTTTCTGGATATCGGTGATTTTTGGAGCATCAAATACATCCATCAACCTTCTGAAGTTATTTTCAGTGGTCGCAAAAATATCATCTGTCTCCAGACCTTCAATTCCAATGATCTCACGTTTTCCAAGGCGGGTTTTCAAAACATCGCTCTGGAATTTGTTTTGTCCAAATTGATCTTCATATTGAAGAATATATCTCTCGACATTGTTCTCGCTCATAAAAACCTTTTTGATCTTCCCTTTCAATTTGGAAGGCAAGGCTCTTTCCCACGCCGTCAATTCATCCACGATATTTGTGTCTGTCAATGCGTTCAATGGAATTTTAAAAGGCGTGTGGGCAGGAGGAGTTACAATATTTGTCAATGTCGCAAGGATCGTTTGGATCCCGTCCATGGAGAAACCAAATTGATCAAGCTTGGCCGCATCAAAAGCACCGTTCACAGAAAGTGTCGCCATGTTGTCAATTACCTTCGGAAGCAATTCATTCTCAATAATGTACTTTGAGATTGGCATCTCTTCCGGCTTTTTGTCTTCAGCATAAAGCTCCGCAAAATAAGAGTTCAGGATCTCTGCCGGGATAATGGCAAAATTCACCTTCTGGTGATAATCCTTTAAAATTTTGTGTTCTATTTGAAGAGCGCCAAGCTCGTTCCAAACAGTTCCAAATCCTTGAACCACATCTCCCAAAAGGGTGTGTGCCTGTGGATAGTTCCCTTTTACTTTTGTAAGAGGTTTGGTGTGCTTGTCCAGGGTGATCTCTGCGCGGTTGATCGCTGTAGAAATAAGCGTGGGGTTGCTTGTCAGGAAGGTGTTTAACTCCCTGACAACATCATCGATTAAAATAGTGCTGTTTGGCATAATTATTTAAGTTGGGAATAGATTGAATTATTTTTGTCGATGGCAAAAGTTCCGGCAGGAACTTCTCCATTAGAGGCTCCGGCAGTATGCGCTGCTCCAGGTTTAGCATTAAGCGCTTCAATTTGTGCAGTAAGGGCAGTGTTGATCTCTTCGGCAGTAGCTGCTTCAGGTAAATCTTCAACCCCGGCCAAGGTTGCAGCGGCCCTCAATTGAGCGGTGACACCTGTACCGGCTGCAGTTGCAGCGGCAAGTGCTGTTTTGGCAGTTTCTTTTTCAGTTGCCAAAGCTGCCTCGGCAGTGGTTTTGGCTTCATTGGCGGCCTGAACATCATTGGCAGAAGCTGTCAACTTTGTTTCAATGTTTGCCTTTTGGTCCTCGTTCAAAAAGCTGCCATCATCTGTACTGGCCAATGGCTCAGACAATCCAAGGGTAGCTTCCAAATTCGGATAGGAATTGGGTTTTTTCATTGGTTTATTAGGGTTTGATTCTTGGTTTGGAATGCTGAAACTCATCGCAGCATATTGTTTAAATAATTCTGAAGTGGAAAGTGAAGCGGCAGCATCTGGAAGAACGGCTTTGCCTTTTTCGATGATGTGATCGTAAAAACCGATTTCTTCAGCTTCTTTGGCCGTGTACCAGTTATCTTTGTAATTCAAATATTTTTCGGCAACTTCTTCTGCAGAAATTCCAAGGCGTAACTCAATAGCAGTTCCACGGGCCTTGTCAATTTTTTCTGAAGCTTTCAACTGCTCCTCCACCTCTTTTTTATTTCCGTAATAACTGGAAGAAGAATTATGGATCATTAAAAGTGCATTGGGAAAAGCGTGAATTTCATCACCTGTCATAAGTATATCTGCAGCCATAGAGGCACAAACCCCATCGTTGTAGGTAATGATCCTCTTTTCTGAAGCGAATAAAGCGTTGTAAATCGCCAATCCTTCAAAAACATAACCGCCTGGGGAATTGATCCTGACGTGGATCGTATCGGCATCAGCCTCAATAGCATTGAATTCAGCATTGAATTTTTCGGCAGTATTCTTTTCCTGAAATGTCTCCATGTCAAAACCCCCGATCGCGCCATAAATATATATGGTTGCCTCGCGGGTTGCTTTGTTCCTGATTACGTTGAGGAAAGGTTTTTGTTCAGCCATTAACTTAATGTTGTTCGTTCAGTATTATCGGAAGAACAATATTAAATAGAGGGCCAACCTTAAAAAAGGACAGGCCCCCGGAGCAGTAATCAGGAAGTATCTGAGGTTTAAAGGGATCCGGCCAACTGGAAGGCAAGGCCGCGATTGATCACCGGAAATTCTGCCTCGTTGCCGGCAAAGTAAAAAGCCTTGCCGTAAGTCTCTCCTTGCAATGACAAGCTGAACCCCTTAAGCCCGGTTTTATTTGCCGCGTGCAATTCGCTGTAGGAAAATAACAGCGGCTGCTGTTGCGTACCATATAAATGGGAGTGGGTGACCCGCACTAAAAAAGCAACCACCTGCTTATTGTGAAAGGTCTCCAGCAAATCCTGAATTGCTTCATCCTGTGGAACCAACGGGAAGGAGATGCTGTGGCGCCAGTTGATGTTTCCATTGTTGCTGTTGGGAGAGCTTGAGAGGCTGTGCTTCTCCCGAATGAACGGGATTACCATCGCCTGAAACTCTTCCGGGAGGGAGTTCATGATGCCCAGGACTTCGGCTTTTGAAGTGAGGTCATTAAAGGGCGGAAGTTGGGAAGCTTCACAAATTAAAATTTTGTAGAAATTATCCAGATTGGAATCATCTACCAGGTTGCATAAATTGTATATCATAGCGGTTATTTTACGGACATAATTCCCGAATGTGAAAATTGTCCCTTTTTTAGGGATAATTTTCCCGATTGGGAGTGCTGTCCTTTAATTAGGGACAAAAAGAATCTTTGGGAAAATTATCCCGCAGAGGAAATAGGGTTGATTTGAAGGTCAAAATTTTCCTTTCGGCGTTTGAAATCCCGGTAAATGGTATCCAGTTTTATATCTTCCTCAGTGATATCGTACACTTTCAGGAAGCAACGGATGCTGTCCATATACATGCGGGCATCGATGCCTTTATTGATCACCACGTGAAAAAACAATTCTTCTCGAAACATCTTGTCCACTTGGTCATTAAACAATTGTGCATTTTCTGAAGAGATGAACATTCCCAATCTTTGATGGCCATCTTCAGAAATATTAGCTTTAAAAATTTTGGTATAGGAGGATTTTTTGGGCTTCACATCACCGTTCCTTCCTTGTAGTGAGAGAACAAGGGATCCAAATACACTGTTCCTGGTGGCGCGAAGTTCATCGCTCCCGCACCGCTTAATTAGGTATTTGTACACGTGATCTGCAACTGGGATGTTTTGGGTAATGGAATAATCTACAAACTTAGAGGGGGAGAGTTGTATCATATATCGTTGTATTTAACGTAAATATATGTTAAAATCCAACGACAAAAAAGGGACTGAGGCTTGTTATTGATAGAATTTTACAATTTAATTGTTTAAAACTAGGACTGCTTTCTATTTTTATCAGCATTTAGGTTAAAATTAACGGGATAACAGCAATTGCCAGTTGCTGTTATCCCGTAGTTAGGGATAACCGCTAACTGAAAAGTGGTGGTTTTTCAAAATCAATTCTTTTCCAATGAGTAAAATATCCTATTTGAAAATCTTCACCTAAAGGGCAAGTAAAAATAGGCGGTTCACCTTCACCTTCATAATATCTTAAAAATAATACATATTCATCATCATCAATATCTAAATCTTCAATTGAGTTCCATCCGTTGTTATTTTCCAACCCGTTAAGTGATTTAGGGCGAATAGAATAAACCCCGTGTCCTACAGCTTGGGTACTAAATTTATTATAATCAATAAACTTAAATTTATTATCTTTAAAATCAGAATGATAAATGGTACTCCACCCTTCTTCTTGTGGTTTCCAATATTCGTACTTATCACCCCAGGCTTCTTTTATTTTTTCTTGTTTTGTCATTTTAAAAAATTATTTTATTAAATATTCGTAGTATATCCCTAACACCGCATAAACGCAATTAAAAAAGCGTTTATACATTCCGTTGCCCACAATTAATTAGCCACCGCATTAAATATTTGGTTATCTCTTAACCTAATTAGTTCTCTAATCTTTTCGGCATTTTCTTCTACTTCATCAGAGTAACTACATATAACATCACCATTTTCTTTTTTTAGTACCATAGGCAAAGAATTTGCGTACAATTCAAATAATTTTTTAAATAACTGTTTTCTGTGAGTATCAGTTAAGATAGCTTCTCTTTGCTTTTTAAAATAAGTCTGATTTTTCATTTTTAATTGTTTTTTATTATTTACACTCTGATTTTAACAGCTGCCACTTTTATTATCTTTAATGTAATCCAACGCTTCTTTTCCTTCCAATCGTTCCTTACCCAAAAACTGGACATAAGCGGCTTTATTTTCTCCGTGTCCACAACAGGCGTTCATTATATTTGGCAGCGTTCCAATACATCCATCGTGTCCTTCCGGGGTTCTTTTGATCCCGCAATGTCCGCAGGTTTCTTTTGCATATCCATTTAAATAATTTCCCATATTTAGCGGCAATTAAACTGATAGGTAGAAATAGTAAGAGTTTCCAAAATCTTTTAAAATTCGGTGGTCTTCTTTAAAATGTTCTTTCAAAAACTCAAAGTCTATTTTATCAGAAAAATGATGTAATGGGATTGGTCTTCCATAATTTGGATAAGGATTTTGCTCGATTTTATTTACGTTTAAAGTGTCAAAAATTACACAATCAGGTTTCTTTAATATTTTCATCTTAATAAATTTATGGGTTATTCCCCCTTCGGGGGTTAGGGGGCCTCTACTTTATAAAAGTCTGTAAAAATCCATCCACCATTTCCACGGCTTGTTCTACTTTATAGAAGCTGGCGCTCCAGGAACCCTCAACCCTAAGTCCGATCCCTCCATACCTGTTCTCCAATAAGCAAACAGGCTTGCACCTGGAATATTTCTCGTTGAGATCCTGCAGCTTCATTCTTATCAGGAAGATAAAATTAGCAAGTGAACCTTCATCTTTGATCAGGGTCCCATCTAAGGAATGTATGTACGCATTGAATTCCTCATACAACTTATTCTTGCTGGTGTAAGAGGCCGTGATTTTAAAAAAGTACTGTTCCATATTATTTAGCGTTAGTTTTTTTTATTCCCCCTTTGGGGGTTAGGGGGAATATTAATTTTGAATTAATGCCTTCCCGGACTTTTATTTTCCCGTCCGTATGCAGTTCTTTTAGTAATAGTTTTATAGTGTTCATTCCAACTTCTGCCTTTACTGAAAGCTGAACGATTGAAATCCCGCAGGATCCACCAGTGCCCTGGTTATATTCCTGAACTATCTGGAGAAGTTCGTTTTTCATAACTCCATTAATTCTTTCACCTTCTGCAGCTTAAATGTGTCGGATAGGGTTTGACATTCTATAATATCAAATCCCCTGGACTTTAATTCTTCAATCAACTCTTCGGTTGGATAATCATCTACATAGCTTTTTGGACAGTCAGAACTTCTTATTAATCCAAACTCTTCCCTGGCGTAGTCTTTAATATCAGAATCATCCAGTTCTTCCAGGATAAATTCGTCAAAATCTCCTATGTGTTCATCCCTTGAATATTCTTTTTCCCTTAAGAACCTCTGACCATCTTTCCATTCATATTTTTCGATAATAATTTTTGAAATACTCATTTTTATAAATTTTTAGCGTTAGTTTTTATTTTTACTCCCCCTTTGGGGGCTAGGGGGCTTAGACTTCCTTATTAAAATATGATAGATAATAATACATCTGCTTATCTTCATCCCAACCTTTCTCCAGATATTTGGAGGCAGCGTTGGAACCTTTGGCCACTTTTATGGAAATCCCGGTGTCCAGGACAATCTCTCCTTTCACCTTTTTCATGCAATCGTTCACCGTTTCGTTCGAGATTTCAAAATCGGTTAGGTCTTCAATGGAATATTTGGGACCTTGGTCCTTTTTATAATTGGAAAATTCATTGTGCAGCTCCTCATTCAAAACCTCGTTCATATATTCAGGCTCGTTGAATTCATCCCGGGAAGCGAAGTGGTTGTAAGTATCGTTCACAAATTCCATTTCGGCTTGTTTTCCTTCAGCGGCTTTTACCACCTCTTTTCCAAAACCCTCGCAGAATTGCAGGTATTTTTTAGTTTGAAAATTGGAATCCTCCATCTCCTCCAGCTGCAGAAAATTGTCCAGCCAGTATTTTGAATCGTATTTATTGGAATCTATGTAAAGAACCTTATACCCGGTCTTGCCTTGGATGATGATGGCGCCTTTATCCAGTTTGTCCAGGCTCACGCCTTGCTTCAAAATCAAATCCAACCGACTTTCATTTTTGCTGAATTCCAGAAAGTCGTACCGGATCTCGCTCTTGAAAATTCCAATCCCATCAAAGGATCCTTCATCGGTGATAATATTTTTTAGCTGGCATATATAAACTTCCCCGGCCTTGATATGCGGATGGTTCCCCTGGTTATACAAGTGCCTGGCAATATCAATATGAACATCTGAAAAATCTGCATGATTAATATTTAAAATAGAGCTCAATGCAGCATCTTCCGAAAATCTAAAGAATTGTTCCTCCTTTTCCCTGAAAGGCTTAAAGAAAAACTCCTTCAATATCGGGCGGATCTCATCATCTACATTGTAAGGATCCTGCGAAAGGAACAGCTCCTCTTTTCTCGATTTATTGCCCACTTTATGAATGTGAAGGCTCTCAATTTCAGTGTTGTATAAGTTGATCATAGTTATTATAATTTAAGCGTTAATGGTTTAAGTTTAATACCCGGCTAAAAAGGCAATGGCCATAATTAGCGCCACAAAAATGATGGCCTTAAGTGCGTTTTTCATGTTATTATTTTATTTTGAGGGGTTAGTTAAAATTCAATTCACTCATTACAGAAAGCGTATTATCACTGGTAGTTGGCAATTCCCGGTGCAGCACAAAGGAGATCCTTCTTATAATTGCCTGGTCCAACACACTGTCACAATGATTTGAATAATGCTGCAGGGCATCAAAACAGACAAATGCGGTAAAAACCTCCATATTGATCTTCGATGGTTTATTATTGGAAGCCCTCGCGGTGATCTTTTTCAAAAGTTCAAAGCGGAATACCTGCAATATGGAAGTGTGGATATGCTGCTGGGAGCGGTTCTCTTTCTCCTTCAAATGCTGCAAATCTTCCGAATATTGGCTGCAGGCATTTGATAATACAGCAAGGTCATGGTGGCTCAATTTCACCAGGCTTATTTTTGGATATATGACTAAACTCATAGTGTTATTTTTTTGAAGTATGCCTGGCGTTGGCCATTGATGTAAAATTGGAGCACATTAGCAGCTCCCGAAAATTGGGGATGCTTCCTTATATTCGCCTCCATTTTTTCGGCTATCCTGTAGATCTCGTAGGAGTTATATTTCAAAAATGAATACCATACCGGGTTATATTCGTCACCATTCGCCCTGGTAAGCTTCAAATTATCGTTTCCGTTTTTCAGCAAAACCACCATCCTCACCTTGCTGCACCGTGGGCAGTAAGTTTTGTTGTTCAGGCCGCAGCTGCATTTAATTGATTCTTTCATTTAAATAGAATTGAGATTTGAGACCGCTTCGCTGTTAGTATTGAGGAAGTTTTTAGGTTTTACGACTCGTTTGAAATCATAAACCCAAACCCAAGGATTTAATTCCCAGGATTTGTAATTGTTAATAGAAATCCATAAAGTTTCAAAACTATCTTTTCCTGTTTCCGCTAGAAAATTACTGAGTGTATAGCATTTCCAACCCTTGCCATCCTTTAAAATTCCTTCATTTATCGCATCATTTTCTGAAATATCCTGAAGCCTTTCAATCCTAACATTTGTAACCTCAAGGAATATTCTGCAGGCAGCTTTCGGCATAAAAATGGAAGGTTTCCATTTAAGAGGAGATTGACCAGGTTCCCATTGATAATGCCCGGTTTTATCCGGATTAATGCCTTTTGCACTCAGTTCATCTGCTATTTTTATTACTTCTTCCTCAAACCAAGGCTCTTGCATTAAGTTCCAAGGTGTGTTGTTTAATTCTGGAGAAGCTTTATAATCAAAAGCCATTACTCCATTCTCTAAATCCCAAGCGCCTATTCTAGTAGTTTCCCGAACCCAAAGGATATCTCCAATTTGATATTTTGCATAATTCCTTAAAGAGTTAAGAGTTAATTCTTTTTCCTTATAAATAAGTTTATTATAAGTACCATCTTCTGGTTGTGGCTTGATCAATCTCCTGGTCTGGTTTTTTCTTTTTTCTAAAATGGCTTGAACCATTGGAGTACCGAATAAGATTGGTTTGATATTGTTTTTCATTTTTCTGATTTTAATTTTAAGCGTTAGTTTTTGAATTTTAAATTTTTGAATCTTGAATTTTTTCCGAAAGCGCAAATTCCTTCTTGATCAGGGTATTTATATTTTCGGAAACCTGTTTGCTACAATTCTGCTTTACAAATTCGTAAACCCGGTCTAGGGATATTTTCCCGGCTATCATTAACCTTATTTTTTCTCGGGCTTTCTGAACATCAGTTTTATGCCTGGCCGATTTCCCTGCGTTTATTTTTCGTTTCTGGAAGCTGTCGGTTTTTTCCTCGTCAAGTCTGAAGAACCTCAATGCGTATTCAAAACTGTTATTTTCCTTGAAGGTCCTGGCAGGATCAAAATATAGGCTCGGGAATGCCGGTTGATAGCCGGGATGTGCTTTTTTGTATTTTTTGACCTCCCGCAGCACTTCGATGCATTTCTGCCATTTTTCAAAAAGGTTGGTTTTGGAGAAGGTTTTGCCCGTGAAGCTCTTAAAGTAGTCGGCAAGCCAGTATTTGTAAGCATTCATCCAACTTCCCGGGTGCACTTCCAGATCCTTGAAAAGGCTGGCAGAAAATTTGAACACGTCCTGAATGGCCAGTTCCTTGAAATCTTCCGGGTGCATTGCCCCCAGGTAAGCTTCGTTTTGAGCAATTTCGGCACCCACCGGTTGGTAATTTTTGTATTTCCCTGCGGCAAGATCCTGCGAAAGCTCCGTTTTATCGGCAACCTGGTCCATCAAAACCGCGCTCAGCTCGCTTTTTTCGGCCAAAAATTCGCGGCCGCCGGTGAATTTTTTTTCTTTTTCTTTTTCCGGTCTGTTATCCGTACCGGTTAATTTTCCACCTTGCCTTTTGGGTGTTTTTGTAGTTTCTTTGGTACAACTGGATGATGATTTGCCTTTTTGCAAATCTCCTTCCTCCCTATACTGAAACTTATTAATAGTGTTTCTACTAGATACATTGTTATGCGGAACTTCGTTCGTTTGTGATCCCGTAAGTAGCTGACCCTCAGTAGCGGTATTTTTTGGAGATCCGTTGTCCGTGACGCTCAAAATAGAAGCGTTAAAGGCTATTTTAACGGGCCTGTTGGGACCGTGATACGAGTAACCTGTCAATACCCCAGCTTCTTCTAAATGTTCCCTGTGCTTCCTCACAGACTCCACAGTAACGGGCAGGATCTTCACCCCGTTGCGCTCTGCTTCAATAATCTTGTTTGGGTAAATCTCTGCCTTGGGCATTTCCCCTGGCACGTTTACTTGCAGTTGGATCCTGTTTTTCTTTCTCAGGTACAGCTGTGCGTTGTATTGGTATAAAAAAGCGATAAAGTATTTTTCTGATGCTGGCTTTATCGGCTGTTTTGCAATCTTTTTCCGGAGCTGCGGCCCGTGCTTTGCATTGTATTCTTCCACGGCTTCATTATATTCATCTGCAGGGTGATCCTTCAGCGCGTTCTTCCAGACCGCTTCCTTGATTTTCTGTTCAATAGATACCTTGGCTGTTTTTCTGAATTTCCTGATATCATCATTGTATTCCCTGATCTTTGCCTGGTCAATCCAAAGCTGCATGTTGTATTTATAGATATGTCGGTTATAATTTGCGATGGTCCTTTTAAAATCCTCCGGGATCAGGATGGGGTGAACAAAAGCAGGGGCGTGGGGAACCGGCTTTAAGTTCCTGTCCGGAAGATGGTTTAAAAGACCATTTAATATAAGTGAATTCCTTAATTGGGATCCTATTTGTTGGGGGGTGCTCATAGCTGCTACTTTTGGGAGAATAAAGGACTTATATCTCTAATTTCATTGATACATTCTTCGTAGTACGGAGTTACCAAGATCGTTTTCCAATACGTGAAAAACCAAAATTTCCTTTTCTCCTGGAGGTACCAGAGCGGTCCTTCAAGTCCTATTCTGTGAGTGTAAATTGGGGGTTTGCACATAATTTTTTATTTTAAATTTTGGGTAGGTTATCCCTGCCCGAGTATTCAGGTTATTTTTTTTGTAGGGTTTGGCTGATGGCAAAAAGCCATCGGTTAAACCCTGTTCAATATTTTAAACCGACCGGAGCCTATCTTCCGGCCGGTTTAAAGACAGTTTTCACTTGCCTTTGGGTGTGGAAAGGGAGGACTCGAACCTCCGGCTTTATTGCTCAACCAACTGAGCGGCCTCTCCGTTTTTCATTCCCCCTTTGGGGGTTAGGGGGCTTTTTATTTCCCATTCATTATTTCTGAAATAAGGATTTCCTTATTCTCCGGCCTGTACTTCTCCCCAATCACATCAAATATATCCTTCCTCTTTCGCTTCCGGGGGGTGCGTGGTTTTAACAATTTCTGTATTTTCTCTGCAAACACATGCTGCTGTTCCTCCGGTAGGGCGGAGAAAAGCGGCATTAAAGTGTCGGCAGTGAGGTTAGACATGAGATTTTAGATGTTAGACTTTAGAGTTTTCTGATCTTTCGAATTTTGATTTATAGTTTCAATTGTAATTCCTTCTGGTAATACTGGAGGAAATTTAATTTTCAGACATTCATATATCATGCGTACATATGAATGTCTTATGTATCTCTTTTCTTCTATGGAATGTGAATTCCAGAGCGGGTAGTTCCTGGTAAAAAACTCTTCGGAAATATAAACCATGTATTTAATTTCATTCTTCTCAATACTCATATCTCAAATCTCAATACTATTAAAAACAAATTTCTAATTTGTAAACTCCGTATAAAAGGACAACTGAATCTTCTTGTATTTCACCATTTGACCTATGTAAATTTTCCGGAGGTCCTTTTTTTCCTTGAAGCAAAAATTGCTGTTTTTAAGGCATTCCAGGTTCTGTTCGATCCTATCTATGGCTTTTTTGATCTCGCGGGGGGTGTCGAGGCTTAATATCATACTGCCGGCTGGTTAAAGATCCTGGCTATCCTTTGCCTCACAGCGGCAACCGAAACGGCTGTTTTTGTGTGCAGCCCGGTTTTTGTGAACAATTCCTTTTTGTGCTGGTTGTAAGTAGAGACGGCAATTCCCATTTTTTCGGCTATCACATCGTCCTTGTCATCTTCAATGAACAAATCGATCATCTGGACCTCCCGGGGTTTAAGAGGAGAGCCGTTCAGCTTTATTTTTTTGAATTTCAGGGAAATGCAGTCCCTGGAGTGGCGGTAATTTTCCGGTTCCTGAAGTTCGTCATTGACCAGATCGGGATTTCCGTCAAGGCCACCGTACATAAAGTAGGTGTAAAGCTCTACCTGGCGGGTAAGGGAGACAAAACTGCCATTTTCCACCCTGCAGGAAATATGCTGCAGTGCCTCGGCATTGGATTTATAAGCATTGACAAGTCTGGAAAAATCTGCTGGACTCAATTTTTTGAAAGAATGTACCTTTCCGTTCTGGATCCATTGTACTTCCAGTGTTTCCGGGATTCCGAAAAATTCGATCCCGCAATCCTTTTTTAGAAGGCCCGCAATTAAATGTTGCGAATGTTGTAACGATGTTGTAGATTTGTGCTTCATGAGAGTTAATTTAAGCGTTAGTAATCGTGATTTAAAACCAGGAGTTTGCGCTCCTGGTTTTTTTGTGGACTAAACTCAGCTAGGGGAGAGACTTTCTCTTGTGATTTGCGAGCTTCGGTATTTACTTTGTCAATTTCCATCATGGTTACCAGGATAGCTGCCATTCCCAAAATAATAAGGAAGAATATCCACCTGTCCTGTGATAATATTTTGCCGTCTATTTCTTCTAGTGTTAAGTAATCTTGTTTTTTAAACATTCCCCTGGTCTTTTTTGGCTTGTCTCAGGATCTCTTCCCGACGTTCCATTTCGGCCGCCTGTTCAATAGGATAATTCCTCGCAGCGGCGAATATTCCCGCCTCCATTTTTGCGTTGGCCACACCGCCGTTGAACACCCTGGAGATAAATAGGCTGCTGTAAGGGCAACCATCCCGGTTGTATATTTTCTGCTCGGCCAGATACTTTGCAATCTTGGACAAATGCTTGAAACCCAATATTTCCCGCAATTCCTTTGTTTGACTTTTAGTTATCATATTATTCTCCTATTGTTTATCCCAATCCAGTAACCTATATTTGTTATAGGTTGTGTGTATTACAAATATAATGGATTAAAATTGGATTTTCCAACTATAATCCAAATAAATTAATGATACTAATGTTTTAAAATTTTAATTTATTGAACGTGAGTATTTTAGACCGATTAGAGGAGATTAGAATCAATGAACGTCTTAAAAAGAAAGATTTTGAAGAAATCCTCGGAAAATCAAGTGGTTACATTGGTACCCTGAAGAAAAACGAAGGTGTTCCAGGCTCTGATGTACTCATTAAATTATCGGATTATTTTCGGAAAAAATACAGTTTGGACTGGATTTTAATCGGAGAAGGTGAAATGTTGAAGGAAAATTACCCTTCAGAAGAAGAAAAACACGATTCGCCAAATGCTGAAGACGGGAATAGTGCTGAAACATTAGATTTAAAAACGGTAAGGGATGAAATTCGGGGGGATTTGAAGTTAATTTTCACCGGAATGACAGAAAAATTCGAAACTATAAGCGATGGGGTTTTCCACGTTTTGAAGGACACCCAAAAACTGACAACCTTTATAGATAAGGTAGATCTCACTGGTTTGAACGATGCGGGAAAAAATTTGAAGGAACTAATTAAAGAGCGTAATTAACCAAATAATTTGATATTATGGAAACTAATCAGGATCTGGGTTATCGGGTTTTTACAGGAAAGGCGGAAGCAGATAAGGCCATCAATACCTTAAGGGGGATTCTTGAGGGGATTATGATTGATCGAAATATTAACGAAAATGAAATTAAAGAACTGGATAATTGGTGTGAGGATCACTATGACCTTATAAACAGAAATCCGTTTCAGGATTTTGTTGTTACTATCCGGGAAG
>Ga0314774_1001697_pt1 | contig 13579 bp, 11 predicted proteins | sample MetaGCBIA2018_FD_204515 | JGI IMG/M metagenome (GOLD analysis project Ga0314774, IMG submission 204515) | Cryopeg brine microbial communities from Beaufort Sea near Barrow, Alaska, United States - CBIA 2018 | ecosystem: Environmental > Aquatic > Marine > Coastal | place: USA: Alaska | collected... | reverse complement strand
CCTTCTGGCTCCAGAACGCATCCATAACGTGCCACAGAACCTGAGTGGTCATGAACTTGTCGGCAGTTACAACACGAACGACCAGCTTGTCGCCAACGGTAGCGCCAGTGGTCAGGGTGACTGTGTCGCTGGGGACGTCGATGGTGTAGTTAGCATCGCTGATGCGGTTGTCGTTCAGTTCAACGTAAACAACGGCACCGTCTTCCAGTTCCAGAGTCGCTGCGTTATCATCAACGCCGGAGAACGCCGTCTGACCTTCAGTAGCGGTGTACAGGAAGCCGATACCCGCCGCTTCAAGTTCAGTCGCTGACGCGAAGTTGTCAACCATATCCAGACCAACCTGAGCGGCAGTAACGCCGTGCGGGTTGTCAGTACGAGCAATGTGAAGGTCCAGGGAGTCTTGAACGTTTTGAACGGTCAGACCGGTGGTACCCGCAATCAGTTCAACCACTTCGTTGAGAGTCAGACCCTCAAGTTTGCCGGAGTTGGTCGCATAGTCAGCGCTGGAGGCGCTCTGAAGCTGAGTTTTCAGTTCGGCGGCAAATGCGAGAATCGCATTACGAACCGCAGTATTTTGAGTATCGTACGACATAAGGAGTTGACCTTTAAGTTCGTGTTAATGTGAAACCAGTTACGAAGCGTACTGTGCCATGGCATTCGTCGGATCGACACTGGAACAGATGTGTCTTCCATAGCATGTGTAGTTTTTTATGCGTTCATATTAGGCGACCGATATAGAATCAATGATTCGCTTTTGAACCTGGGGATTTCTGAAGTCGTTTACTGCACTGCCAAGTAGCGTGCGACCGTCCGAATAGACGTGAGGACTTCTGATGTAGCGGTCCTTATAGTCCAAGTCATACAGCACATCGCCACGAGTATTCAAAATGTTACCTCGATACCGAACTTCAGCCAAGACGTCACGCAGTTCCCAGGAGTCGTCTTTATCGATGACTCGCACGTGATGTACGTTGTATACCACCAACATCGAATCGTCGTCAAGATTGTATCGACGTGTGGCGGTATTGAGATCCATCATTCGAGTGTGGGCGTTGCTTCGATTTCTTGACGCTTCGCCCTTTAGTACCACGGCGTAAAAATGTCGACGGATGCGAGTGAGTAGTTCCCCGACGTCGATCTCCAAAGTCCCGGCGGTGAAGCTAAACGTCCGTTCGCCGGTAAATGGTGACTGGTACGATTTACTGCGGTCTTCCCAGTCTTTCGCTGCCGAAGGTTGCACACCACCTTCAACAAAACTGATGTCGTAGGTAATCACACGCATCCGCACAGGCGGGGGCGCCGAATAGATCCGAATGTTCACTGGCTTTACATACGCCACGATCGACTCGGTCTGTCTGGCGCTGAACCCAGAACACAGGAACACCCCGGATAGGGCGTTGCTCATAGCCATCTCCTAATTAATGCCAGTTAAAGCACGGGCAGAAAACACTGCCCGTTTGAGTACGATCAATCGATGGACAAGTACAACTCGCCGCTGTCGCCACCGGTCAACCAACCGCCTTCCCCAGAACCGATGCTCCAGAGAAGTACATCCGCTGGGGTGGTGGGTACTGCCGACCAGAAACGTCCTCCATCTACGCTTCTAAGTAGCCGATTGTCTAACGTCAGTGCTACCCACAGGTTGTATTTATCGACGACCAGTTCTTTGATCTGTCGGATGTGTTCGATCTGTTGCCATGCGCCGTTGGCGGCACTGTATCGGTGATGGAGACCGCCTGTTTCAACCGCGACTATGTGTCCGTTGAAGTCCACTTCCACGTGATCGATCTGTTCCGTGTTAGGCACGCCGTTAACCAACGCTTCGGTTCCAAGGCCCGACCACACGTACAGACCGCTGGCGGTCGCAAGATACACTTCCTGGGATTGGGTCAGCGCGGCGTCTGAGATAGTAGGCAACGTACTGAGATCAACCGGAGTTTCCCAGGTCGCACCGCCGTCGTTACTTTCTACCAGACCCGTAGCTCCAACGACCACCACATACGAGGCGCCGATGTTGTCTACTGACGTGACGGATTGACCGAACGCCGTTACTGGCGTCCAGTTGATACCGCCGTCGGTCGTGCGATACACGTCGCCATCGATCGTTACAAAGACCCACGTTAATCCCGTTAAGTATCGAACAAACGCAATGTCTTTCGTAACCCCTGAGGTGACTGGGGTCCAGTTCACGCCGTTATCGGTACTGTACCCCATGAGCCCATTCGACCCAACCGCGATCCACCGATTACTTGGGCCGCCGTCTAGATCGAAAATCCGATCCGTGGTCTGCGTGAAGATCCCGTTCACCGACCCTTCTTGCAACTTAATAACGTTTCCTCCGTTTAACGCCCACATACCGTCTTCGAACGAGGTGGTGAGGTTATTGGTAAGGACGGTTATTTGTTGATTGGTGACGTACGTATCGCCAGCGATGGTTTCAATACTTGAAACAATCTCATCTCGGGTCAGACCGTCCAACTTCTGAGAGTCGACTGCAACGCCATCGACGTCCAACTTCTGAAGAAGGAATGCCTCAATCTCGTCTCGAGCGTATCCGTTCAAGAGGTCGATGGTGACGTTGTGGGGGTTGTTTTGATCGATTACGTGATCGGTCAAAATAGTGTCTTGATCCGTTTGGGTGGTCTCCAACGTGTTCAAACGGTTAGACAAGTTACCGTAGTTCCCTGTGATGTACGAGTCAATCGCCCATTTGGCGCCCTGAGGGGTGATGAACCGATCGCTCCGAGTGCCCCCACGCGCATCGGGTTCAAGGGCGGTTGCGAAATTGTCAACGTTGCTCAATCCTAGCTGAGCCTTGGTCACCTGATGGGGGTTGTCGATGCGGTTCACATGCGCCGATAAATCCGATCCCACCCCAGCGGCGATGTAGTCTGCGACAACTTTCGGAGTGACGTAGTGAGACGGCGACGTTCCCAAGGTCATAACTGGAGCCGTAGCAACTGGGTAATTACTTACCTTATCCAGACCCACCTGAGCCTTAGTCACGTTGTGTGGGTTGTTGGTATCGGCTGGGTGTTCCCCCAACGTCCCGCCAACCAACTCATTGACGGTAAGGCGCACCCCGTAAGGCGTCATGTACCGATCCAAGGCGGTGGCCGCCTTAGCTTCTTCTTCTGAAGCAACTGCAAAGTTCTGCACGGCCGCCAGACCCACTTGACCTTTAGTCACCTGATGGGGGTTGTTACGATCCGACACGTGGTCGCCCAACGGACCCGTGACCATCTCGTTGATCAACAGTTTGGTGTGGTACGGCGACATGAAGTAATCCGCCGAGTTACCAGCTTCTGCGACCACAACCGTTGCCATGGGTAAGTTCGGCACGGCCGCCAAACCCACTTGCGCCTTGGTAACAAGATGAGGGTTGTCTTGGCGTTGCAAGTGTTCCGCCACGCCGACCCCAACCTTCTCTTCCAACAAACTAACCACGTTCGCCGGGGTCATGTAGTGACTGGTGCTGACGCCTTCTCTAGCCGTGGCATTGTCTGCCGGCGGGTAGTCTGCGACTTGACTCAATCCCACTTGCGCCTTACTGACGTTGTGGGGGTTTTCCAGATCGTCTCGATGCTGACGAAACTCGTCCCCTATTTGAAACGCTATAGCGCTCCGCACTCGCGCCGGGGTCATGTAACGGGTGTTGAGCGTACCCTCATTGCCTTCGTTGATGCTGGCTATGGGGTAGTTCTGCAACAGAGACAATCCGACCTGAGTCTTGGTCACGTTGTGTGGGTTCGACTCGTCATTGATGTGTTGGGTAACAACGTTCGTCCCAGCCCCACCGTCTTCGATGGCTTGACGAACACCTTCAAGACTGTCAACGACTTCTGACGCGCCAACTAAGTCCACCAAATCCCACTCGTGATCGATGACTGGGAAGGTGGCCGGTTGTTCAACAACTTGTTCCCACGTAGTGATGCGTGGGTTGTTCATGACGTCGGCCAGCATCTCTGCGGCTTTCTCTTCGTTGATCGTCCAAGGTCCGCCAAGGGTGTTGTACGTAACTTCCAGTACCCCGGTCAACTGACGGTCGTAGATAGAGATTGCCCCATACACCGGTCGTGCGGTCGCCCTCGATGCCCCTAGGAACTGATACCCTAGAACAAAATCAATGCCATCGATGAGTTCTCTACCACTGGGCCAGTGGCGTATGGTTAGGTTTTCTTTGAAGAATGGCCCAGCCAGAGGCACCACGAAGTAAAAATCCGTGTAGTCCGGTGGGTTGATCGTGTGACGTTCATTGATGATGCGATTACTGCTCACCTGACCCGTAGGATCAAACGGATAAGCATACTGTTGTTCACTCATGTGACGATCCTTTGATTAAAAGGAGTGAAATCCTATAGAGAGCTTCTATATTTACCATATCATTTAACCGACGGTCCACGGCCTCCCGTGACTGAGACCCATCGAAGGAGAGATTCCATGCGGTATACGTACGTTCAAGCCATTGCTAAACCTAAGGCACGTGGGAGTCGTTGGATTGAGGTGGACCTTCAACACACCCAACTTCAAGTCCTGTTAAGTGACTACCATTCCGCCCAGATCGAGTTGGCTCACCCCACCCTTTCGAGCGAACAGTACCTGACGTTGGATGCCATCCGTGAACGGGTCACCGACCAGTCACTTACGTTCGACGAATGGTTAGATACCTTAGGCGATGCCAGTCTTCCCACGGTGCTTGGTAAGCCTCAGTTGAAAACCGTCACCGTAGATCACCGCGACGGCTGGATGTCTGGGTTCAACGTAGAACCCACGAGGATGGGCTCGCACCCAGACAACGATTGGGCGGCCGAACATGAAGTCGACCTCCTTCTTACGCGGCCCGATACAGATTATCGTAAACTTTATGACAACTGTCTGGTGACGGTCAATGGGTTGGTGCGGCAAACCTCATACAGCGAACAGGGTCTCTACGTCGTAAACGGCGCTCAAGCCAAGGTCGGCAGTTCGGAAACCAACCTCTCCCTCACCGATTTTTCGAAACTTGGGGGACTTGAGTTTGTTAACCTGACTAAAGAGATGCTCTACCGTCCTCAGGAGGCCGCCAAGCACTATCAGTACGCTCACCTGAACCTTGGGGTAGACACCGAGAACCGGACCGTACTGTTGGTCTTAGGGGGGTACCTACACATCCTAGACAATCTATACAAAGAGATAGGAAACGGGTTGATTCAGATCGACTTCAACAATTATCCCATGATCCAACGGTATTACGACTCGCGCAGTCTGATGAACGTGGCGTTACTCGACGCTCAGTTGGAGTCCTTCGAACAAAACGAGTCGCAACGAGTGGTGAGTGAGTTGTTGCGCAGTGAAACCACGATAGAGAACTTCCTGGACCTGCCAGAGAGTTTTGCCGTGGTGGTCAATACGCCGAACTTGTACGTGGAGAGGCATCAGGTAGAGAGATCCGGACTGCCTGGAATCTTCTTTTGGCACGACGTTCCTAGGTGGCCTTTATTGTGCCAACGTGGGAAGTTAAAAGAATACTGGGCGCAAGACGACGACGGCAAGTGGGTCATCAGTTGTGAAAGCAATCTGGTGCCAAACTACCAGTTCGAACACACGCATTACGAAACCCTGGTCAGTGTTACTGATCATAAGGTACCGAGCAATCCGTACTACGCGGATCGAGGGTACTTGTTGGAGATCGGTAAAGACCTGTAACGCATTTGAAGAGGTGGTGGATGTCCCTTTCCAAACTGACCAAACTCAGAGACGCCTACGCCGACAAAGTTAAGGCCCATCAGGACGCTACTCAAAGTAACGATAAAACCTCAATGACTAAAGCAAAGCGGACGATGAAGGCCGCGGGCAAGTCTTATCTCAAGGCCATATATGCAGCGGCAGAAACGCACTCCAAGACAGACGTCTGGGACGTCATACTGCCTGGGTAATCCGAAGTAACGCATAGGCAACGCGAAAATAAGGAGGGACCCATGGGTCCCTCCGTTTATGTCGTTTCGTTAAAATGGAAAAGACCGATCGCCTTCCGCATATTCGGTTAGGTGAAGTTAGGTAGGTTCCCGGCCGATAGTGCTGAGTTGTTAGCAAAGCTGGCACTGTTGGTCACACTAGCAACGTTCCAGGCACTTAGGTTCTGAGCCATGAGAGTGGCGGAGAGGAACATGTAGCTCATATTTGTTACGCTACTGACGTTCCAGGAATACAACGGTTGGTTGAAAACAGCAACTGCGTTGAACATACCACTCATATTCGTCACACCACCGACGTTCCAACTGTTGAGGGGCTGGTTGAATACCGAGGCTATACCAAACATGTAATACATGCTAACAACGTTACTCACATCCCAATGATCGATGTTGCTGTTGAAGTCGTCTGCATAGTAGAACATTTGATTACAGGTAGCTCCCGGTAAGAAGGTGGGGCCGTCACTGGCTGAGATGACAAACCCGCGCCGGTACGCAAACATAAAGTCAGCTGAAGCAAACTCTACCACACCCCACTGCATGACGTCTTTGATCTGACGCCGACTTTCGGCTAAGGGGTTAGTAAAGCCGTTGATCGTACCATGTACTTCTACCGTGTATTGGCCTGGAGACGTATAATCGTGACTGGCAGCGCCCGTATACGACTGGATGCTGCTGCCGTCTCCCCAATCAACCTCAACGGCACTGCCCGTAGCAAAGGCCAGAATCACGTTGGTAGCGCCTGCCGTCGTCCCTTCCGTATCGATCAACAACTTCAGTCCGGCACCAAACAACTTACCGGTCGTTAGGATGGTCGCGATGTCATCCCGCACCAAGGCGTTCATACGCGCTGGGTTGGAGAAGAGTTGGTCGTCGTTCGTCACGTTGGGGTCGTCTTGTTTGACCCGGCCGAGTAAGACGGCGTACTCATCGCCCTTAGTTATGGCCAACGCTTTAGCGGCGTCTAGGTCGCCTTGGGTAGCGGTAGTGGCGTGGAAGTCAAAGACTGCCTGTTTGTAGTCGTTGACCGCATTGTTCATCTCAATGCGTTTCAAGTCTAAATCCGAAAGAGTGGCCATAGCGTCGTCCGTAGGTAATGATATTTGTGTGTGTCATAAAATAGAGGCGACATAAGGGGAGGCCGTAGCCTCCCCAGCGAATCAAATCGTGGGACGGGGGGGTATAACAAAGGTCGACTGAAAGTGATCGATGTACCATTTCCAATTCAGACCGATGAAAATCATGTCCCAAGTTTCAGTAATGGCGAGTCCCTGGGCGTTGGGGTCGGTGTTATCAAACATGGCGTTGACGGCAACGTCTGAGATAGCATCGGCGTATTTGGCCAGCAGACCGTTCAGCTTACCCAAATCGCTGTCCCAAGCGGTGTTAACTACGTCGGGGTCCTCTTCCAAACGAGCGCTGCTGGCCAACGTGGGTTCCGGCGTGGCCATTGGGTCCTCGGCGATGTAGTCGTCGTAGTACGCCAGGGGGCGACCCACCACCGTTTCAATGAACCCGTTCATCACAAAGATCGATTTGGCGTTACTTTGATGGATAGTGCTGACGTTGCCTGCCCCATGGCCGTAATGGACCGAGAGAAAGCCGTACAAGCCCGCTACGACGTCTTTAAGCTTTTGCTTGGACAATGGGGCATGTTTCACATAACCCATCAGAGCAGCGTTGTAGGTCTCCCAGTAGGGGGTGTACTCTACGACCCCAGGTTGATCGGGTTGTTCCGACCTCTCGTACGTGTAGGCTTCCATGGCCAAGAGTTTGTGGTAGAACGGAACGTCGTAAGCACCAACGTCTGGGGCTATGACGGATTGGGTGTGAGGTATGGTCAGACCCAGGGATTGCAGTTCGGCTCTAAGGTCCTCATCGGCAATGTCTTCATAGGGAATCGTAGCGGCCATCTCAGTCTCCTGCAGTTGAATCGGGTGAACCGGTAGTTAGAATGTAAGACCCTCCAGGAAGGAGACCCACATCCCCTACTCGATGTATGCCTTGTCCTTCGGCTTGGGAGGTGGTGGACGTGGTGGCCACAATGCTGGTGTGCCCGCACGACGACAGTCCCAAACTGAGTTTGGTGGTCACCGGGCGACCGTTGGCACCTACGGATTGGGCGCCTGTGATCATCACGGTGACTATGCTGAGGGTACTTGGGTGGGCTGAACAAAACCCAACGCCAATGTCACCGACCCGACCGTTTGCTTTACTCATGAGTAAGCTCCATCTTAAGCGTAGTAATTAATCAACCCAGGTTCGTAGTTTCCGTTAAGCATGGTCAACAGCTGTCCGCGTTGATTCGCTTTACTGGGGTCGAAGCTGATGTGGAGCCAGATGGAGTTACCGTGTTCAAAGATCAACTGATCACACGGCAGATTGTCGGCGATCCATTCTGCGATCTCCAGATACTTTTGACTAGACCATCCAGCGCCTTGGATGTCTACTGCCATGCCGCGTACGTGTTGACTGGTCCCTGTACCAACTCGGAAACATGAGTTGATCGTGAACTCACCCACCTCGTCTTCCAACGGTTGTAGGATTTTCTCTACGAGGGCCTGCATGTTGAACACGATGTCCTGAGAAGACAGACCGTTTTGAGCCACCACCGGATGAGAGAACGTGGCGTTCAGAGACAGATCTCCGATCGTGAAGTTCGAGGTCCCCAATTTCAGACTGTAGTCAACCTTTACACCGATCTCAGTAGTAGCCGTTACATCACCCGTCGGTTTCTCAGTAGACTGTCGATTCGAGGACGCAATCGGTTTGCCCGTGTACCCAGTTGGCTTGGCGTCGTCTGGATAGAACGACGGGGTTGATCCGATCTCACTCTGTTCGTCCAAGGCGGCGTAACGACCCGCTTTGACTCGAACCGTTTCTGTGGCCTTGATGCCGTATTCGCGAGTTAATGAGATTGTATTGTCTGGACCCTCGACAACAACTTCCTTCTTAACGGTGCCGCCGATAGGAACTTTGGTACCGTCCTTAATCGACCCTGGGTCTACAGGACCGGCCATCCCCGCTTGGAAGTTAACCCCCACACCATCGAAGGCAACGGCGCCGTCTGAGAAGGTAGTGTGGCCACCCACGTGATACTGACCGGCCATGCCTGCAACAAATTCTGTCTTATTGCCCATGACACTGACGTTCCAGTTACCCATGACCATTTGATTCAGATTGCCTTCGACAAACATGGTGGTGTCGCCACCAGATGAGATCTGCATCGTGTTGTCGCTGCGGACTCTGACCTGATCCTTGGCGTACCCGTATAAAGAGGTTTTGTTTAGGGTCACTTCGGTCAGGTCTTTGTTGATGGCCTGAAGTACCGTCTTCGTCGAATCCAGAGTGAGCGTGTTGCCTACCTGATCGGTAATGAAGAACTTACCCGCGGCAGTGTCTAACTGTAGCGTGTATTCAAACGGCTCGCCGTTCGCTTGGGTGGTGTGTAGGGTAATGTGCTTACCGTGGGTGGACACCTCTAACGAATACATGTTCTCGGCCAGATTCAATTCGGCCGCTTCGTCTGGAGTGGCGCTCCACGCATAAATGACGGTCTCCAAGCGGCGCAGATCGTCGTCTATGCCCATGGGAGTCCAGTAGTATTGATCCACGTCGGCGTATTGCCAGATCAATAAGTGTTCCCCACGTCGGACGTCTGGAGAGGTCGCCCGATTGGTGCCGTAGGGCAACCAGTTGGCAGTAAGGGTGCTGGAGGTGTTGATCTTAACGGTGTATTGTCGATCGTTTTTATCAACACCGGACAACTCCACTTCATCGAGCGACTCTCGGATTTCTCCGTCTGCCGCTGGCATCATCTCCACCGGATAGATGGGCAATTGATGACTGTCTAGTGCTTTGTTTTCTGCGGCGACTCCGATTGAGACGACGCGCAGTTTGGATTCAAACATGTCACCACTCCTAAATGTTTCTTTCATTACATTAACGGGTTACAGTATGGAATAAGACACAACACCGCCACCTTCAGGATTCGAGTGAGCGCTATGTATATCAAAAAGCTAACGCTAGAAGGCTATAAACGCATTCTATTGAGCGACATAAAATCGTTAACAATTACGATGGATAATCCCTACCAAGTTATTCTTGGCACCAACGGTAGCGGAAAAAGCTCTTTACTTCGGGAACTGTCTCCCTTACCGGGTGACCCGAAAGACTACCTCAAGGGCGGTCGAAAAGAAATCCACATAGAACACCACGACATTCAATATATTCTTTCGTCTACGTACAATGGGGCCAAACACCACCACTCATTTCTCCAAGGCGGCGAAGAAAAGAACGACGGTGGAACCATCACAGTTCAAAAGGAACTGGTGAAGCAAGCGTTCGGCATCAACGAAGAGATGCACAACCTTGTGACCGGTAAGTTGAAGTTGACCAACATGTCGCCTTCCAAACGTCGGGAAATGATCACCTTGATGTCCGATACCGACCTTACCTACGCCATGGGCGTCTATAAGAAGCTGGCAACCATTACCCGTGACAACCAAGGGACCGTCAAACACTTGAAGAATCGGATTGCTCGGGAAACCGATAAGCTCCGATCCATTGAAACCCACGACGACTTGGAAGGGAGCGTTAAGAAGCTGCAAGAAGAGTTGACGGTCCTTATGGAACACCGCCGGCCAGACCTTCCTCCACATCAAGACGTAGGACGCCGTTTACAAGCGACTCTCGATGAGGCAGCTCGACTTGCGGAGAAGATCCTGACACATCCCTACCGTGAAGGTGATGTGCACTACGGGTCACTGGAGGCGCTCTCAGAGGACGTGCAGGAAAAGCGCGGGGAACTGAAGAGTAAGCAAGACCTACTGTCTCACCACGCCAAACAACACCAAGAGTTGGAATCGGTGGTTGGGTCCTTGTCTGAGAACGGGGTGGGTAATCTGAGCGAGTTGACCGATAAGGCCGAGAAGTTGAAAACTCGGATCTCTGGGATACGTCAAAAGATCGGCGAGTTCCAGTTCGAGGGCGACTTAACGGATCTGGAAAGCGATGCTCAGTCCATCAAGATACAGTTAGTGGACGTCCTCAGTTCGCTACCAGACAACGGAGAGCGTCAGTTTTCCAAGTCTAAGTTGGAAGTCGTCGAGACTCGCTTGACTCAACTGCGCTCGGAAGGCGATGCCAATCGATCCAAACAGCGCCGTGCCGATAAAGAGATCGACCACATCCTCAGCACAAAAGAAAACACCTGCCCTAAGTGCAGTTACATTTGGCGGGATGGTGTGTCTGAAGGTGACGTTGAGAAACTCAAAGTAGTATCCGGACAATACGACGAGCGGGCTGCCACGGCTGAGAAAGCCTATAAGGAAGCGTATGTGCTGAGGGAGGCAATCCAAAACTACGCGCATCAATTCGGGCGCTTACGTACTCTGGCCCACAGCTACCCGAAAGCCCGTAATTTGTTTGACTGGCTGATGGATGACGATCGCATCTACCACAACCCGTCGCAATACACCACGGTCATAGACCGCTGGTTAAACGATTTATACCTAGGAGCAGAACTCTCCCGCCAGGAGAAGGAACTGCGCATGGTCGAAGAGACAGTGACTAAGGCTAAGATGCTCAGCGACACCAACGCCGATCACATAGGCGACAGTCTGGCGGGCCTGCACAAGCAGATTCAGGCGACGTCGGACGAAGTGCGATTGGCTAAAGACGATCTGACTAAGTTAGAACGTCGGGCCACACATGCCACGCGGGCCGAGAACTGGGGGCGTGAATTGGATCAGTTGTACGTCAAGATCGAGCAGGACTACCAACTCATGCAAGAGTGTCTGAAGTCCGACACTTTGGCTGGGTTGATTCGAGAGCACCAGTCCGACTTGGCTATCAAGTCTCAGAAGCTGAACGAAAAGAGTTCCATGGAAGGGATCATCCGCGATTTGGAGCGGTCTCTCGTCGACGTTGATCAGACCCATGAGACGCATAAGTTGTTGTGTAAGGCTTTGTCTCCGACCGATGGGGTCATCGCTGAACAGATGACGGCGTTCATTAATTGTTTAACCGAACAGATGAACGAGATCTTGGAACAGCTGTACAGTTACCCGTTGAAGATCCTACCTTGTGGGATTGAGTCGAACGAGTTGGATTACAAGTTTCCGTTAGTGGCGGGTAACGATCAGGTCCATGCGTACGACGTCAAAGACGGATCGGAAGGACAACAGGAGATCGTTGACTTTGCGTTTAAGTTGGTGGCGTCCTTGTACTTGGGGTTCAACGATTATCCGCTGTACGTGGATGAAGTGGGGCAGAACCAAGACGAGACACACTTGGCAAATGTGATGTCGTACATCAAACTTCTGATCGATGCGAATCGACACAATCAGTTATTTATGATCTCGCACCACGCTGCCGGCCACGGAAGCTTTACCAATGCGGATTACTTGGTGCTTCATGGGGCCAACATCAGCACCCCTCAGAAACACAACGGACACGTTGAGATGGCGTAACAGGGAGACCTACGGGTCTCCCTTTATGCCGCTTCTATTCCTCGATTCAATGGAATTATAGACCTATATCACAGAGGTGAGTTGGTTACATTAACCACGTTACCCATACCCTATATAAAGGAATTACCTCATGAAAAACTATTTGCTAGAACGTCCGTTGATCGTCATGTCTGTGTTCATTGCACTCAACCTCATAATTGGTGCTTGGTTGTACAGCAACGGTTCTCAGGCAATGGGTCTGATGTGTTTTATGACCGCTGCTATTAACGTCGTTGGAGTGATTGCAGGGCAACTAACTCTTGTTGCAATCCACTTAATTCAGCGTCGCATTGACTCAGACGTTATTGCTTAAATTACCTTTAGGAGATTGCCCTTAAGAACTCGGCGGAAATGCACGAGGTTCAAATCCCGCCCGCAGACATACTCGATAAATACCCCCATTGTTGAATTACCCCATAACCTATAGAAAGGAACATTATCATGAACTCACAAATCCGCACCGAAACCACAGTTGTCTTAGACCGCGAAGTTGATCTACATATCCTCGCGTTGCTGAAAATCAGACAGAAAGCGACCAAGACCGAGCACGACGGACTGTTGATCAAGCGCATTACCAGCGTGACTGATAGCGTGAATGCCGAACGCAATGGCGATCGTGAACTGGCATTGAAGTTTGAAGTGTATGGCGATGAGGTTGTATCCCGTATGATCGCAACCAAGCGCGACCTCGATAAGTTGAACGTTGCACTTAAAGAAGTTCAATCGCGCCTGAACATGTATTCTAACGATTAATAACTCCCATAACCTTTAAGGAAACTGACATGATCTTAAACACCGCCGTCGATGTCAACATCTTACTCGAGGACCTCGGGGGGAAGTTGACTCCTGTGCCAAGTACACTACATGTATCCAGTAGCGTTTCAGAAACTCGCAATCAATTCCGCGAACGACTAATGACGTTGGTTGAAGAACACTACCAAGAAGAAGCGTTGGTTGTGTCTATGATTGTTATTGAACAAGGTGAACTGGGCAAACGAGTCGTCGCGTTGAAACGCCCGTTAAACGAGTCAGACTCGTTAGAATGCTGTGAGGCAACGAGTCTCGAGATACCTTTTCGAACAGGCGGCAACATACTGCGCCTGATTCCAGAATCTGCAC
>Ga0314774_1001695_pt1 | contig 13590 bp, 12 predicted proteins | sample MetaGCBIA2018_FD_204515 | JGI IMG/M metagenome (GOLD analysis project Ga0314774, IMG submission 204515) | Cryopeg brine microbial communities from Beaufort Sea near Barrow, Alaska, United States - CBIA 2018 | ecosystem: Environmental > Aquatic > Marine > Coastal | place: USA: Alaska | collected... | reverse complement strand
TGGCGGAAGCCTAATACCTATGATGACGCTTGGGATTCCTGGCGATACGATCACAGCGGTTCTGATGGGCGCTCTACTGGTTCATGGGCTTCGGCCCGGGCCGATGTTATTTACCAGTAACCCTGAGTTTGTAACAGGGGTGTACGCCGCTCTTTTTATCGCACTAATATTGACCTTCATCGTCGGTCTTTTGTCGCTACGCTGGATGGCCGCAGTCATGAGAATACCAACTCGAGTCATGATGGTGCTTATTGCGCTGCTATGCATCATTGGTGCTTTTTCGATAAGAAGTAATATTGTAGATGTTTATGTCATGATTTCGTTTGGGTGCCTCGGATATATAATGAATTTGCTTAAGATACCGGTGGCGCCTTTGGCTTTTGGACTTATTCTTGGTCCCATGCTCGAGGAAAACCTAAGGCGAACCTTGATGATCAGCCGGGGCTCTTGGGAGGTATTTATAGATAGGCCAATTGCACTGGGGCTGCTCGTTGCAATTGTATTATTTATCTTGGCTCCGTTCATCAAGCCACTAATCAGGCGCATCAGATTTAGTATGGCGTGAGTGAAAGCAATAATGTCGTTTCATAAGATAAAAAATAGGAAGTCGTTTTTTTAAACATAAATAGTGTATACACTATTAGTGTGTAGGCTAATGGGTGTGCTTGATTCTAGAAGTTAGTGTTTCTTAAGGCTCTTTGATTTTACTTGTTCAATGATCGGAATTAGCAATAGACAGCTTGTTAGCAAGCTCCATAAGTCAGATTTATTCTGGGACTTTAATCGCTAATTTCGAGATTGAGCGTGCTTAATGACCAAAAATTACAACAAAGGTTGGTTTTCTGATGTCAAAAAAACAAATATTGCCGGTTGCCCTGCTCTCAATGGTATTTACAGGCGCTGTTGGTGCGGACACACACGACGACTTGGCAACCCAGCTTAATGAGCTAAGGGGCAGGTTAGAGAAAGTAGAGCAGGCGGAAGCCAAAAGTGCGCCCGATAATAGCAAAGCTGGAGAGATTCAGGTTCCTGGAACCAATACAACGATTAATTTTGGTGGTTATGTTCAGGGCGATCTTACCTACGATGTGCGTGTAAAAAATGGAGGGTATTTTAACGCTGGATCTACCACACGCGACAGCGTTGATGACGAGCCTGAGGCTTCTTTGCGAGCGAATCAAAGCCGTTTTAACGTTACAACGAGTACAAGCACGCCTTCAGGGAAACCCGTAACAGGTTTTTTTGAAATTGATTTCATGGGCGAAGACAAAACAACTAATGAAATCTTTTCCAACTCCGAGGGTGTTCGGCTGCGACATGCTTATTTGTCGTATGATGGGTTTCTCGTCGGTCAGTACTGGTCAAACTTTCAGGATTTTGCAGCGTATCCAGTCCTGTTAGATGTATCCAGTCCTGCGGGAAGAGTGTTTGTTCGACAGCCTCAAATCCGCTATACCGTAGATAGTTGGGCACTATCGCTTGAGAACCCCGAAACTCAACCTATATATGGTTTCAGTAACCAGGCGGAGAGCCTTGGTGGTATCGGCGAAGACACCGTCCCGGATATGGTACTGTCTTGGCGGCATAACGGAGCGAACTCCTACCAGGTTTCGGGGGTTCTTAGAAGAATGGGTGTCAAGGGCACAGTCTCTGGTGTGAATTTTGATGATACCGAAACAGGCTGGGGCGTTAATGTAGCTGGTCGCTGGGGGTTCGGTAACACTACGCTAAAGGCAAACACTGCAATTGGCGACGGCATTGGGCGTTATATTAATAATGGCTTTGGTAATGGTCTTCGTTTGCATAATGACGGTAGCGTTTCTTTAATCGAAAGCTATGGCGTATCTGCGGCATTGGAGCAGCGTTGGACTAATGCGTGGAAGTCAACATTCTCCTACGGGCTGTTTAAGAACGAGAGTGATTTCGGTGCTTACGACACTGATCAAATTGAGACGTATCGTGCAAATATCAGATACGATTTTGCTGCAAACACGATGATTGGCGCTGAAGTAATGTACGCAACGCGCGACTTCATTGATGGCGAGGATGGTGATAACACAAGGTTTCAGCTGTCAGTACGACATGGTTTCTGACATTCGGATATAGAGCTTGACTGGTTACCCTCTCAAATAGATGTCTGGCTGTTGTGGCCGGTCTCTTTTGAGGGGAGACTAATTACGCACACAACGTCGATGAGTTAATGCTTGTCAGCAGGCCCCTAGTCAGACTGAGAATCTCCTCCGATTTTCCTCAATAAAAACTTCAGAGCAATGCGCTCACTCATATCTAGTTTTTCTAAAGTCTTATTCGTTATTTCTCGCGCCATAGGAATCATATTCTGAATAAGCTGCCCTCCGTCCTCGGTTACGCGGACGATAACCTTTCTACTGTCCGAGGGGTCCGAAACGAGTTGTATCAAGCCCCTGTCTTTTAGTCGCTTAACAACGCCTCGAATAGTGGCCTGATCAATGGCTGTGCGCTTAACGATGTCGGTTAACGAGCTAGGGCCTTGCTCCAGAACGCTGCAAAGGACAGAAAACTGCATAGGCGTGAGGTTACTATCACAGCTGTACTGCTGAAATATAGCTGTGTGCCTTTGATGGGCCTTCCGTATCAAATGACCAACTTGCTCTGCAACGTTGTACCCGTCTAAAATAGAGTTTTTATGACCTTGATCTTCGGGTTCGGAATGCTTATTTTCCACCATTTCCAAGGCACCTTTCATACACTATCTCTTTATTTTTTAAGTTTGAATCAAGCGGGGGACAGGGCTATAACACTGCTCCAACTAAAAGCGACCTGTAGCATTTGGTTATATCAAATTAATTATTGAATATTAACACGTAGAAGCAGGGCGGTCTCCAACTCCAAGTGTAACACTCGGCTAATGAACCCCAGGAGGGGCGCACTGAGTGCGTTTGAGCGAGTCCATAAACACTTCTAGTGGTGCTTTAAAACCAAGCCGTTTTCGAGGCCGCGTGTTAAGTTGGAAAGCGATGGAATCCAGCTCGTCCTGGCTTAGCACGGACAGGTCTGTACCCTTGGACATGTATTGGCGTAATAGCCCGTTGGTATTCTCGTTGATCGCACGTTGCCAAGGGCTGTGAGGGTCGGCAAAGTAGATTGCTGTGCCGGTTCTCTGGGTGATTTCAGCGTGACGTACCAGCTCACGACCTTGATCGTAAGTGAACGTCTGGCGCATTTCCAGAGGTACTTGATTCAGCGCCGCACTGAAGCCCTGAACAGCTGCTGTGGCGGTGGCTCCGTCCATTTTGGAAAGGAACACCAAACCACTAACCCGCTCAACCAACGTGCCCACAGCAGAGTGATTAAAAGCCCCTTTGATCAGGTCACCTTTCCAGTGTCCGGGTAAGATGCGCTCATCCACTTCAGGTGGGCGCAGATGAATACTGACCAGATCCGGGATTTGTTGACGCCGGTCCACACCGCCCGATCTTGGTCGGCGTCTGGTGTGGCCCTGACGTAGACAGGCAATCAGTTCCTTGCGAAGCTGGCCGTACGGCATCGCATAGACCGTTTTGTAGACGGTCTCGTGAGAAACTTGGTATTGAGGATAATTGGAAAACATAACCTTCAGTGTGCCGCTGATCTGCTGTGGTGACCAGCGGTTTCGGAGCATATCGAGGACAACGGCATACAGGTCTGTGCCTTCAATTAATTTGCGTCGTGGGCGGCAACGGGTTCGAGCAACGAGTGCTTTTTTGGCCGCTTGACCAGCATCATAAATGCGGTCTTCACCGGTATGACGCCGAAGCTCGCGGCTGAGTGTACTGGGAGCCCGGCACAGCTTTGTACCGATGACTCGCAGGCTGTAACCTTGGTCCCGCATCAGCATGAGCGTGGCCCGGTCCATATGACTGAGATGATGGTAGGTTCTTTTCATCGCAACACGATACTCGATTTGAGGGTGTTGCACTTGGTTATTGAGCGCGCGCAGATTGCGTCTCGCTGGAGAAATATTCGGACGCGAGTCCGTCAGTATGAGCCCTTGCCGGGCCCTCTGTAAGGATCAGGTAAGGGCGTATCTGCGATGATACCCTCTCTCTTAACTCTTCAAATAGTCGAGGTACTCTTTAGACGAAATTACGTCGCCGTACTTGCTGTCGATATCGAATAGATTCGCTTCATGGGGAGCCGAGTGGCGATCACCGACACAGTCGCGCAGCACCATCACCCGAAGGCCATGCTGCACACCGTCGACCGCGGTAGCGCGGATACAACCGCTGGTAGAGCAACCAATCAGCACCAAAGTGTCTATACCCTGTGCGGTCAGCGTTGCGGCCAGGTTCGTGCCGAAAAATGCACTGGGGTATTGTTTGCTGATCACTAGTTCGGTTTCCAAGGGGATAACTTCGTCACAAAACTCTGCCAGTGGATTGCCTTCAACCATCGCCCTCATGACGGGTGCTTTCTGCACCCAGATACCACCATCGAGAAAGTGCCCTGGGTGATAGCGAATGTTGGTATGCACGATCAGTGCACCAGTTTCCCGGGCAACCTGCAGTATAGATTGCGCCCGGCTGACTGCCTCTATAACCCCGGGGGCATACAGGGGCGCACCTTCGGTGGTGTAGGCTTTCATAAAGTCGATCGACAACAGGGCAGCTTTGCGGCCGAAGCCTATGCGTTGGCCCCAGACGCCCTTGTAGTTGTCTGCAACATTGATACTTTGTTCATTAGCCATCATTGATTCGTCCTAGTATGCGCCAGAGAGCAGGGCGCCCGCGCCGGGTACTACCGCTTCCAGTTTCAGTGCTTTGAGCAGCTGATAGGTGGTGGAGATGGCGGCGGTGATGACGGGTTTACCGGTCTCGGCTTCGACCCGAGCAACTGCCGGCAGAGAAGGCATTTGCACACAGGCGGACAATACAATCGCATCGACGTCCTTAATGTTCATGCCGGCAACAATGCCCGGCAGATTCATTGGATCATGGCGGGCGACATCTAGGTTGTCGGAAATTTCCAGGGCCCGATAGTCAACTACTTCAAAGCCTTCCGCACGAATATAGTCCACTACCATTTCGGTTAGTGGCTTCATATAAGGCGCGACCAAGGCGATCCGCTTGGCACCGATGACCTTCAGACCTTGCACCAATGCGCCGGCACTGGTCACGATTGGCGTGTTGACACCATTTTCCTGTGTGCGCTTCGCTAAGCGGGCTTCCGACTCACGGTGATAACCCAGACCCATGGCCATGATTGCCACCAGGCAGGCATAACCCATAACGTCGACGTGGGCGTCACTCAGCTCAAGAGCGCAGCGATCGGACTCTGCATCCATGGCCGCCAGCTCTTCCTTGCTGACTTTCTTCATGCGCATGCGGCTGGAATGGAAGGTGAACCGTTCTGGGCGAATCAGCTGACGCGCGGTCAACATAGCCGGTATTTCGGTTTCCATAGTAATATTAGAACTCGGCACAATCTGACCGATACGGTAAGTCTTGCTCATCCTAAAATCTCCATCATTCATGTCAGTCCCCCTTAGGGGGAAGTCTCGGTGAGGCGAGCTTCTGCGCTTAGACGGACGCCCCAAGAAAATCTTCGAAACCTTTGAAGAAGCCTTCGTAGTCATCCCAGGGAATCATGTGGCCGGCGTTGGCGACGTGGCTGATGCGCAGCGAGGGCATCAGTTCAAGCATTTCAGCCTGGTCTTTCGCAAGAATGACACCTCCTTTGCCTGCAACCATCAACAGCGTTGGCACCTTGATGTGCGGCAGCTCGCTGTGGATGTCGTCTTCATGAAAGTCGTTAAAGGCGGTCACGATGGCGTCCGAGTAGCACGTATGTAGCCACTCCGCCCGCAGCTGCAGTTGCTCTTCGGTCCAGGTTGGACAATAGTTGCGCATGTGGTCTGCGTCGCAGCCAGCAGTGGCATCGCGAATGGAGTCTACGTACCAGGGCAGTTTGCTCGGATATTCCCGACGCCCCGGCCCCGACATTGGCGGGTCCACCAGAACAAGTTTGGCTAGGCCTTTAGCACCACGAGTGCAGGCGCGAATACCAAAACGGGCACCCATCGAGTGTCCTACCAAGACATAGTTTTCAAGACCCAAGGTTTCAGCGAAGGCAATGATATCGTCGGCGCAGGTGTCTATGTCGTAGGCCAGATCCGGGCCTGTCGATGACAGCCCCCTGCCACGGACATCCAGTACATAGGTGTCGAACTGTTGACCCAGTCGTTCCGCAACGAAGCCCCAGGTTATCGCCGGGCTTGTAATGCCAGGAATCACGATCAGCGGCTGCCCTGCGCCACCGTAGCGCAGGTAGTGTTGGCGGATTCCATTTGCCTGAACATTACTGCCGTAGAGGTAGGTGCTGCTCATACGACACTCTCTGTTTTCAGATCCTGGGCGTAGACGTCATAACCGTAAACCCAAGCCGGATCCTCCTGAGCGTAGAGCCAGGTGTTAGCATTTGAAACCTTCTGCACCCGGGACGCACGCTCCTTTCGGCTCGTTTCATAAAGCTTGAAAGCGGTCTGATAATCGCCAAGGCCGGTTTCCTGCAGGCAGCGAGTCAGCATCGCTGCATCCTCGATCGCCATGCCAGCACCCTGGGCCATATGGGGCTTCATCGGGTGGCAGGCATCGCCTAAAAGTACCAAGCGGCCGCGACTCCAGAGGGGCAGTGGGTTGCGGTTCTTGAGCGGCCACTTGGTGACGCTGTTGGTCGACTCAATCAGTGCCTGAACCGTGGCGTGGTAGCCAGTGAAAGCTTCGAACATTTCCTCACGGCTGCTGTCGACGAAGGCACCTTCGAAGTCCAGCTCTTCGTGGGGTACACCGGTTACGTAATAGTATTCGTCGCGCTTGCCACTCGTGTAGTAGACCATCATGTGGCGATCCTCGGACCACCACTTAACGCAGTCTTCGAACTCCAGATTGTATTTCCGCAGTTTGTCGCCCGTGATAAGCGCGCGGTGTGCAACCCAGCCGCTGTAGGTTGGGCTTTCCGGCCCCAGCAAAGCTTCGCGGATGCGGGAGTTAATTCCATCGGCGCCGATGACGATGTCGGCACGGGCGCTACTGCCATCAGAAAACACCAAATTGACGTCGTCACCCGAATCGTCGATAGATTCCAGGTGCTTGCCGAAGTGCAGTGTGCCCGGAGCAATCGCATCGATTTGCATGGCGTGCATGTCACCACGGTGAACCGTGATATAGGAGGCACCATACTCCTTACGAGCGAAGTCGCCCAAAGGGATTCGCGACAGGTATTCGCCGCTCTTTCCATCACGGCTGAACCAATGACTCGGGTGGGAGCCTATCGCTTCAAGAGGTTTCTCCATCCCCAGGCGGCGGAAGATTTTCACCACATTGGGACCAATATGAATCCCGGCGCCAAGGCGAGAAAATTCAGACGACTGTTCATAGACATCAACTGTAAAGCCGGCCTGCTGCAGCAGAGCAGCGGCAGCCGCTCCGCCAAGACCAGCACCGACGACGGCAATCCTTGGGTTCGAGTTGGTAACCATCAGGAAAGATCTCCTCGTTTTTTGAACTTGTTATGAAAATAGCTGCCTGGAAATGCGTTCGCAGCTGAAGCACAAATAGTGTATACGCTATAGATTGCTAGAGTAAAGTCTGATTTGTAAATATAGGCTCAATAAATTTTCAATAACAACAAAATGTTGTTTTAACTAAATTTTTATTTTATTTTTTTATCGGCGTTCACTAAGGCAGCCTTTTTTTACTAGTATTTAGCCGCATTTTAGTAAAAAAGCACGCGCTATTTTAAGTGCGTACACTATTGGTGTCCGGGTTTTTGGTAAGCGCTTCTGCGGTGCCATATTGCTTGCCGCACCGTCGTCCAGTTTGGACCCATGAGCGAGAGCATCCGCTTGGTTTGTTTTGCGGGCCTTGTAGGCGGGCACAGAAACTCAGGATGGAGGCTTTGGCCACGGCCTGGCCGTTTTCTCGCGGATTCGACGGCTCCGGATAACAAGAGAGTAATCACGTACACGCTTTATATTTTAAGGTTTAAACTAACTTCTCAGGAAAAAACTTAACTCATTAAATCTAAATTAGACGGGAATTTAGTTATAACTTATTGTTTTCAAATAAAATAAAATAAAATAACCCACTGAAGTTAAAATTTTATCTAAAAGTGGTTGAATTGATAATTAATGATGTGTACGTTATATTTCTGAAAATTCAGATGATCATTATGAAAAGAGTCAGTCGTGGTTTGACGGCTTAGCGACACAGTGACTAGATTCGAAAATCCGATGTAATTCGGCAGGTTAGTTGCTGAGCCGCGACCGACAAGAGGATAATAACAATGAACAAATATGCTCTTAATACCTGGTACCCGCTGACGTGGTCCAGAGATATCCGGCATGAACTGAGCAGTCATCGTATTGTTGAGCAAGACGTCGTTGTATATCGAGCAGCAGCCGGAGAGGTTGTGGCAATGGAGGACCTGTGTCCTCACCGTTTTTTGCCACTGTCGATGGGGCGTTTAAAGGATGACAATATCGAGTGCGGCTACCATGGCATGACGTTTGATTGCTCTGGGACGTGCGTGCGAGTCCCCGGCCAGGATATGGTTCCGCCGAAAGCCCGGGTTGTTACCTACCCGACCCATGAAAACATGGGCTTGGTATGGATCTGGATGGGCGACCCTGAGCTTGCGGATACCAGCAAAGTGTTCGATTTGCCTCAATACCATGACCCCGACTGGAGTGTTGCGGAAGGCGACGCCCTAAAGATAAACGCTAATTATATCAGTCTTGCTGACAACCTGTGTGACCCCGCCCACGTTAACTTTGTGCACCTAAGCACTCTGGGGAATTCTGCCGGCGAGGATGTCAAGATTCAGTTCGAGGTACAGGAAGACAAGATTGTAACTTGGCGCTGGATCAACGACGCGCCCCCCATTCCCTTATTTGAAAAATTCGGCAATTTCAGCGGAAACGTTGATCGCTGGCACTACTACCACTACTACGCACCGATTATTGACTTTGGCAGTGCCGCAACTGGTACTGGAGCTCCGGAAGGAGCCCGCGATAATTGCATTCAGATTTATGCCTGCCACTTTATGACTCCGGTTGATGACGGTACAACGATTGATCATTGGCTGCATGTTAAAAACTTCCAAGCTGACGCTGATATGAATACGGCGCTGTCGAATGAGTTCCGCAAGGCATTCTTAGAAGACAAGACGATTCTCGAAGCGATTCAAGAAAAAGAAGATCAGTTTAAGGGACGGCAAAAGCTTAAGATCGCGATTGATGCAGCCCCCATACGCATGCGCAAAATGATCGAAACAATGAAAGCGGCAGAAGAAACTAATCAAACTTAATAGGTTAATCGACTCCTTATAGTACAACTAACCGATTGCTGCGCGGAATATGTAATGGCTAAAGTAACCTATATAGACAAGTCAGGGAACGTTTACAAAGCAGACGTAGAAGACGGCCTCACCCTGATGCAAGGTGCCGTTTATAACGATGTTCCAGGAATTGATGCTGAGTGTGGCGGAGCCTGTGTCTGCGCAACCTGCCACATTTATATCGACGAAGAATGGCGGGAAAAAGTCGGCAGGCCCAATGACGTCGAGTCCATGACGTTAGAGGAAGTGGATAACATCAGGCCGTCTTCAAGGCTGGCCTGTCAAATCGAAGTGGACAGTGGTCTTGATGGTCTTGTTGTGCACGTTGCAAACGGTTAGACGTTAGCCATTTAGACAAAATTGCGTTCGTATCCGGCCCGTTATGTAAGCTGAAAATATTTTATAATCGATAGCCAGGGTATTTATGAATAAAAATAAGAAAGTAGTGATTGTGGGTGGCGGGCATGCCGGCGGCAATTTGATTGCGTCGCTCAGGCAGGCCGGCTTCAGTGGCAGCATTACCTTGGTGAGCGATGAGGATGCGCTTCCTTATCATCGCCCGCCACTTTCAAAGTCCTGGCTGAAAGAGACGACCGCTATCAACAGGCTGCACTTGAAACCACCCAACTTCTACGATGAGAAGCTGGTGGATGTGGTGCTGGGAACTAAAGTCGATAAGATCGACACGATTGCAAAGAAGGTGTTTTTGGAGAGCGGAGCCGAGGTCGAATACGACTACCTGGTTCTCGCAACGGGCGCCCGTGCAAGAAGCATTACGCTGTCAGGCGGTGAGTTCGAGAATATCCTTTATCTGCGAAATCTTGCTGACGCTGAAAATCTAAAGAGCCAGTTGAGCGGCGCCAAGCACCTCGCTGTCATCGGCGGTGGCTACATCGGGCTGGAAGTCGCAGCGTCTGCGCGCCAACTTGGTTTGAAAGTCTCCGTCATCGAGCGAGAATCCCGACTCCTCGCGCGCGTCGCGTCGGAGACCCTGTCTCATTTTTATCAGCAATATCACCAGGCACAAGGTGTCGATGTCCTGCTTCGGGAAAACATTGCCGAGCTTAACGGGCGGGACGGACGATTGCAGTCCGTGCTGTTTGAAAGTGGCGAGGAGCGCCCCTTTGATGTGGCATTAGTTGGCATCGGTGCCATACCCAACGACGATCTTGCCCGCGAAGCCGGCTTGAACGTTGATAACGGTATTGTGGTTGATCATCAGGCCCGTACCTCTGATCCGTCTATTTTCGCGATTGGTGACGTCAGTCATCGCCCAATACCTATCTATGACTGCCACTTCCGATTAGAGAACATCTCCAACACCCTGGAGCAAGCGAAGATTGTTGCCAGCGTTCTTACCGAACAACCGCTGCCGCCCGACGAGGTGCCCTGGTTTTGGTCTGATCAGTACGATATCAAACTGCAAATTGCAGGCCTGGCGATTAATACAGATCAAGATATTGTGCGGGGCGACCCTGAGACGAATGCGTTTTCTGTATTCCGTTTTCGCAAAGGGACTCTTATGGCGGTTGAAGCTGTAAATACACCCGTTGATTTTATGGTGGGGAAAAAATGGATAGGGTCCGATACAAAGCTGGATATGAAATTGATTGCCGATACTTCGGTGAATATTAAGGACTGTACGATCTAGGCGTAAACCCTACACATCGTATATCGATGTTAACGACCGTTATGTATTTGGAGAGTAATAATGAAAATAAAAAATATAATGAAAATCGCTATAGCAGTAATTATGAGCCAGGCGCTTACTGTTAATGCTGTCGCTGAAAGCTACCCCTCAGAGCCGATTTCAATAGTTGTTGTTTGGCCGGCTGGTGGTGGGCACGATGTTACAGCTCGTCTTGTTGGACAGTACTTGTCAGAAGAAGCCTCAGTTCCTGTGGTTATAAATAATGTTACCGGAGCTGGTGGATCTACGGGTATGCGAGCTATAGCAAATGCCCAGAAGGATGGCTATACCATCGGGATTATGGGGCTGCACGCCATCTCTGCTTCATTCATGAACCGGAATGCGCCGACTCTTGACGAGATTCAACCGTTAGCTTACATCGGCCCTGATCCCGGCGCTCTGCAGGTTACCCCTGAAAGTGGCATTAACTCCCTCGATGAGTTCATTGCGATCCTGAAAAAAGAACCCGGATCAATTGTGAACGGCAATGATGGGCTAGGCGGCAACTCTTACATTTTCGCTTCGGTTCTTGAAACCGAACTGGGTGTAAAAATGACACGAATTCCCTATGCAGGCCACGCGCCTAACGTAGCGGCTTTGATGTCGGCTGAGGTGATGTCTGCAACGCTTCCTGTTCCCCCTACCGCTGAGCATACCCTCGGCGGAAAAATCAAGACACTTGGCGTTATGGCTGAAACTCGGCACCACCTGTTGCCCGACGTACCAACATTCAAAGAGCAGGGGTACGACATTGTCATAGGTGATTTTTACACTCTGGTTGCCCCGACAGGTCTTCCAGCGGATCGTCTTAAAAAGCTAGAGTCAATGTTGAGTAATGTGTTGAACAATGAAGAGTTTCAGAAGCGGGCCTATCAGATGGGTTTGGTGTTAGACCCTAAAGGACTTGATGAAACTGAAGCTCTTATAAGTAAAGAGACAGAGATTATTTATAAAATTCTGACTGAAGGTGGCCTTGTAAAAGTACCTAAAAAGTAATCTACACAACAGGCGTTGTGCGGCCTAAAGGCTGTCGACGCCTGTTGTATGCAGGTTTGGTCAAGTTACTTTAAAAGGCGCTGAAATCATGGTTAAATTAGATAGTAATGAAGGGAATACTCAAAAACACGCGTCGAGTATGAAAAGATCAGAATGTTTCCTGGATTTATGGGCCGGATTCTTTTTTATCCTTATTGCAGGTATTGGGTGGTACTCACATATAATCAATGAGCGTTTGGCTACGGCACTTATTATGGGTGGAGACCCTGGCCCAGCTTTTCTGGCTAAAATAACGCTATGGATTATAACCTTGGGAGGAGTCGGGTATCTCTTAAAGGGAAGCCGCTGTCTCAGCGAGATCAGATTAAATATTTTTTTGCAGGAGATCGCTAAGCACAAGGTTTCTTTTTCTTTTGCAACGAGTATAGGGTTGCTGGTTGTATTAGTGCCTATAACCGGATTTACGGTTTCTGCATTCCTGTTTTCTTTTCTCTGGCTCTTATGGCTATCGCTTGGAGCAGGCATTTCGAGAAAAGGCGCTATATTGTTCTCAGGCGCTGTTTCAGTTGCGATCTGTATCTTTTTATACATAGTGTTCTTTTATCTGTTAAATATAAAATTATACGGGTGACTTTATGCTTTCTTTTGATTTTCTAAATTCGTTAGCAGGTTTAATAACACCTATTTCGCTCCTAATAGCGGTTTTGGGTGTGGCGCTTGGAATAGTGTTGGGCGCTCTTCCTGGGGTTAGTTCGACAATGGCTTTGGCAATTTTGTTGCCTGTTACTTTTACGATGGATCAAAGTAACGCCATTCTTTTCCTTATGACCATTTTTGTATCGAGTGTATTTGGGGGGTCGGTATCGGCTATTTTGATCAATATTCCGGGTACCCCAGCCGCGATTGTTACCCAGTTTGACGGGTACCCTATGAGTCGCTCGGGGCGGCCTGGCGAAGCGTTGGCATACGCATTGTTTTCATCTACCGCTGGTGGTTTGCTTGGCCTTTTGATTCTCTCAATGGCTGCACCGTTACTGGTTTCCGTCGCGCTGGAGTTTAAAAGTCCAGAGTTCACAATGATCGCTGCATTTGGACTGGTCTTGCTCGCGTTCTCATCGAGCGGATCGACCATAAAAGGCATTATTGTTGGTGCAATCGGTCTCATATGTGGAATGGTCGGTTTCGACATGATGACGGATGTAGAGCGCTTTACGTTCGGAGGTTCTGCGTTACAAAGCGGAATTGACGTAGTGCCGCTTACGGTCGGCCTTTTTGGGTTGGCTGAGGTTTTAAAGAATGTTGCGGATCGTTCAAATAAGAACATATCAATTCCAAAGATCACGCGTATTTTGCCACCGCTAAAAAAATTACTTTCTACCTGGAAGGTAATGATACGGGGCTCAGTTGCAGGCGTTTTTGTAGGCGCGATCCCAGCAGCGGGATCGGCCGTTGCTGTAGCCATAGCTTATGCAAATGAGGTTAAGCTTTCCAAGACTCCTGAAAAGTTTGGCACGGGGTGTGCGGAAGGTATTGTGGCGCCGGAAGCAGCG
>Ga0314774_1001694_pt1 | contig 13592 bp, 10 predicted proteins | sample MetaGCBIA2018_FD_204515 | JGI IMG/M metagenome (GOLD analysis project Ga0314774, IMG submission 204515) | Cryopeg brine microbial communities from Beaufort Sea near Barrow, Alaska, United States - CBIA 2018 | ecosystem: Environmental > Aquatic > Marine > Coastal | place: USA: Alaska | collected... | reverse complement strand
CTCGGATGCCCCCGACTTGGCGGCCGGACCGGCCGAGGCGATCCCGAGGTCGACGATCTGCTCGAGGCCGACCATGACGCCCGTGACGGTGCGCGCTGCGGCGAGGGCCAACAGAATGCCGCTCTCGTAGGCGCTCGGTGACAGCGTGTTGTGGCTGATCGTGAGCGTCTCCCCCGTACCGCCCAGAAACACGTCCTGCCGGGCCAAGAGGCCGGACAGGCGCAGGCTGTGTACTGGCACGCTCGAGACCTGCTGGCCGCGGGCCCGCTGGTCGGTATGAGGCGCCGAGACCGGCCCGAGTTCGGCACGCGCACGACCGATCAGTTCGGCAGTACGCACTGCGGTGCCCGACGGCGAGTCGACCTTGGCAGGCTGATGCGCCTCGACGATTTCGATGGAGTCGTAGAATCGGGCGGCCAGGGCGGCAAATGCCGTCGCGAGCACCGACCCGATCGAGAAGTTCGGAATGATGATGACACCGGTGTCGTCACGGCCTTCGAGACGGCGGGCGAGGGAGTCGATGCCCTCCTGGCTCCAGCCCGAGGTACCCACGAGCACCCGCACCCCGTGCTCGGTCGCAAAATTCACCACCTCGCGGCTGACGTCGGGCCGGGTCAGGTCGACCGCGATTTGCGCACCGAGCATTTCACCCAACTCGCTGTGCGAGTCGAGCCGGGCGACGACCTCGAAACCTTCGGTTCGGTCGATCAGGTCAGAAACCAGGCGGCCCATCTTGCCCGTTGCGCCAATGATGGCCACCGTCGTTGTCATGAAACCAATCTATCAATTGATCGGGGCGTCGCTGTCCGAAGCTACGCCGGAGCGGATGCCGAGGTCGTGCGACGCTCGCCAATCCCGGGTCGGACAGTTAGAACATCAGCGGCTCGGGCAGCCCGGTGCGCAGCTCGACCGGCAAATGGCCCAGATCGTTGTGCGTAACCAGGGTCCACGGACGGCCGGGCTTTTGCTGCAGCACGGTCAGGCCGCAATTGGCCTGGTTGATGCCGACCCAACGCCAGTCCGGAGCACCGAGCACTTCACGCACAAACCAGGCGATCACGAAATTGTGGGTGATCAGCAGGTCATGCCGCTCTCGCCGGCGCGGCTGCAGAAACTCGGCGACAGCGTCTTCCATCTGGGCACGTCCGGCGTCGATCTCGTCGTCCGTGACCGATCCGAAGAACGGATCATACGCCGATGGTGTTTCGGGCGCCCGCGCCGACGGAATGCAGTCGAACAGCAGCGCCGACGGCTCGCTGTTCAAGTCGGGCAGCCGTTCGGCCATGATCTGCGCGGTTTCGGCGGCGCGCTGCAATGGCGAGTGCCAGGCCCCGGTGAAGGGAACCCCGCTCAGACGGTCGGCGATCAGCAGCGCCTGGCGTTTGCCGCGCGGCGACAGCGGACCGTCGTGCAGACCATGTTCGGCGTCCTGCTGCTCGCCGTGGCGTACCAAGTAGATGTACTGGGGCATCATTGTCCAATTCGAAATTCGGGAGTCCGGCCGGGCCGGAAAGCGCAGTGGCGGGTATCGCGGCGGGTCAGCCCTTGAGTATCCCAGCGAACGCGTCATCCTCGAGAGCACCGACGGCAGAGATCGAGACCGGGCCGCTCGCGAGTTCGGCGGCCAGCTCCTGTACGTCGGCCGCGGTGACGAGGGCGAGACGCCGCAGAGCCTCATCCAGATCGGCGAACTCGCCGAGCATGATTTCGGAGCGACCCAGCCGCGACATACGCGTGTCCGAGTCTTCCAAAGCGAGAGCGGATGCACCGCTCAGCTGGCCGGATGCCCGCCGCATTTCGTCGGCTGTCACGCCGTCATCGGCCAGGCGGCGCAGCTCGCTGAGCATGAGCTCGGCAACCTGGCCGGCCTTGGCCGGCGCGCATCCGGCATACATTCCGAACAGGCCGGCATCCGAATACCCCGGAGCGAACGCATAGACCGAGTAGGCCAGGCCGCGCTTCTCCCGCACCTCTTGGAACAAGCGGCTCGACATGCCGCCGCCGAAGATGGAGGTGAGCACGCTCATGGTGATGCGGCGGTCGTCGGTAGCCAGCAGACCGGGCATGCCGATCAGGAGGTTGGCCTGCTCCAGCGGTCGTTTGACGATATTCAAGGCCTGGCCCTGGTGAATTTCGGCGGGCACGCCACCACGGCGGCTGACCGGCGTGTGAAGAATACTGAGATCCCAACCGGCCTGCTCGAGCGCCTGGATGACTGCGGCGACGAGCACATCGTGGTCGACCGCACCGGCGACGGTGACGACGAGGTCTTGCGGCCGATAATTGGCCTGATAGTGCTCCAACACGGCCGCGTGGGTCGCGCCGCGGATGTCGTCGGCGCTGCCTCCGATGGGGCGCCCGAGGGGATGCTCGCCGAGCACGGCTTCGAAGAAGCGTTCATTGGCGACGTCGGCCGGGTCGTCGTCGGCCATGGCGAGTTCCTCGAGGATGACGCCGCGCTCGGTTTCGAATTCACCGGCATCCAGTTTCGATGAGGTCAGCATGTCGGTGAGAACATCGATGGCCATGCCCAGGTCGCGATCCTGGACCTTGGCGTAATAGCAGGTGTATTCCTTGGCCGTCATGGCGTTGTGTTCGCCGCCGACCGCATCGAAGGAAATGGCGATGTCGAGGGCGGACCTCGATGGTGTTCCCTTGAACAACAGATGCTCGAGAAAATGTGTGGAGCCGAAGTGCCCGGGTTGTTCGTCGCGGGACCCGACGGCAACCCAGTAGCCCACGGTGAGGCTGCGGGCCCCCGGCACCTGCTCACTGAGGATGCGCACTCCGCTGGGCAAAACGGTTCGACGGACGAGGGCATCGCCGGCGGCCCGAAACGAGAGTTCGGCCTGGTCTAAGGGAAAATCGACTGCACCGTTCATATCATCCCCACCTTACAAGCCGGATCAGCCCCGTTCGTGCTCTCGCCACCCGCGGCGCGGCAACAGCCCGTGCACACCCCCCAGTTCGGGCGAATCAGCCCTGCTGGTCGATTCCGACAGACTGGTCTGTCTAGGCTGTATTACATCAGTCCAGAGCCCAGAACCAGGAGTGCCCAATGACGTCGCTGACAGTCGATGCCGCCCGCCCGACCACGCACGCGAAGGTGCGCATTCTCGCCACCGCCGACCGGCTGTTCTACGCCGAGGGACTGCACACCGTGGGTGTGGACCGCATCATCAGCGAGTCCAAGGTGACCAAAGCCACCTTCTACAAGTACTACCGCTCCAAGGACGCCCTCATCGTGGCGTACTTGCAGGGCCGGGACCGCATCGCCCGCGATTTTCTCGCCAGCATCGACACCCGCTTCGACACCCCGGAGCAGCGGCTGCGCGGCGTCGTCACCGAGATCTCGCACCAAGTCACTCGCGAAGGTTTTCACGGCTGCCCGTTCATCAACGCGGCCGCCCAGTTCACCGACCCTGCGCATCCGGTACGGCAGGCGGTAGCCGAACATCGCGACTGGTACGTGCGGTCAATTGAGGACGTGTTTCGGGGAATGGGCTATGCCCGTCCCGGAGACGCCGCCGACGACTTCTTTCTCGCCCGGGACGGCGCCTTCGCCGGAGCCAACCTCGGGGACCCGATCGGCGCCCACACCGCGCTCCTGCGGGCCATCCAGCGGGTTCTCGACGAGTCGAGCGACTAGCGATCAGGTAGCCGACACCCGGTCAAGGTCGAGCAGGTCGCCACGGCCGAGACGGACGTTCGCCGCCATGATCAGGGACGCCACCTGCTCGACCCGACCAGCGCCGGCCACGGGAGCTACAACGTCGGGGCGAGTCAGCAGCCAAGCCAAAGCAATTGATGCCGGTTCCGCCCCGTAGGCTGCGGCAATCCGATCGACCGCGGAGAGAACCCGCAGCGATCGACGGTTGCGGTAGGCGGAAGCGAGCTGACCGCGGGCGGTACCGGCGACATCCGCTTTGGTGCGGAACGCGCCGGCCAGAAACCCGCGGGCGAGAGCGTAGCCCGGCATCACGGCGAGGCGCTGGGCGCTGGCCACGACGGCGACGTCTGACTCGAGCTCGTGCCGATGCACCAGGTTGTACGGGGTTTCAACGGCTACGACCTTGGGCAGCCCGACGGCGGAGAGCACTCGGGCCTCGATCAGCCGTTCCGCCGAGAAATTCGACGCGCCGAGATACCGCACTTTTCCGGCACGCACGAGAGCGTCGACGGCGACGAGGCTCTCTTCGAGCGGAACGGTCTTGTCGTCGAAGTGAAAGTAGAGCAGGTCGATATGGTCGGTGCCGAGACGTTGAAGGCTCGCCTCCACGGCGCCGACGATGCTGCCCTGGCTGAGACCGGGATTGTCGAGATTTCGGCCGATCTTGGTGGCCAGGACAGTTTCGGCCCGCGTTCCGCGCGAACGCAGCCACGACCCGATGATCACTTCGCTGCGACCGGCGGCGAAGGTGTCGGCGGTGTCGATGAAGTTGCCACCGAGGTTATGGTGCTCGTCGAGAATGGCGAGGGACTCGTCACCGGTCGCCGTCCAGCCGAAGGCGCTGCAGCCCAGAGCGAGCGGATGGACGCTCAGCTCGGTTCCGGCGATCTGACGGCGGACCGGGCCTTCGGCAATGAGCGTGTCGGCCTGCGCGGAGCGGTCGCTCGGCAGTGAATCAACGGATGACGAGACAGCCTGTCGGGTCATCGTTCTCCTCCGGGATATTCGCCCGGCTTCTCGGGTGTTGCCGGGTTCTGCTACATAAAATACTCTCCGCCCGATTTTAGGCGAGGCCGTCGAAAAAACCCGGCGGCACGCGAAACCGTTACCAAAACGTACGTCGGCGTTGGCCATGCCGATGCCGGCCGTAGTTCTGAGCTCGCCCGTCCGGGTCGCGCGGTTTGTTAGACTGATTGTTGCGCGAAAATTGGGCCGGATGTGCAGGTGCATATCCACCCAGGGCCGCCGGCTGGCCAATCGACTGATCGATCGGCCGTCAGGTATCCTGCCCGAACCAGCCGCAGGAAAGCAGCCATGACCACCGACGCCTCCGTGCCCAACCCCCAGGTTCCCCGTGAGGCTCGCAGACGCCGCACCTTCGCCGTGATCTCCCACCCCGACGCCGGCAAATCCACGCTGACCGAAGCCCTGCTGCTGCATGCCCGCGCGATCACCTCCGCCGGCGCCACACACGGCAAGGCCGGCCGCAGCGGCACGGTGTCGGACTGGATGGCGATGGAAAAGGCCCGTGGAATCTCGGTGACGAGCGCCGCGATTCAGTTCGAGTACCACGACGCGGTGATCAACCTCGTCGACACCCCCGGTCACGCCGACTTCTCCGAAGACACCTTTCGCGTTTTGTCTGCAGTGGATGCCGCGGTGATGCTCGTCGATGCCGCTAAGGGTCTTGAGCCGCAAACCATGAAGCTCTTCGCCGTCTGCAAGCAGCGCGGCCTTCCCGTCATCACCGTCATCAACAAGTGGGACCGGCCAGGCGACGCTCCGCTGGCCCTGATGGACGAGATCCAGACCCGCACCGGTCTGCTGCCGACCCCGCTGAACTGGCCCGTCGGCGAGGCCGGCGATCTGCGCGGCGTGCTCGACCGCCGATCCGGCGATTTTCTGAGCTACACGCGAACGGCCGGCGGGGCGACCGTCGCCGAATCGGTACGTCTGGACGCGGCCGACGCGGCGCTTCGGGAAGGGCCGGCGTGGACATCAGCTGTCGAGGAATCTGAGCTGCTCGACGCGGAGTCGCAGAATCATGATTCCGAACTGTTCCTCGACGGGCAGACCACGCCGGTGCTGTTCTGCGCCGCCGTGGCCAACTTCGGGGTGCAGCAGCTGCTCGACACCCTCGTCGAGTTCGCCCCGTCGGCCGAAGCCCGCCTGGATATCGACGGCAACCCGCGCCAGGTCGCGTCGCCGTTCTCCGGTTTCGTCTTCAAGGTGCAGTCCGGCATGAACTCGGCGCACCGCGACCACGTAGCCTTCGTGCGCGTCTGTTCGGGCGAATTTCGCCGTGGAATGATCGTCACCCACGCGGAGACCGGCCGGCCCTTCGCCACCAAATACGCGCAGCAGCTGTTCGGCAAGGAACGCACCGTGACCGATCAGGCCTGGCCCGGCGATATCATCGGCCTCGTCAACGCCTCGGCGCTGCGCGTGGGCGACTCGATCTTCGAAGACAAACGGGTGGAGTTTCCGCCGCTGCCGCTGTTCTCCCCGGAACACTTTCGCGCCATCCGCCCGGTCGACAGCAGCAAGCACAAACAGTTTCGCCGCGGGATCGATCAGCTCGACCACGAGGGCGTCATCCAGGTCATGCGTTCCGAGGTGCGCGGTGAGCAGTCGCCCGTGCTCGGCGCCGTCGGTCCGATGCAGTTCGAGGTCGTCGAAGACCGCATGGTGAATGATTTTCACGCGGACGTGCGCATGGAGGCGCTCCCCTACCAGGTGGCGCGCAAGACCGACCGGGAAAGCGCCCTCGTGCTCGCCGGAACCCGTCAAGTGGAGGTGTTCACGCGCTCCGATGGCACGCTGCTCGCGCTGTTCAGCACGCCGTGGCGATTGCAGGCAATCGCCAAAGAGAACCCGAGTCTCGTGCTGATCGACATCGCGAACGCGACAGCCGAGGACTTCATGTAGCTTGAAACGAACGTAGCGGGTGGTGTCTGTGCGCGGGCGCTCGCTAATGTTGGGTGCCATGAACGGTTCGTCCACTGGCCCGGGAGGCAGGAAGCCCGCTCCGGCTCTCCAATGGTGCCCTGCACTGAGTGACCTTCGATCCACCGACCTCGACCGCGCTGGAGGCAAGGGAGCGAACCTCGGCGAACTCGTCGCCGCGGGGTTCGCCGTGCCACCAGGTTTCGTGATCACGACGGCGGCGTATCGAGAGGTCGTAGCGGGACCGACCGTACCCACGCAGGATGCGGTGGCAGCCCTCGAGGTTCCGGAGGCCGTGCGCACCAGCATCCTGGAGGCGTATGAGGAGCTCGGCGCCGGGCGGGTCGCCGTTCGCTCCAGCGCGACCGCGGAAGACCTTCCGGGTGCGGCTTTCGCCGGGCAGCAAGACACCTTTCTGGGCATCGAGGGTGAGTCTGCGCTTCTGGACGCCGTGCGCCGCTGCTGGGCGTCGCTGTGGACGGACCGAGCGATCTCGTACCGCGCACGACTCGGTATCGACGACACATCGGTGGCCATGGCCGTTGTCGTGCAGCGAATGGTACCGGCCGACGTGGCGGGCGTGCTGTTCACGGCGAACCCGGTCACCGGCGCGCGCGACCAGAGCGTGATCGACTCCAACCCGGGACTCGGCGAAGCCGTCGTGTCGGGCCTGGTCACTCCCGACCATGTCGTGCTCGACGCGCACGGCCACGTCGCCCAGCGGCGCGCGGGCACCCGTAACGTGGTGATCCGCGAGCTCGCGGAGGGCGGCACCGAGACCGTGACCGCTTCACCGGCCCGAATGGATGCTGCCGGTCGAGATACCGGTGAGGTCGACGGCCCCGCCCTGTTCCTCAGCGACGCCGACCACGCGCGCCTCGCCGAGATCGGCCGTCGCATCGCGACACAGTTCGGGAGGCCGCAGGACATCGAGTGGGCACTGGCGGCCGGCGAATTCCGGATCCTGCAGGCGCGGCCGATGACCGCTCTACCGCCCGCGCCGATCCGGCTGAACCGGTTTCAGCGCCTCATCGGTCCGATCATCCTCGAACTGCTGCCACGCCGCCCATACCCCATGGAGGTCAGCGCCTGGATCGCCTTGAACCTCGGCCCCAACCTCGAGGAGATGGTCGAGCGGCTCAGCGGCGCCCATTTCACTCTGCAGGACAGCATGCCCGACGTCGACCGCGTCGTGCAGTCGTACGTGCCGCCGCACCCCGTGCTGAGCTGGCGCACGCCGCTGCGGCTGCTAAGCACTCTTGGGCGAACCGGCCGCGACCCGCGCGCCTGGACCGACGATCCGGATCACCGATCCTACCTCGCTGAAACCAACGAACTGGATGCCACGGATGTCTCCAGGCTCCCGTGGGTCGAGCTGCTCAGCATCCCCGCGCGGGCCGGCGCCGCCGGCGCACCCATCACGAACCTCCGCGTCGGATACCTCCCGGCGGCCGGCGCCGCGATGGTGCGGCTGCGCATCCTGCTTTCGCTTCTCGGGCGCAAGGAATTATTCGGCTCGCTCGTGCTCGACCCGCACACGATGACCCAGGCCGCCAACGCCGAACTCGGCGATATCGCCCGACAGATTCGCGACGATCCCCGGCTGCGAGAAAAATGCCGCGGGCTGGACGGAACGCAGCTTGCGGACCTGGTCTACACCGACCCCGCCGCCCACGAGGTCCGACAGTCCCTGGAGGCCTTCCTCGCCAGGTTCGGTCACCGCGAGACCGTCAGCATCCTGCTCCCGCGCGACCCGACGTGGTCGCAGTCACCGAAGACGGTGCTCGCGCTGGTGGCAGTGCTGTTGGATACCGGCCCTGCGCGTGCGCCGGATTCGTCAGCGTCAGAAGAGGCACTGGCACGGTTGCTGGGGCATCCGCTGATTCGTTCCACGCGTCGGGCGCACGGCGTGCGCAGCCTCGTGCGCAAGGCATCCGCGGCGGCGGCACTGCGCGAAGACACACACTTCGAGCTGTCTCGCACCATGCCGATCGTGCGTCGTACGGTCGAAGAGCTGGGGAAGCGTCTGGCCGACAGCGGGGCGCTCGATGCTCCGGACGACATCTGGTTGCTCACTCTCGACGAGCTGAGCACGACAGGGCCGGATGCCGCCGGCTTGGGTTTGCGCGGCATCGTTGAGCGTCGCCGCACCGCCTTCGCGGAACTGGCCGGTTCCCCGCTGATCGCCCCGATGACGCTTTACCCGAGCCTTGGCTCATCGGGCGTCGAGGGCGTCCTGGTGAGTGGCACCGGGGGTGGTGGTGGGCGCGTCACCGGCTCTGTGCGCATCGTTGGCGGCCCCGACGAGTTCGCGACGCTGCGCGCGGGCGAAGTGCTCGTGTGCTCCGCGACCAACCCGTCGTGGACACCGCTGTTCGCCCGGGCTGCCGCGGTGGTCGTCGACAACGGCGGGCTCGCCTCGCATGCCGCGATAGTCGCGCGGGAATACGGCATACCAGCCATTATGGGCACCGGAAACGGCACCGCAGTGCTGACCACCGGCATTCGGGTGCAGGTAGACGGTGCACTCGGGGTCGTGACGCTAAGCGCTGAGGGGCAGTAGGCAACCAATCAGAAAGGCCGCATCCTCGTCGAGGATGCGGCCTTTCTGATTGTGTGTCTGTGCTGCTTACGCGTCGACCACCACGGAGGTGATGACGGGGCTGCGACGGTACTTACGGTTCATCCAGCGGCTCACGGACTGCGTGAACAGGTCCTCGAGCTCGGCGCCGTCGACGATCTTGATGCGGTTCGCGGCCTTCATGGCCTCATCGATGACCTTGGTGGCGCCCTTGACCCACTCGTCGTCGTGCACGAATCCGCGGGCGAGGAACTCGACCGGCTCGGAGAGCATGCCGGTCTTGCCGTTGAGGATTCCGAGGATGGTGATGGTGCCGTCTTCGGCGAGCTTGCGACGATCTTCCATCGCGGCAGTGGATGCCCCGCCGACGGTCATACCGTCAACGAAGATGTAGTCGGCGACAACACGACCGGTGGCCTTGGCCTTGCCATCGATGAGGTCGACGACGACGCCGTCTTCAACAACGATGACGTTCTCTTCGGGGACACCGGTCTGCACGGCGAGCTCGGCGTTGGCCGTGAGGTGACGCCATTCACCGTGGATCGGCATGACGTTGACCGGCTTGACGATGTTGTAGCAGTAAACCAGCTCACCGGCGCTCGCGTGACCGGACACGTGCACCTTGGCGTTGCCCTTGTGCACAACGTTGGCACCCCAACGGATCAGGCCGTTGATGACGCGGTAGATGGAGTTTTCGTTGCCGGGGATCAGCGAACTCGCCAGCAGCACGGTGTCGCCCTCGCCGATCTTGATGACGTGCTCACGGTTGGCCATGCGCGAGAGGGCGGCCATCGGCTCACCCTGCGAGCCGGTGCAGATGAGAACGACCTTGTCGTCCTTCATACGCTCGAGCGCCTTCATGTCGACGATCAGGTTCTTGGGAACGTTGAGGTAGCCGAGCTCGCTCGCGATCCCCATGTTGCGCACCATCGAGCGGCCGACGAAGGCCACCTTGCGGTTGTGCTTGACGGCAGCGTCAATGACCTGCTGGATGCGGTGCACGTGGCTCGCGAAGCTCGACACGATGATGCGTCGCGGGGAGGTACGGAACACGGTGTCGATCGCCGGTCCGATGTCTTTCTCCGCGGTGGTGAAGCCGGGAACCTCGGCGTTGGTCGAGTCCGTCATGAACAGGTCGACGCCCTCTTCGGCCAGGCGTGCGAAGGCGCCCAGGTCGGTGAGACGCTTGTCGAGCGGGAACTGATCCATCTTGAAGTCACCGGTAGCGAGCACGAGGCCGGCTTCGGTGCGGATGGCGATGGCCAGGCCGTCGGGGATGGAGTGGTTCACCGCGATGAACTCGAGGTCGAAGACGCCCTGCGTGCGACGTTCGCCCTCTTTCACCTCGATGAAGTTCTGGCTGAGGCGGTGCTCCTGCAGCTTGGCGGCGAGGAAGGCGAGGGTGAGCTTGGAGCCGATGACGGGAATGTCGCCGCGTTCCTTGAGCAGGTACGGGACGGCGCCGATGTGGTCTTCGTGGCCGTGCGTGAGCACGATGGCCTCGATGTCCTGCAGGCGATCGCGGATGGCCGTGAAGTCGGGCAGGATCACGTTGATGCCGGGCTGGTTGTCCTCGGGGAAGAGAACACCGCAGTCGATGATGAGCAGCTTTCCCTTGTGCTCGAAGACTGTCATGTTGCGGCCGATCTCGCCGAGGCCTCCGAGCGGGATGATGCGCATGCCGCGATCCGGCAGTGCCGGAGGAGTGCTCAGGTCGAGGTAATGGTTATTCATGAATCTCATTTCGTTGTCTGCGGTACTGCATGTCCAGGAATGTGGGGAGCACGGGAAGGCATGCGAAGCCTGCGAGAAATACTCAGGGGGCTTCAGCGCGCATGCGCGGACCTCGTGTCGTGCCTGACGGGCAAGCAAAATACCGGTCAGATACTCGCCTAGTCTACCGATGCAACACCGGTCGGCGTTTTCGGGTGCAAAAGGCACGCGCTGCACAGGCGCCGTGCAGCCAGCATGGAGTCGGCATCGATAAAGTTGGCCCATGACCTCATCTGCGCTGCACGACATTGCTCTCACCCTCATCGACGGAACAGAAACCACCTTCGGCGCCTACGCCGGCAAGACGGTTCTTGTCGTCAACGTGGCGTCGAAATGCGGTTTCACCCCGCAATACGCCGGCTTGGAGGCGCTCTACCAGCGCTACGCCGACGATGGACTGGTCGTGCTCGGCCTGCCGAGCAACCAGTTCATGGGGCAGGAACCGGGCACCGAAGAGGACATCGCCCAATTCTGCGGCATGACGTACGGGGTGACTTTTCCGATGACGACCAAGGTCGATGTTCGGGGCAAGCATCAGCATCCGCTATACGCGGAGCTGACGAAGTTCAAGCAGGGGCTGCTGCCCGGCCTGGTCAAGTGGAACTTCGAGAAGTTCCTGGTTTCGCCGACCGGTGTGGTCGTTGACCGTTTCGCCTCGACGGTGGAGCCGGAATCAACCGAAATCGTCGACGCGATTGAAAAGACTCTGGCCGCCCAGGCCGCCTGAGCCCCGCCTCCCCCCTTTCCGGGCCCGGGCCCGGAAACCGGGCCCATGCTAGATCATGGGCCCGGTTTCCGAAGGTGGGCCCGGCGGGTGCGCATCAGTCGGTGACCGCTCAGCGGGCGGCCCGGCGCAGCACCGCTTCCGCATGGCGCAACACGGGTCCGTCGATCATGCGGCCCTCATGCTGGAAGACTCCGCGCGCACTTGCGGCGGCTTCAAGCAGCCCGAGCGCGTAGTCCACTTCAGCTGCGGTCGGTTGGTAGGCGCCACGGATGGCCGCGACCTGGCTGGGGTGGATGCAGGCGGTCGCGGTGAATCCGCTCGCTACGGCATCCGCTGCCTCCTCGGTCAACCCCGCGACGTCGGCGATATCGAGGTGCACGGTGTCGATGGCGGCCTTGTCATGCGCTCCGGCCGCCATGAGCACGAGGGAACGGGCCTGACGAGCGACGTCGCGGTAGCGTCCGTCGGGGAACCGGCTGGAGGTGCCGCCGAGCGAAGCCACGAGGTCTTCGGCACCCCACATCAACGCGACGACGTTGCGCTCGGCGGCAATCTCCACCGCGGAGATCACGCCGGCGGCGGTTTCGCACAGGGCAATCACGCGGAATGCTTCGAGCCGTTGGATCTGGTTGACGCTGACGGTCTTGGCGAGCATGACGTCGCGGTATTCCGTGCGCTCGAGCGCGGCCAGGTCGAGCATGAAATCGGCTGTGTCGGCCGGATTGATGCGCACGATCGTGCCGGCCGGGTCGAGCGGATGCTCGATCAACTCGCGCCGCGCAGCCGCCCGATTGACCGGCGCGACGGCGTCTTCCAGATCGAGGATGACCGCGTCAGCGCGCTCGGCGGCCTTCGCATACCGCTCGGGCCGATCGGCCGGACAAAACAGCAGCGCGGGGCCGAGGGTGAACGGTGCCGGGGTGAACGGGCTGAGCCCGGCGGGGCTGCTGTCAAACGGGTCAGGGCCGGCCGCGTCAGGGTACTCATCGAACGAGTCCTGGTCGAACGGGTCGCCATCAAACGGGCCGCTCACGCTGCAACGCTCCGGCACCAGACCAGCACGGTGCGCACGGCCGTGCCGACGACGACACCATGCTGGTTGCGGCCGGTGTGTTCGAGTGTGACGACCCCCTGACCGGGGCGACTGTTCGAGAGGCGCTTGCCGGTGACGATGGTCTCCGAGTAGAGGGTGTCACCGTGGTGGAGTGGATGCGGAAACGTCACGGCCGAAAACCCGAGGTTTGCCACGATCGTGCCCTGGGTGAGCTGGGCGACCGAACTGCCGACCATGGTCGACAGGGTGAACATGGAGTTGACGAGACGTTCGCCGAACGGCTGGGTCGCCGCCCACACCGCGTCGAGGTGCAGGGACTGCGTGTTCATGGTCATCGTCGTGAACAGCACATTATCGGTCTCGGTCACGGTCCGTCCGGGGCGGTGCCGGTAGAGCGCCTCGAGATCGAACTCTTCAAAGTAGAGTCCGCGCTGCTCCACGGCGTGCCGCCCCCCTGCCGGCGTCTCTGGGTTCTCGGGCATCCGTTTCTCCTCAGTCACTTGTCACACCACCGGTCAGGCCGCGAAGCCAAGCGACCGGGCAATGACCATGAGTTGCACCTCGGTCGTGCCCTCGCCCAACTCCAGCACTTTGGAATCACGATAGTGCCGGGCGACCGGGTTTTCGTTCATGAATCCGTAGCCGCCGAAGATTTGCGTGGCGTCGCGGGCATTGTCCATGGCCGCTTCACTGCCGATCATTTTGGCGATCGACGCCTCCATTTTGAACGGGCGGCCGCTGATCATGGTCAGCGCCGCGTCGTAGTAGGCGAGTCGGGCGCTGTGCACGCGGGCCTGCATACGGGCCAGTTTGAATGCGATGTGCTGGTTGGCGCCGATGG
>Ga0314774_1001693_pt1 | contig 13601 bp, 11 predicted proteins | sample MetaGCBIA2018_FD_204515 | JGI IMG/M metagenome (GOLD analysis project Ga0314774, IMG submission 204515) | Cryopeg brine microbial communities from Beaufort Sea near Barrow, Alaska, United States - CBIA 2018 | ecosystem: Environmental > Aquatic > Marine > Coastal | place: USA: Alaska | collected... | reverse complement strand
TTAAAATAACACCCGAGGAATTTAAAATTAAAATCCTAAGTTTACAATCTAGTTTTAATCAACTTCCATTAACAACCTTGTGAAACTTGACAGGTAACACTTAATTTCCCCTGCAAACTAATTATTTTTATGGTGAATTTCTCAAAAGACACTGATCCAAAATCATATTTAATATCTGTCCATGTTGCAGTGCTGTCATCGAATAGGTCAAGTCCTTTTGTTGCATCATTTACCAATGTTTTTTTATAGGCCAGCATATGGCCATCTACCCATATCATTTTAAGTAAAGGTGGCGCATGGTTAGCTTCAAAACCATAGGTGCTCATATCCGCTTGAGATATAATGCCATGTATTTGCATAACAATTACCCTATGATATTCTCTACTTGTGGCATTATCTTCAGATATAGCCTGCACTTTAAGAGTTCCCTCCATAATGCCCCCTTCTGATAGTGACCAATTGTTATAATTGTTTCCCGGAGTTTGTTGCTCCCTTAATTCGGTCCTTGGATAACTGCTATTTGCTGTAGTTGCGCCGGCTGGATAGATATAAAACACAATGGACGTGTCAGTGGTGTCGTCAAACATAAACTGCTTTAAATTTTCCTCTGTCTGATAGCCATAATTTATTAATGATGAAGGCTGAAACTCATCAGGCTTGGAGTCGTTGTTTAAATCAACCGGCAAAGTGATTTTCCAATGATTAAAATCAATATCAGCATATTCCATATTAGAATCTGGTATTTCATCAACCGGATTTTCAATATCAAATGTATCTATCTCATTTTTTGCGCAAGATTGACCTGATAAAAGTGCCCCTAGGGCTAATATGAGCGCTGCCTTATAGAATAACAGTTTTAAAAAGTTTTTTTTCATTAGAATCATGAACCTGCTGATAAATTGCTATTTGATTGGGCGCTATAATAAGGAATCATCTTCATATGCATTAGGGCCTACATCAACTATACTAATTGGAGTATAAATAATAGTTGAGTTACTAAAATAATCAGCACCAACAGTGCTTAAATTTGGTCTTGCCTGACCTTCAATATCTTCATCAATATTTAAGGATAGCGCTCCACTTTTTGTTGTTGGCGAGGTGCTTGTAGATTTCCATATAGATCCCTCGAGTTTTAGGTTTGGATTTTGCACAGAGATTTCATCTGTAGTAAAAGTATAATGGTCATCATTTAAAACAGCATTTTCAATAGGATACATTACATTATTCGACCATTTTACCTCCCCCGGTTGATCGTTATAAATTTTCACCAAACTGTTTTCCGAACCAATTACTAGATTATTGGCTATAGTGATATCTTGTAAAGGATGATATAAAGATCCATCCTGTTTTGCATATCCAAGTTCAATACCATATGAATTATTTACAAGGGTATTATGCGCTATAATGATACGCTCCCCTCTATAATGTAAACTTGGGTCAGTATCTACACCATCAATTGCATCGCCTTGGGTTAAAGTTATTGGAGCATCAAACCGTGTTCCTTTTAATCCTTCTAAATAATTGTTGATTATGATATGGTCTGTGCCATATGCTCTAATTCCTCCTGTATAAATGGTTTGTGATTCAAACATTCCATTGGCTTTCTCACCACCTAAGAAATAATTGCCTTCCACAAGATTTCTATTGCCTTGTCGAAGTGTCAAAGTACCATAACTCTTGTTAAAAGTATTATGTCTAATAATATTGTCACATGATTTAACTGAAATTATTTCTGGATCGCCATTACACTCTTCAAATAAATTAAATTCAACCGTTGTAAAACCGCTGGTGGTTGACAATTGACTATTGCCTATCCTTATTGTTTCTTTGCCATTTATAATTCGAGGAGCATTATTGTAGAAATAGTTATGATCTATTTTGTCGTATTGTGATTGTTGATTTACGGATGAATCTTCATTATAAGTACCATCTATGGTAATATAATTCCCTCCAGTATCTTTGTTTTGAAATATATTGTGATCAATTCTATTATGATGACTTAAAAATTGAAAGTCATAATCGTTATAATATCCAGTTACAACAATCCATTTGATCGCATTATTTGTTGTTAGTTCAAAAATATTTCTGGTTATTCGAATGTTATTGCAAGCTTCCAGTTTAACAAGTGTATTGTTGCCAGAGCAATCAAATACAAAACCTTCCAAGGTAAAATATGCGGATTTTTTAAAGACAAAACGAGAATCCCCTGTCAAGATAACACCTCCCACGGTTTCTGCTTTTATGGTAATAGGATTCTTTTCGGTGGCAATTTTGGTGAAACTCGCATAAAAATCATGGTATGTGCCATTTGGTATTATAAATGTTTCACCAGGATTTGCAGCATTGACTGAATTCTGTAGATTGATATGACTTGTAACATAAATCTCAGTTGGGGGTATTTCATCATCGGGTATTTCCACCTCAGCTGGGTCCGTTTCATTTTTGGCACAAGATTGACCCAATAAAAGTACCCCTAGGCCTAATATAAAAATCACTCTATGTATTAACAGGATTAAATAGGGTTTTTTCATTGTAAATTTTCTAATTTAAAAGGGGGTGCAGGAAGATCATAAGCATTATAAATCATAACTTCCCCTGGAGCATCTTCCCATAAATAACGGAGAGATATAGGATTATTTATTAAATCGCTATAGACCTCAACAGTATTGGGTTTCACCAATTTAGCTTTGGCAATTATAAAATGATGTTCTGTGTTTTCTATTAAAAAGCCATTGATTGCATTTTCATCCCCTTTAATCACAACTGGAGATTCAAAAGTGATAACTATTTTATTGTTTTTTACTTTTACCTTTTTCACTAGAGGTCCGCTAACAGGGCTCTTACGATCCCCAAAAGCAATGTTATGTGCAGCCATTCCCAATCTTTCCCCTATAATTTGTTTGTTTATGGGGTGAACATTGTTATCGTTACCTACATCAATAGCAGTAACCATAGCAACCGCCTTGAGTTTTAATGCTGAAGTTTGTGCTTCTCTAACAGAGGGCCAAAGTTCATTATTCCCGGAAAGATTGGCCAATTGCACGAATAGAAATGGAATGTCTTTTCCCCATTTATTTCGCCAATCAAGAATCATTTGAGGAAAAAATTCAGCATATTCCTCTGGATTTTTTGTGTTAGACTCTCCTTGATACCAAATTACCCCCTTGATATTGTATCCAAAAAATGGATTGACCATACTGTTATATAAAGATGACGGGTAATTCTTAGGATGCTCTCTAACTGGTGGTGCATTAGATTTTGGAGTGCCCACTTTGTAATTCCAACTGCCTTCTAAAGTAATTGATCTGTCGGAAATCTTTAAATACATATCCTTTGCTGCACCTCTAAAACCACCCAAATCACCTAAATTTTTTGTGCGAATCGTAATTCTGTTGCTGCCTTCTTTTAAGATGTTTTTTGGTATAATGTACAAACGGTCCAAATCTTTTTGTGTAGAGGCCCCTATTGGTTTTCCATTGACATAAGTGATATCTTCATTATCAATTCGACTCAAACTCAGCTCAATGTCTGCATTAATTTCAGAAGTGCTTAAATCGAAAAGTTTAGTAACCCAAACCACACCATGGGTCGCTTCTAAATCAGTATTACGCCATAGGGTAGGTAAGTTAAATGTAGCCCAGTTCGCATAATCTGTAGTGGAATCTTCCCAGTTTTCTTTTAATCCTAAATCTTCACTATCCAAATAACTTCCATAATGCTTATTTGCATTACTATATTCCTTTAAAAGATTATTGAGATCCATCGTTTTCATCTTAGCAATAACCGCCTTATTGTTTGGGTGATTTTTAAACAAATCTTCACTCATCCAAGCTTCAATATTTGTTCCTCCCCAGGAAGAATGAATAAGCCCTATGGGAACCTGATATTTTTTATACAATTCCCTTCCAAAAAAATAGGCAATAGCAGAAAACCCTTTTGCATCTGTTGGGGAACAAGATTCCCAGCTTCCGTTTTCTAAATCAACCTCTGGTTGATTGCTCATTACCCTTGAAACTTGGAAAAGTTTTATTTCAGGAAAATTAGCATTTTGGAGTTCTTCCAGGCCATTGGTGGCATTTTCTAATCTCCATCCCATATTGGATTGTCCCGAACAGAACCAAACCTCTCCGATATATACTTCAGAGAATTTAAGGAGATTTTCCCCTTTTAATTCCATAGCAAATGGACCTCCGGCTTTTGAAGCATTGAATTTCACCGACCAGTTACCGTTTTTATCAGCAATGACATTTTTTAGTTCATTTTTAAATGAAGCTGTTATTTTTTCAGACGGATTTGCAATACCATAAATAGTGATTTCTTGATTTTGTTGCAATACCATATTATTTGAAAAAAATCTAGGCACTTTAATTTCTGCGTGAAGATTTATTGCAAAACTTAAAAAACATATAAATAAGAAATAGCTTTTTTTCATCGTTTACTTTTTAATCTCATTGATAATATTTAGGGATTCTTTCACAAGTTTCTCAATTTTTTCCAATTCAAATACCCCGTTGGCATTTTTGCTGATCAGTTGTGATCCCATGCCAACACAGGTTACGCCAGCCTTAAACCAAGCTTCCAAATTTGCTTTTGTGGGTGATACCCCTCCGGTAGGCATAATGCTCGTCCAAGGTTGAGGTCCTTTAATGGCCTTTACAAAATTAGGCCCGTATATATCCCCAGGAAATAATTTCACAATTTCGCAGCCAAGCTCTTCTGCTCTTGCAATTTCTGTCAATGTCCCACATCCCGAGGACCATAAAACTTTACGTCTGTTGCATACTAATGCGATGTCTTTCCTTAGTACAGGAGTAACAATAAAATTTGCCCCCAAGGCCATAAATTGGGATGCAGCAGCTGCATCTGTTACCGAACCAACACCCATAATCATTCCTGGTAATTCGGCAATTGAATATTTTGTTAGCTCCCCAAAAATTTCATGGGCAAAATCGCCACGAGCAGTAAACTCCATTAAACGAGCTCCACCTTTATAACATGCCTTTAATACTTTTTTACTTACTTCAATATCTGAATGATAAAATAAAGGAACCAATCCAGTTTCTTTCATGACTGTCGCTACTTCAATTCTTGTATATTGTGCCATTTTTTTTACTGTTTTTCGTTTAATATATTATTAAAATCGTATTCCGATGGGTTTGTTAAATACGTCATTGCAGCCTCGTAATCATTTTCATCCAAATAATGTAAATTCTGAAAACACAGTTTTGAAAATTCGGAATCGATATCTACCAACCGGGGTTGTATTTTGCCTTGCTCATCCTGCAAATCGGATAAATATATTGGAGTGATCTCTCCCCTAGAATTGGCCGATACCAAACACCCGCTCTTGCCTTCGTTAAATAATTTTTTAACTCCCAATCCCAACAGGGTACACAAGGTTAAATCAAAACCTATCGGCCTGCAACATCTAAGTTCATAGCCTAACTCAACCGGCCTGCTTTTAATGTCAATTCCAAGCTCCTTCAGTTTATTTTGAACAAGCATATTCAAAATATGCGATTTACTCACATTTCCCAACTCCGGATGACCGTGAGCATCATAGGTAAACTCAATGCCGATTTTATCCAGTTCAGATTTTGGCATAATGTGGAAGATCCCTTCACTTATCATGGCAACCCCGTACTGAATGTTCTCTGTTTTTCTTTTTACAATTGAGGAAATCACCAAACGGACGACTTTGTCCAGGGTGATATTGGTATTCCCGAACATTTCAGGGATAACAAGCATTGGGAAATGACAGCTGGTTGCTATCCCAAAGGCCAAATGCCCTGCAGACCTTCCCATGGCAGACATCACAAACCAGTTTTGACTGGTACGGGCATCCTCATAGGTAGTATTTCCTATGCGAACCCCTTCATCTTTGGCGGAATGAAACCCAAAAGTGGGGTTGCGGTCCGGTAAAGGCAAATCGTTATCAATGGTTTTCGGAACATGGATATTGGTAATAAAAATGTGTTCCGCCTGCAGATATGCTGTAATACTGTTGGCCGTGGAGGCGGTATCATCTCCCCCGATGCTCACCAACAATTTTACATTATTGTCTAAAAAAAGTTTTGTGTTCAGTTTTTCGGCCCCAGGCTTGAACCGGCTCATGATAAGAGTGGAACCGCCCCTGCTGAAAATGGTATCTGCCAGGGCAAAATCGATCTCCTTTATTTTCGGCTCCGCACTAAACAACCCCTTAAACCCTTCATGCAGGCCTAACACCCGATAACTATCCTTTAGAAATACTTTCGCAACAGTACTTATTACTGAATTGATCCCGGGGGCAGGGCCTCCTCCGCAAATAATTAGGATGGTTTTTTTAACTGACATTTTTTAAGTGTTTCGGATTATCTCGCAACCCTGCCTGAGGAATCTCCTCCCATTAATTTTTGTACTTCATCTACTGTTACCAGGTTTGCATCGCCTTTAATGGTGTGTTTTAAACAAGATGCAGCTACCGCGAAATTCAGGGCATTTTGGTCGTCTTCAGGATATTGCAACAATCCGTAGATCAAACCTCCCATAAATGAATCTCCTCCCCCAACTCTATCCACAATATCCGTAATTTGGTATTGTGGGGATTGGAACATTGTTTTTCCATCGTATAAAACCCCCGCCCAGGTATTGTGGGACGCGGAAATTGAACCTCTCAAGGTGGTAATTACTTTTTTGGCCCGTGGGAATTTCTCCATCATTTGCTGACAAACCGACAAGAAAGCTTCGGCTTTTACACCATGTCCCTGGGTTGTAATATCCAATCCTTCAGGTTTGATCCCAAAGTGTTTTTCAGCATCTTCTTCATTTCCTAAAATAACATCACAGTAGGATGTCAATTCGGTCATAATGGCTTCCGGCTCTACGCCGTATTTCCATAGTTTTGCCCGGTAATTTAAATCGGTGGAAATGGTAATCCCTAATTTGCTGGCCATTTTTGCTGCCTCTAAACAAACATCGGCCGCTCCTTGAGAGATTGCAGGGGTAATACCCGTCCAATGAAACCATTCCACCCCTTTAAATACCTGTTCCCAGTCGATCATTCCCGATTTAATCTCGGCAATGGAAGAATGGGCCCTGTCATACACAACTTTACTTCCTCTTGATACCGCGCCGGTTTCTAAAAAATAGATTCCCAACCGGTCTCCACCATATACAATTTGATCCACTCCAACGCCTCTTTTGCGCATCTCCATCATCGCACATTCCCCAATGTCATTTTTTGGCAAACGCGTTACAAAATCAACCGGAACGCCATAATTTGCAAGGGATACCGCTACGTTGGATTCTCCTCCCCCATAAACACCATCAAAATTATTTGTCTGGGAAAATCTCAAAAATCCCGGAGGTGAGAGTCTTAACATGATCTCTCCAAAGGTTACTACTTTTTTCATTTATTAAAATTGTATATTAAAAAGGGCTATCTAAAAAGTTTTAAAGTGTAAACCTTAATTAAACTAAAATCATTTTTAGAAGTAACTCAACCTACCAATTCTTCAATTAAAAAAAATTGGTAATTGTTTCCGTATCCCTAAAAAGATAAATTCCAGATAGACTTTTTTTTTATAATTATATTAAAATTCGTTAATTAACTAAACGCCAAACCACCATTAATATCAACATTATTACCCGTTAAGAAAGATGATGCGTCAGATGCAAGATATGCGACTAAATCAGCAACTTCAGATGCTTCCCCTTCTCTTCTAAGCGGTGTTCCTGCTGCTACATTTACCCTTACTTGATCTTTTGTGAAATCATCATGAAATTTAGTTGCGATCATCCCTGGATTTATGGCATTGACCCTAATTCCTTGTGGCCCCAGCTCTTTTGCCAAACCACGTGTAAGTGTTGAGACGGCTCCTTTTGAAGCTGCATATAAAAATGCGCCGGGTCCACCACCATCTCTACCGGCTTGAGAAGCAAAATTTACAATTGAACCTCCTTTTCCCATTAAAGGTTTGAATGCTTTGGTAACAAAAACCGTAGATTTTAAGTTTACATTCATTAATAAATCATAGAATTCTTCATCAATCTCATCAATTGTTTTACGACCAAAAAGACCACCAGCAACGTTTACGAGTATGTCTACCCTATCACCAAAAGCTTCTTTGGTTTTTGCAACCATATTGTCGATATCTCCTTGTTTAGTGACATCTGCAAATACTTTAATACCTTCACCTCCAACTGCTTCAACTTGTCTAAGTGTTTCAGCACCATTTTCTTCACTATCAAAATAATTGATAACGACTTTAGCACCTTCTTTGGCTAATTTTATGCATACTGCACGCCCTATATCACGTCCACCACCTGTTACTACTGCTACTTTACCTTTTAAATTACTCATTTTTCTTAGTTTAATTATTTTTATTTTTATTCTTAATTTCTACGGGACCAATCTTTTTACAGAAAACATATACGGAAAGAACTCCGAGTGGGACAAATATTGCAATAAGAATAAATGCCGGGGTATAGGAGGTTTTTGTAATTACCGGAATTAGAAAATTCATAATTATTACCGAAAATATTCCAACTGTCCCTCCTAATCCTGCAAGGGAACCTACTGATTTTCCACTAAATAAATCGCTTGGTAAGGTTTGAATATTTGAGATTGCAAACTGAAATCCGAATAATACAACGGCCACTATAACTACGAATTTCAAAGGAGTATCCGCAAAAAGAATAGTTGTTATTAAACCCAAAAACATTAATGTTCCCCCAATAAGTATAGTCCTTTTTCTTGAAACATCCACAGACAAGCCGCTAGCTATCCATTTCCCCGTAAATAATCCACCCAAGACACTACCTATTGCTGCACCCACAAAGGGTACCCATGCAAATAACCCAATTTCCCTTACGTCAAAGCCATAAGTATTTGCGAGGTATAAGGGCATCCAACCAACAAACAACCACCATATAGGCTCTAAAAAAAATCTTGAAGCCAGAATTGCCCACGACTCCTTATAAGATATGATTTCCCTCATACTCAAACCCTTTTCATCTTTTTCCTCTATTTTATTTCTACCTTCATACCCTCCTGAAATAATATGCTTTTGTTCCTCCTCAGTAATCCAAGGATGGTCTTTGGGCATTTTCTTATTAAAAATGAGCCAGGGAATAATCCATAACATTCCAACAGTTCCAATAATGATAAAAGTTGTTTTCCATCCAAAACCCAAATATAAAAAAGCAATTAAAGGAGGGGCTATAACAGACCCCATAGAGGCTCCAGCATTAAATATTCCTTGGGCAATTGCACGTTCCCTCACTGGAAACCACTCTGCATTGCTTTTCACTGCTCCCGGCCAGTTTCCTGCTTCCGATACTCCAAGTAATACGCGAAATAAACTAATTGATAATATCCCTCTGGTAAAAGCGTGTAAAATAGAAGCTAAAGACCAAAAGAAAATAGATATTACATATCCCATTCTTGTACCCACCTTATCATACATTTTACCCGTAATTGACTGGCCTAAAGCATATGCAACCATAAATACATTCAAAATAATGGCATAATCAGAATCGGTCATCCCCAAATCCTCAGAAATACCAGGCCACATGATGGCCAATGCCGATCGATCAATATAATTAATAATTGTTGCAACAGCTATTAGGCTGATAATCCACCATCTTAATCCTTTAAATTTCATAATATTCTACCTGTTTTTTAAAATTTATTGAACAACAATTCAATAACCACTAACTAAAATGTTAATGATATCAACCTTAAAATGCTGTTATTGAAGAAAACTTCAAGCAGAAAAACTATTAAAGTAATTTCCTTGACTTGAAAATACACAGAAATGTATTTGTAATACCGATATTAGGTAATTCCCCTCCTTTTTTAAATTTAATTATAATAAGAAATAGCGTGCACTCATATCTTATTAATATTATTTATAATTCTTATTCCATACTGTAACAGTATTGATACAGCGATTTAAAATGAACTTTTACAGTTTCCTTTGCGAGACTGGGGTTTTTTGACTTTATTGCTTCATAAATATCTTTATGCTCCTGAATTCCGTTAAATGCCTGATTCTCGGAACAAACATGATATTTCTCAAAATTTGTTATAATCTCAGGGGTAATCATCAGCATTAAGGTATTAATTGTACTATTCCCGCAGGCTCGAGCGATTGCCAAATGAAATATTAGATCTTCTTGAACAGCCTTTTCTCCCATTAAAACTTTCTTGCTGTATGCTTCCATCGCCTCCTCAATTTGGACTAAATCGTCATCAGTTCTTCTTAAGGAAGCCAATCTGGCCGTTTTTAATTCCAGCAAAATTCTCGTTTCCACCAAGGACTTGAAATCTGGTTCCTTTAGCCTTAGAATATCATCAACCATCCCATTCATTGCTATTACGCCTATATTTGCTACAAATGTCCCACTTTGTGGAATAGAACTGAGTATTCCATAAAACTCCAATTTTTGAATGGCATCCCTAACATTGCCTCGGCTAACGCCAAACTTTTCAGACAACATTCTCTCTGATGGAATCTTATCGCCAGGTTCTAAATTCTTGTAATTAATTAAATCTCTTATTTGAGAAATAATTAAATTTTTAATCTCTCGGTGGTCATTTTTTACACGGATATCTAAATTCATAGTTTTTAATTGGTTAACCAGATTATTCGATGTAAATTTAAATAAAAAAAATGAACTAACTCAAACCATTTCTAATACAACATCTTTCAATGAGCTACCTCTAACTCATAATATTTTACCTCTGCATAAGCCTCTTTATCCAAAGTAGTCAGGTAATTGCCAGCCTTGAAATAATTTTCAAAAATTCCCCATTTCTGCATATGAATATTGTTAAAAACAACAGAATCTTTATTATTTAGGATCACCTCCATATAACCTTCTGAAACTTTTATCTCTAAAGTAAATTTTTCAAAACCGACATATTCAGAAAATGTATAGCCTTGGTCATCTCCCCAGGCCTTCGGAAATAGCATCTCTTTATCCGTGGAGTTCAAATCTTTCAAAACTTTAGTTTTAACCCGTACTTTCCCATTGGTCCAATATATTTTCAACATCGGGGGTGCGTTATTATCTTTAGCGCCTATTAAATCACGTTGTTCATTGGTCAATCTGCCATGAATCTGCATAATAATGGTTCTATGATTCTTTCCTTTTGTGTCTTTGGATACAGCTCCCACAGAAAGTGTTCCTTTCATACTTCCCCCTTGAGCAAAAGTCCAGTTTGTCCGATCACTGCCTGCTATCATTTGTTCCCGCAATTCTGTTCTTGAATAAGAAGAATTAGCTGTTGAGGAATTTGGGTAGGCATAGAAGACCAAAGCACCATTTATGGAATCATTATAAAAAAAAGGTTTTAAGATTTCATTGGTGGCATATTTTAAAATTTCTGGGGGACTTACATTAATCGGTTTTCCAATAGGTAATGTTACTTTCCAATGGTTTAAATCTATATTTGGAAGCTTATACTCAGCGCACTCCTCTTTTTTGATGATTTCTTGACAAGTAACATTCAAGGACGAAAAAATCATAAATAAAGCTAGGAAAACCCCACTTTTTAAACCAAGATTTATTTTTTTTATCATAATTCGGTTATAGTTTTAAATATTATCAATTGTAATGGAGTCAATGCGAGATTCAGCACCAACATTACTTATTAAAATAGCTACCTCAGCATTGTTTCCTGAATTAAAAGTGATGGTTTCTTTGACATAGTTGTTTGCCTTTGTTTTATCATGCAATACCACTGAATTGATGGTGGAAGCACTGATTGCAGCCGGATTAGTGAGGTGACCTGCTAAAATAGCAACTGTCATCGTCCCCTCAGGAGTTGGTTTCATGGTGTAATAAAAAGAAAGCTTATAAGTTTTATTTTTTTCAACCTTGATTACCTGATAGGCAATTCTGCTTCCGTCTGGTGGGAGTTTTGCAGACCTTACCCCAGAATGAATGGGACCTGTTGTAACCTGGAGCATGCCTCCCAATTCTTTGTTGTCCCAATGATCTCTAAAACCTTTATTTCCTTCAATATCAAATCCAGGATTTAATATAATCGGATTTTTGTCCTGAGCATAAGCCGTATGAAAAGTCACTATCAAGCCAACTATTAAAAAACAGCTTTTTAAGGAAAATTGTATGTTATTCATTTTATTATTTTTTTAAGGTTAATTATTATCCAGCAGCACCAAACAATTCAGTGACATCAACTGCTCCAAACTCAGTTAAAACGGAATCCGTTACAATAATCCAATCTAAATTCACGCTTACGGGAAAGCTTGATGCACCTGATCCGGTGTTGAATCTAAATTCAAAGGTTGATCCTATACTTGAAATACTCGGGATAAAGCCGTTTAATCTTACGGCAAATAGTTGCCAGGTATCTCCTGTATTGGTATTGGCACCTTTCAATTCTCTTCTATTGGGGTTACTGGTTCCTCCAATATACTATTTCACAATCGGCTCGGTTCCCTCCGTATTCATCCAGAAGTGTAAAACAGGATTGTCATTAAAATTTCCGGCATCTATTATTTCAGACCAACTATCATTATCGGTTTGGGCATTCATTCTCATTCTTGCAATGGTGCTGCCCGTACCTGTATTCATCTTTAAATTGTAATAGGAAGAGCCTAAAAGAGTGGGTTGGGCTTCTGCAACCTGGAGTTGTTGGGTAGCCAACGGATCTTTTGAGAGGTCTATAACAAATACATCTTCAGGGTATGAATCAAAATCTATATAACTTTCAAATTGCCCATTGATATATGGCACTAATGCCTGTGTTAATTTCCCGGTAGATCCATAATTAACCACAATATCCTGATATCCTGTGGCGACATTGCTCGGGACATTAAAACTTATCAGGGTAGGGGTGTTTGAATTTAGCGTAACAGCTGAGCCACCCACACTGATGCTGGTGATAAGATTCATGTCTGTTCCAACTAGTGATACTTCGCTATCCCTATTCATAAAGGAAGGCCAGGCATTGATGATTGGCGTTGGAATTAGGATGTTAAAATCACTACTTAACGCTTGTGATTCCAATCCGGATGTTGAATTGTAATAATAGTTTACAGCCAATTGTGAGGTTTCATTGTTGGGAATGCTAACTACCAATGCCTGATCTTCTTGAAACTGGATTACACCATCCATATCTCCAAAAGAAATTCTTGTGATGCCTTTTAGGTTACTACCCTCAATTGTGATATTCTGATTAACCAGTGCGTTTATAGGAAATGTTGATGTTACATTTGGCGTTGGATAGGTTACAGTTAACATTTCTGTGGATACAGCTTCTTTCTCGGAAGAAGTAACAATTCTAATTATCCCTGATAAAGCCTGGGGAGCAACTTCTATTTCTAAAGTATTTCCATTTATACGTTGCATTATCTTGCACTCTATATCACCGATATAAACTTTTTCTGCAAAGTTTAAAAAAGTACCAGTGATGGTTATTCTTGATAAAATGTCTGCCGAATTGGGTGAAACAGATTCTATGGTGGGTTGCGCCGCCTTAATTTCATCTACTGTTTTATCAATTTCCAGGTCTGCCTCACAAGCAGTAAACAATTGAGTTACTGTAAAAATCAGCGTTAGAAATATAAATAAGTGAATTCCTTTTG
>Ga0314774_1001692_pt1 | contig 13602 bp, 16 predicted proteins | sample MetaGCBIA2018_FD_204515 | JGI IMG/M metagenome (GOLD analysis project Ga0314774, IMG submission 204515) | Cryopeg brine microbial communities from Beaufort Sea near Barrow, Alaska, United States - CBIA 2018 | ecosystem: Environmental > Aquatic > Marine > Coastal | place: USA: Alaska | collected... | reverse complement strand
GCGATAATGAAACAGCAGAGCGACTGCAAGAGGCTAGATGTCAACTCTTTGAATCTATCGATGAACGTTTACTCGCCGTCTGATTCAGACCCACCCTTCAGACTCATCTTCGGATTGGAATAGACTTCTTCTTGACAAACACAATAATATGACTACACATATATTCGCACTAACATTTCACACTGCAAAGGAGTTTTATGATGAAATCAAAACAGCTACTCGTTCTATTACTGACCCTGCTGTTCATTGGCCCCGGATTGATAAACGCTGCCCAAGAAGACAACGCTCAAATTTCCGGGACAACCGTCGATGGCCTGAGGCATTTAACGATTGGACCGATTTCGGCTGAGAATAGTTTCGTGATTTATCGTGGGGACTACATTCAGCCGAGTTTGACGGGAGAAACATCCTTTGAAATGATTATTCCGGAATTAAATAAGCGTAAAATCTTCCCGTCTGCTGAGGGAACGAAACCTTACATCAAAATGAAGAAACCGGGGCAGTACAGTTTCACTGCCGGGAAACAGAGCGGAACAATAAAAGTGATCGAGTACAGCGCGACCCACTACACCGAACTGACTGCTACAGAGGCAGCCAAATTTATAAACAATGTCCAACCGCTCATTCTCGATGTCCGTACGCCGGGCGAGTATCAGAGCGGACACATCAAGAATGCTGTGCTGATCCCGGTGCAGGTGTTGCAAAAACAGCTCTCGTCCCTGGCTCCAAACAAGGAACGGGAAATTCTTATTTATTGTGCGACCGGCAACCGGAGCACGGTCGCATCGAGGATCCTGATTGAAAATGGCTTTGAGAAAATTTCCAATCTCAGATACGGCATCAGCGACTGGGCAGGACGCAAATTTCCGGTTGAGTAAAGAGAGGGTCGGTCGGAAGAAGAACTTTTTGACCGTATGCTGCCAAGCCTTTTATAATTCCTGAAATGAAAACGCCCCGGTCATTATTGACCGGGGCGTTTTCATTTTTTTCGTAGTTGTTGTTCACAGAGAAAAACACCTTTACGCTCTCCTTTTCCTTTGAAGTCAGGACAACGACAGCTGGCTCAGAACTTTCTCAACCGTCGGCAAGATCCCCTGAACAATCTCCTTGATGCCGTCCGCATTCGGATGAATGCCGTCGGTCTGGTTAAAGTGGCGAATGGTGGCGACCCCTTCGAGAAAAAACGGGTAGAATGCCACACTGTATCGTTTGGCCAATTCGGGATAAAGTCGATCAAACTTGTTATAATAGTCGGAGCCAAGATTACGCGGCGCCCGCATCCCGGCCAACAGCACGACGATTTTTTCCTGCTGCAAGCGATCAATGATCGCAGCAAGGTTTTTCCGGGTCAGATCCGGCGGCAGACCGCGCAGGGCGTCGTTGGCTCCGAGTTCGATAATGACGATTTGCGGCCGATCAGCCAGCGCCCAGTCGAGCCGGGCCAGTCCGCCAGCGGTGGTATCACCGGAGATACTCGCATTGATCACGGTAACGTTGTGCCCGGAAGTTTGCAGTGCCTGCTGAAGCTGTGCTGGAAACGCTTCCTGCAGATTGAGACCGTAGCCAGCAGAGAGACTGTCACCGAGAACCAGAATCCGAAGCGGGTCACCGGCAACGGTTACCGACGGTAACAGCAGAAGCGACAACAACAAAACAATTCGAACCAGCGCGGGGATAATATTCATGACACAACCGATCGTTGAAATTGAAAATCTTCATCTCAGTCTAATCGGTGGGGCCGGTCCGGTCAACATCTTGCGCGGCATCGACCTTACCGTCCAGGCCGGGGAGACAATCAGTGTGGTCGGTCCATCCGGCGCCGGGAAAACCACCCTGCTGATGGCGCTCTCGGGGCTGGAGTGCCCGACCAGCGGTCGGATCAGGGTGGCAGATAACGACCTCCAAGGGTTGAATGAGGATGGTTTAGCACGTTTCAGGCGTCAGCACGTCGGAATCGTTTTCCAATCGTTTCATCTGGTGCCGACCATGACTGCATTGGAAAATGTCGCCCTGCCGCTCGAATTTTCCGGTGCGGCTCACCCCTTTGATCGGGCCCGCGCGGCACTGACCGCGACCGGTTTGACTGATCGGATCGAACATTTTCCGGGCGAACTCTCCGGCGGCGAGCAGCAGCGGGTCGCTCTGGCGCGGGCCTTTGTTGCCAACCCTTCCCTGATCCTCGCCGATGAACCGACCGGCAACCTCGATCATGAGACCGGGGAGATGGTGATGCAGCTCCTCTTTGACCTGCAACAGGAGCACGGCACCACTCTGATCCTGGTGACCCACGATGCAACGCTGGCTGACCGTTGCCACCGGACCGTGCGGATGGCTGATGGGCAACTGGTTGCGGGGGAGTTCGCACCATGAACGGAGTTGCCACTCTGATGCAGACGCTGCGGCTGGTCCGGCGCGAACTCCGTAGCGGACTGCGTGGGTTCGGTGTGTTTCTCGCCTGTCTGTTTCTCGGCGTTTTTGCGATCAGCGGCATCGGCTCGTTTACCGAAGCGGCCAGAGCCGGCCTCCTCGCCGACGCTAGCGGACTGCTCGGCGGTGATCTTGAAATCAGACTCAACCACCGTCCCCTGACCGAATCTCAGCTCGATTTTTTGCAACAGCAGAGAAAGGTGTCACGTGTCCTTGGCTTGCGGACAATGGCGAGCAACGCAGAGGGCGATGCCCGGCTGTTGGTCGAGCTCAAAGCGGTCGATTCACTTTACCCCCTCTATGGACAGATCGGCGTCGATCCGAAGCAGACGTTAGCCGACGGACTGACTGCTAACGGCGCGCTGGTCGAGGCCGCTTTTCTCGACCGGCTCGGGATCTCCATCGGTGGACTGATCAAGATCGGCTCAGCCAAGTTCGAAGTCCGGGGGGTGTTGACGGCTGAACCGGATCGCTCCGTCCGCCCGTTCAATCTTGGCCCGAGAGTGATGATTGATGGGTCCGGCCTGCAGTCGACCGGACTGAATCAGCCCGGCAGTCTGATCTCCTACGCCTACCGCTTGAAACTTGCAGATAAATCGACGGTCGATCAGCTCAAACTTAAACTTCAGGCGACCTTCCCGGAGGCGGGTTGGCGCCTGCGGAGTTGGCGCGATGCAACGCCGCGAGTCCGGTTTTTTCTCGAACGGATGAATCTCAACCTGACCCTGCTCGGACTTTGCGCCCTGCTGGTCGGGGGGCTCGGTGTCTCCGGTGCGGTGCGCGGCTATCTGGCCGACAAGATTCTGCATATTGCCACCATGAAGAGCCTCGGCGCTTCGGCCCGGGTTATCTTCTCAGCCTACCTGATGCAAGTGCTGATTCTTGGTGCAATCGGTTCGACCGCCGGACTGCTCGGCGGCGCAGCACTCCCTTACCTGATCTCAGGACTGCTCGGCGATCGACTACCGATCCCGCTGGTGCCAGATATCTACCCCGTCACTTTAGGGACCGCCGCCCTGTTCGGACTGCTGATCGCCCTGGTCTTTTCACTCAAACCACTCGGAGCAGCGTTGCAGGTTTCACCCTCGGTTCTGTTTCGCGGCTATGTCGAAGCCGATCAGAAAGGGCCGACACGCGGCATCTGGCTGGCGATCGGACTTGCCGCCACCGCCTTGTCGGCCCTCGCCCTCTTTTCCAGCAGCGACAAAAAACTCGCCTTCTGGTTTATCATCGGCGCTAGTCTCTGTTTCGGGATCTTCCGTCTCGCCGCCGTCTTTGCAATCCGATGTGCAAGGCGGTTGCCACGCCCCAATAACCCGTCGCTTCGACTCGGCCTCGGGAATATTCATCGGCGGGGCTCTCCGGCAACCGGCACCCTGTTCTCCCTCGGTCTCGGTCTGACCTCCCTGGTCATCATCACACTGGTCCAGGGAAACCTTAACGACCTGGTCGACGACACCTTGCCGAACGATGCCCCGGCGTTTTTCTTTCTCGATATCCAGCCGCAGCAGGTCGATGAATTCGAGAGAACCCTTCACAATATCCCGGCAGTTCGGCGGATCGAACGCTCACCGACACTGCGCGGCCGGATCACCGCTATCAGTGGAACGCCGGTCGATCAGGTGAAGATTGACCCCAATGTTCAATGGGCAGTCCGCGGTGACCGGTTCTTAAGCTATGCCGCCACCCTGCCGACATCAACCGAGCTGACCGCCGGAAGTTGGTGGCCACCCGATTACAGCGGTCCCCCGTTGATCTCACTCACCGCTGACCTCGGCAAGGGGTTTAATGTCGAAATCGGTGAAAGTCTGACCATCAACGTGCTCGGCCGCGAAGTCACCGCCAAGATCGCTAACTTTCGCAAAGTCGATTGGACCACCATGCAACTTAACTTCGCCCTCCTTTTTTCACCGGGAGTATTGGAGAATGCGCCGCAGACCCATATCGCAGCCGTGCATGTTGATAGGGAGAGCGAGCAACTCGTATTTCGGACTGTCACCGAGCAATTTCCGAATATCTCGGCGATCACCACTCGCGAAGTTTTGGCCAACGTCGCCCGGACCATGGATCGGATCGGCACCGCCTTCAAAGGGATGGCTGCCGTAGCCCTGCTGGCAGGATTCCTGGTGTTGGCCGGAGCGGTCTCGGCCGATCAACATCGACGAATCCACGATGCGGTCATTTTCAAAGTCTGTGGAGCGACGCGCGGCGATATCATCAAGGCGTTTGCAGCTGAATTCGCCCTGCTCGGACTGACCGCCGGCGCCGTCAGTTCTCTGGTCGGGAGTATTGCCGCTTACGGAATATTGGAAGGGTTGATGGATATGGAGTTCAGTCTCAAACCGTGGGCGATTCTGGCAACAATCGGACTCGGCATGGCGGTGACGATGACCCTCGGCCTGGCCGGGACCTGGAAGGCGCTCGGGCAGAAGCCCGCGCCTTATCTACGGGCGGAATAACATCAACCAGTCGCCTGTCGGGTGAGAAACTACGGTTCAAAGGTTTCATTCTACAAGCAAAAACAATCTGGACCGTCGGGTCCCGGCCCGACAGCCGGGATAATTTTCTTTGGTAAGCCGCAAAGAAAACGAACCAAAAGAAACGGCTTTCCCTGCGGGAGGCATCTTCGTCGCGAGTTGGGTCAGCTATTATCACCGCAAGGTGAAGTTGATCCGGGCCCTTAGTCGAGGGGCCCTCTTAGTATTCTGCGTAGCAAGGGAGTCAAAGTCAGAGGTTGAAGGTTAAAGGTTTTGTGACTTTAAACAGTAGCCGTTGAATCCGCAGCGGATATGAAAAACAGACAGATGCAGATCTCTGCCGCTTCATCAAAGACGCTATGCCGAATCAGCGACGTACAGCATTCTAAGCACTAGTGCTGATCAAAAACCAACAAGTCAAACAGTCATGCCTGCCGCCGGCGAGGGTCCGCATCTATTGCTGACTTTCTTTAGACCCGTAAAGAAAGCCAGTCGCCTGTCGGGGCGAGTCCCGACGACCTTGATCTGCATCGTACGGAATAGTACGTAACCCAATACCGGTTGTGCAACTCTCGACATAATTTCTAGGGCAACAGCACCGTCGACCCGACCGTCTTCCGCCCTTCCAGATCCCGATGAGCCTGTGCAGCGTCAGCCAGCGCATAGGTCTGACCGATCGCAATCTTCACCTTCCCCGACAGCACAATATCAAACAACTCTTCGGCACTTGCCAGAAGATCGGCGCGACTGGCAGTGTAGGTCATCAGGGTCGGCCGGGTAAAGTAGAGCGACCCTTTCTGGGCAAGGATTCCCGGTTCAAACGGGGCGACCGGCCCCGAGGCATTACCGAAACTGACCAACACCCCCCGCGGACGCAGACAATCGAGCGACGCCGCAAAGGTCTCCCTGCCGACTGAATCGTAGACCACCGGCACACCAACTCCGCCGGTAATCTCCCGTACCCGTTCGACGATATTCTCCTGCCGATAGAGGATCGTATGGTCGCAACCATGCGCTTCGGCAAGGGCTGCTTTCTCCTTGCTCCCAACGGTCCCGATCACCGTGGCACCGAGCGCTTTGGCCCATTGACAGGCGATCAGACCGACACCCCCCGCGGCAGCATGCAGCAAAATGGTATCGCCCGACTGGACCGGATAAGTGCTGCGCAAAAGGTATTGCGCGGTCATCCCCTGCAGCATCATCGCCGCCGCCTGGCGATCATCAATCTTCTCGGGGAGAGCCACGAGTCGATCTGCCGGAATCAGCCGTTTCTCCGCATAGGCGCCGGGCGGCAGCCCGGCATAGGCGACCCGATCACCGACCATCAATTCGGTCACACCGACTCCGACGGCTGCAACCACTCCTGCCCCTTCCATTCCGGGCGTCGCCGGAAGCTGTTCTAGCGGGTAAAGGCCGGTGCGGTGGTAGACGTCGATAAAATTCAGCCCGACTGCCGTCTGATCGAGAAGGACCTCCCCCATACCGGGCGCTACGACCTCAACCTTTTCCCATTGCAGGACCTCCGGACCGCCGGTTTCAAAGATACGAATCGCGTGACATTTCATGATTTTCTCCCTTTTTTTAAAACAAGATTAACAGTCAACGTTTAGACGTCAAGTGATCGAGAACAGACGCTGGCCTCACCCGTTTGACAACCAAACATTTTCTGCCAGAAGGCAGCCTTTGTCACATTACTTGAGAACAGGAGGAAGAGATGAAGCAGACTCGACATTTTGCAAAGCTCTTAACCGGGATGCTGGCGTTGATCACCATGCTGACCGTGACGGCCTGCAGCGAACAAAAGGCACAGCAAACCGATGCGGCCAAGGTTCAGAAAGAGACTGTTGTCTGGAAACTTGCCCAGACCTGGGGAACCGGCTTTCCGATCTTCGGCGATGCTGTCATCGAGATGGCCGATCTGGTTAAGGCGATGTCGAACGGCGAAATGAAGATTCGCATCGACTCATCCAACAAACATAAAGCCGCTTTCGGCATTCTCGACATGGTCAAGGAGGGTCAGTACGAGATGGGTCATTCCGCTTCCTATTACTGGAAGGGAAAAGATCAGAACACCATGTTATTCACCACCATGCCGTTCGGCATGATCGCTCCGGAGCAGTATTCCTGGTTTTATTATGGCGGTGGTATGGAATTGATGCAGAAGGTGTATGACAAGCATGGTGTCTACTCCTTCCCCGGCGGCAACACCGGCAACCAGATGGGCGGCTGGTTCCAGAAAGAGATCAAAACCCTCGACGATTTTAAGGGGTTGAAAATGCGTATCCCCGGCTTTGCCGGTGAAATTCTCTCAAAACTCGGTGTCGTTGTGACCAACATCGCCCCGGGCGAGCTCTACACCGCACTCGACCGCGGCACCATCGACGCCCTGGAGTGGGTCGGCCCGTCCCTCGACATGAACATGGGGTTCCAGAAGGTCGCACCCTACTACTACACCGGTTGGCATGAGCCGGCCACCGAACTGCAGTTTATGGTCAATCAGAAGGCATTCGATGCCCTGCCGAAGCACCTGCAGACCATTCTGACCACGGCTATGAAGGTCTCAGCCTATGACATGTACGCTCACTCCTATTATGCCAGTGCGATCAACTGGGCTTCGATCGAAAAGGATTATCCGGAGGTCAAGATCAGGACCTTCTCGCCGACGATTATCGCCGCCATGAAGAAAGCCAACAATGAACTGTTGGCCGAGATGTCCGCCAACGATGCGACCTTCAAAGAGATCCTGACCTCGCAGCGTAAATACATGAAAAAAGCTCGCGAGTGGACCGCAATTTCTGACTACGCTTATCTCAAAGACAACCTTGATTAATGAATGATTAATCTCCACGGGCTCCCGGCAAGCGCCGGGAGCCCGTCCCCTACAGAAACAAGGTCCATCAATGCTTTCTAAACTGGAAAAAATCTTTGACCGTTCTTCCAATACCATGGGGTGGATCGCCGGTTTTCTAAATCTGGTGATGCTGGTCAACGTCTGCTACGATGCCATCATGCGCTACTTCTTCCAAAGTGGCTCGATCGCTCTGCAGGAGATGGAGTGGCACCTCTTCGCCATCGTCTTTCTGTTCGGCATGGCCTACACCCTGAAAGAAGATGGGCATGTCCGGGTCGATATCTTCTACGACAGCTTTTCGCCACGCTGGAAGGCGGTGGTCAATATCGCCGGAACGCTACTCCTGCTCCTCCCGCTGAGTCTTCTGATCGTGGAAGGGTCGATCTGGTATGTGCATGAAGCCTACACCTTCAACGAGGTCAGCGGCGACCCGGGTGGTCTGACCATGCGCTGGTTGATCAAAGCGGTCATCCCGGTCTCTTTCATTTTTCTGATCGTCTCCGCCGCCGGCTTCATTGTCCACAATATCCGCATCATTCGTGGGCAGGAAGCGCCTCCGGCACATCGTATCGAAGACAATATCTTATGATTTCCCCCCTAAAAAAATAGTATTTAAATCGTTATTGGCTGCAATTGCCGTCAGCGATAGAAGGATAGTTTAATGATCGGTCTTCTCATGTTCGCCGCAGCCTTCATCCTGCTTCTCGTCGGTTTTCCCGTCGCTTTCACCTTCGGCGGCGTCGCCGTTTTTTTCGGCCTGTTCGCCGAAGGACCTGATATGTTTGCCATGATGCCGCACCGCATCTGGTCGATCATGAACAACACCATCCTGATGGCGATACCGATGTTCATTTTTATGGGGATCGTCCTGCAGAAATCGAAACTGGCTGAACGGTTACTCGAGTCAATGGGGTTTCTGTTTGGTGAAATCCGGGGTGGCATCGCCATCTCCACGGTGCTGGTCGGTGCCCTTTTAGCAGCATCCACCGGCGTCGTCGGGGCGAGTGTGGTCGCCATGGGGGTTATCGCCCTGCCGGTCATGCTCAAGTACAACTACGACAAACGGTTGGCGACCGGTGCAATCTGTGCAGCCGGCACTCTGGGCCAAATCATCCCCCCCTCAATTGTACTCATTATCCTTGGCGACGTATTCCAGGAGCCGGTCGGTGATCTGTTCAAAGCAGCACTCTGGCCCGGCCTGTTGCTGGTTGTTTTTTATATCGCCTACATCGTGATCATCACCATTTTTAACAAGGATCTCGCCCCGCCAATTCGGCTGCAAGAGCTGACTGGAAGCAAGAAACATCAGATATTCCAAGCTCTGAAAGCGATCATCCCGCCGCTGGTCCTGATCATTCTGGTCCTCGGCTCTATCCTGATCGGGGTCGCCACCCCGACCGAATCGTCTTCGGTCGGCGGGATCGGTGCCATCCTTCTAGCCACCCTATACGGACAGTTCTCAGTCAAAATGATCTGGAAGAGTTCCCTGGAGACGATTAAAATAAGTTCCATGGTCTTCGCCATCCTGATCGGTGCAACCGCCTTCTCCATGGTCTTCACCTATACCGGTGGCGACTTGCTGGTGGAAAGCTTTATGATGGATTTACCGGGGGAGAAACGGGGTTTTCTGATCCTCTCCATGCTGGTCATTATGTTTCTTGGTTTCTTCATCGATTTCATCGAAATCTCCTACATCGTCGTCCCGATCCTGGTGCCGATCTCTGCCAATCTCGGTATCGACCCGCTCTGGTACGCCATACTGATTGCCATGAACCTGCAGACCTCGTTCTTGACACCGCCGTTCGGCTTCAGTCTCTTCTACCTGAAGGGGGTGGCACCACCCGAAGTGAGCACCACCGATATCTACAAAGGGGTCATGCCGTTTATCGTCTTGCAGGTCGTGGTCCTGTCAATACTTGTCATCTTCCCGGAGTTCTTTGGTTTTTCGCCGCATTGACAAGCTATAGAGTGCGCCCTAGTACGGCATAAAGTCGTTTGCCTGCCAGTAATCTTCACGGAGCTGCTCCAGTTCGTCGGCAAAGCCGTCATAATGCCCCTGTTCCCACTCTTCCAGACGGGAGAAGAATGCTTTAACACCAGCATCCTCACTCTCGTCAGCCGCCTTGCGATAATGATTAATAGCGTTGAGTTCAAGTTGCATCCCAACACTTAAGGCGCTCATCTCGAAATGTTGCTGCCCGATCTTCTCTCTGAATCCAGGGCTGAAAATCGGCGATGCCGGTTGCGGAGCAGGGACTTCGAATAGCGCTGTTGCCTAGTCAAATTTTCCATTTTCCAAAACGGCAATATATTGGGTTTTCAGCGCATGAAAGTGATCCAGCTCTTCTTGAGCCATGCGTGCAAACGTCGCCTTCCCCTGAGCATCTCCGGTTGTCTTGGCGGCGAGAAAGTAAAACTGATGGCCGGTCATTTCGGCTTCCATCGTGTCCTTTAATGCTGTCAACAGGCGATTAATATCCATCAAGACGTCCTTTCTTTATTTCAATTCAAAGGAGACCTTGATCACCACCTGATATTCGCTGACAATTCCTTCGCTATCAACGTGCCCCCGCATCTCCTTCACTTCGAACCAGGAAATTTTTTCGAGACTCTGGTGTGCCTTACTGACACCGGACTGGATCGCTTCTTCAAACCCTTTGCTGGAAATCCCAATGATCTCAACTTTTTTATATGTTCTCGCTGCATCATAACTCATGATTAACCTCCTTGATTAAGTGCTTACTGTTAAGTTTACCAATCCAAATAGAAATGTAAAGGGGTCGCCGGCAGATATGACTTTATTGACCTGGGTCATAGATCAAACAGAATCGCTGCGGTAGATTCCAAAACTAAAACTATAACAGGAGCTATTTATGGGATGTTGTTCAGGTAACGAGTCCGGTGCCAGCCCTTTTTCAGAAGGACGGGAACTGGTGGAGTTTGTTTATAATGCTCACGGCGGCGGCTTGCGCGATCAAACGCTCGCCGGTGGTGGGCTGGAGACAATCTGTCAAGGATGTGGAGTCGACTTCAAACTCGAAACATTTATTGCGGTTTGCCCGAAGTGTCAAGGAGTGCATGCCATCGCTCCCCCCCGCAGCGATGATGCGGCCAATATTCAGTACGCAGGAGCCGATTTTCGTCTCCCTTGAAAACTACCGTTCGTGACCGCACGACCAACAGGCGCCAAACTGCGCCTCCAACTCTTCACCACACCCGGGGCAGACCCACGCCGACTGGCCGACCGTATCATTCTTCAGCCAGTCGGCAAGAAACAGACTGGCCCGGGGATAGACCTCATCATCGATTAACCAGAGTTCCGGATAACACTCGGTGAACGGGATCTCACCCATACCGGACATCAGCTGTTCATTCTTCAACAGACAATCGATCCCCTCACCCTTCAGAATCTCTTTGAGCAGACCAGCCTGAGCCCTTTCCCAGGGGCTGAATGTATGGAGTTTTTTCATATCTGATCCTATCACTACTGGTCTCTACCGACATAGCTGTAATCAACCTCTTTATCTATCGTCAGAAGTGTATGGGCACAAAAGAGTGATGACGTTGCGATCTCAATGTTAAAAATAAACGCATAGATTACGAATGACAACAAATTCTGTTATCCTATAGCTTATCTTACTCTTCTCTGGATTCTGATTATGCCCATTAAATACGATATTGTTATTCTCGGTTCGGGTACGACTGCGTTTGCTGCCGCCCGCCTCGGTGCCGAACGCGGGGCCAAGGTGCTGATGATCGAACAGAGCCACCTTGGCGGCACCTGCGTCAACTGGGGCTGCATTCCGAGTAAAACCCTGATCGATAAAGCTGAAAATTATCATGCCGCCCGCCGCGGGGCACAATGGGGACTTAACCTGCACGCTGGCATTCCCGACTGCAGCACCCTGATGCGGTTAAAAAATGAAGCGGTCGTCACCGTACGCGAAACGCACTACCAACGCGAACTCGACAACACACCCAATATCGAAGTTCTACGTGGCCGCGGTCGCTTTATCTCGCCGCATGAAGTACAGGTCGGCGATAATATAATTTGCAGCGACCATTTTTTAATCGCCACCGGCGGAATTCCGCGCACAGTCGCGATCCCCGGTCTCGATCAGATCAACTATCTCAACAGTTACAGCGCTCTGCACCTCCCCTGCTTTCCCGAATCGGTTCTGATGCTCGGTGGCGGGGTTATCTCCCTGGAGATGGGGCAGATGTTCGCCCGCTTCGGAACACACGTCACCATTCTCGAGCGAGGGGACCGACTACTTGGTGAATTTGATCAGCGTCTGACCGGAACATTTCAAAAGGTTCTCGAAGATGAGGGGATCACGGTTCTGCTCGGAGTTGAAACCGAACGGGTCGAACAACATACCGGCGGTGTTCATCTGTTTGCCAACTGTCACGGTGAAGCGATGGAGTTAACAGCCGAACGCCTGATGCTGGCGATAGGAACCGAACCGGCCAGCGACGACATCGGCCTGCAGGAGGCTGGCGTGATCCTCGCCACCGGTGGTTTCATCCAGGTCGACGACCAACTCCGCACCAGCCAGAAAGGGATCTGGGCCGCCGGTGACGTCACCGGCGCACCGTTGATCGCCCCAGCCGGTGCCCGTGAAGCGATGGTAGCAGTGGAGAACATGTTGAATCCTTCCGTCACCCAGACGATCGATCACCGTTACACACCGATGGCGGTCTTTGTCGATCCGGAATTTGCCACCATCGGCCTGACCGCTGATGCGGCCCAAGCCCTCGGTCTTAAAACGGTGGAGACCTACGTCGATCTCGATCAGGTTCCAAAAGCCCATGTTATGGGGGGGAGAAAAGGGGGTATTCTGCTCTGCGCCGAGCAGGGGACCGGCCGCATTCTCGGAGTACAGATGCTGACACCGCGTGCCGCCGATATCATCCACGAAGCGACCCTCGCGGTCCGCTTCAACCTGACAGTTAAAGATATATCGACCACGGTACACATCTACCCGAGCATCAGTGATGGCTTCCGGGTCGCTGCGCAGAAGAATGCCAAACAGCAGGGGCTCATATAGGGGGGAATATACAAAAGGGGGCCGGAATAGAGTCGCCTTTTGTATTCAGACTCTCCGCTGCTTTCAAAACAGGTAAAAACGCGCCCCGATTCCGACATTCAGATCCAGCTTTGTGCTTGGAGCCAGATCAAGAATCGGTGCTATCTCGCCGAATAGTTCGAGAAATTTCGGTTCTGCGAACTGGTAGGAAACCCCGACCGGGATGCGCACCCCGAACCTGTCATCCTTGTTGTCGCGCAGCTCCATCCGGGCACCGACCCCGAAATAGACCGGCATCACCCCCGTCTTAATCTTAAACAGATCATAATTGTGCCACAGGTAATCGGCGTGCAGGGTAAAATCGTTGTCGCCGGAGAGGTTCCAGGCGACGGCAAGATCGATGGCATTTTCACGGTTGAGCAGGTACTTGGCCGACAGTCCGGTCGGCTCACCGAGGATCACGCCAAAACCAAACGGCCGCTCCGCAGCGACCGCAGAGGCCATAGAACAGAGGATCATCGTCAGGCACAAAATAGTCGACAGCAATACGGTTCTCGTTCGCAGCCAGATCATGATAAGAATCCTTTCGCAGAAAATTCGAGCTTATAAATATCCTTAACAACAGATCTAAATATTACCTTGAAAAGCTGATTATTCCACTGAATGTAAAAAATAAAGGGTACATTCAAAGTAACTATTCAGCACAATTTTCGGAAAGTCCTTTAGGGGCAGAGCTATCAATACCTTTTGGAGATGATATGAACTCGGGAAGTTTGCCTTCAAACAAAAGGCGCAAAGCTTCGGACGCAGTAACGCC
>Ga0314774_1001691_pt1 | contig 13605 bp, 10 predicted proteins | sample MetaGCBIA2018_FD_204515 | JGI IMG/M metagenome (GOLD analysis project Ga0314774, IMG submission 204515) | Cryopeg brine microbial communities from Beaufort Sea near Barrow, Alaska, United States - CBIA 2018 | ecosystem: Environmental > Aquatic > Marine > Coastal | place: USA: Alaska | collected... | reverse complement strand
ACGTCCTTAGAATCGGATGAATAGTTAAAATCAATGAACAATTAACAAACAAACAAATATAATATGAAAACAATTTTTAAATCTTTACTTGCAATTACGGTACTTTCGATGGTACTGGGCAGTTGTGGAAATGGGGACTCAAAGAAAAACGGTGCATTGTCTGGCAATGCCGCTGAAAGAGTATATGTGGCTCCGGGTGAATATGATGAATTCTATGCTTTTGTATCAGGAGGATTCAGTGGCCAATTGGCAGTTTATGGACTTCCATCAGGACGATTATTTAAAGTGATTCCTGTTTTTTCGGTTGATGCTGAAAAAGCCTACGGATTTAACGAAGAAACAAAACCGATGCTAAACACTTCTCACGGTTTTATTCCTTGGGGAGACTCACACCATCCGGATATTTCTCAAACCGCTGGCGTGTTGGACGGCCGTTGGGTATTTATCAATGAAAACAATACGCCTCGTATTGCGAAAATTGATTTGACAACCTTTGAGACAACAGAAATTCTTGAAATTCCCAACTCAGCAGGGAACCATAGTTCCTCTTTTGTGACTGAAAACACAGAATATGTGGTGGCAGGCACACGTTTTAGCATTCCTTTTCCTCAAAGAGACATGCCTATTAAAGAGTTTAAAGGAAACTTTAAAGGAGCTTTAACTTTTATTAAAGTTGACCCTAAAGATGGCACGATGGATATTAAATTCCAATTAATGATGCCAGGTTTTGACTATGATTTATCGCATCCGGGAAGAGGTGCTTCACATGGCTGGTTTTTCTTTACTACCTACAATACCGAAGAAGCAAATTCATTGTTGGAAGTAAATGCATCTCAAAATGATAAAGATTTTATTGCAGCCGTCAATTGGAAAAAAATTGAAGAATATATAAATAACGGAGGCGGTACAAAAGTGCCGGCCAAATATGCACACAATGTTTATACGGACGAAACACATTCAGCAACATCAACAATGAGAGATGAAGTGTTAATCGTGAACCCAAGTGAAGTTCCCGGCGCTATCTACTTTATGCCAACACCAAAATCACCTCATGGTTGTGATGTTGATCCTTCTGGTGAATACATTGTAGGAAATGGTAAATTGTCTGCTGATTTAACAGTGCATTCATTCAGTAAAATGATTAAAGCAATTGAAGAGAAAAAATTTGACGGTGATGCTTACGGTATTCCAATTTTACAGTTTGAAGCAACATTAGCAGGTGTGGTTAAATCACCAGGTTTAGGACCACTACATACTGAATTTGATGGAAAGGGAAATGCTTATACCACCTTCTTTATTTCTTCTGAAGTTGTGAAATGGAAACTGGGCACTTGGGAAGTTCTTGATAGAAAATCAACCTATTATTCGCCTGGTCACTTAATGATTCCTGGAGGAAATTCTGGAAAACCTTTCGGAAAATATGCCTTAGTAATGAACAAAATTACAAAAGATCGTTATTTACCAACAGGCCCGGAGGTAACGCAATCTGCGCAATTGTTCGATATTACAGGCGAAAAAATGGAGTTGTTGATAGATTTCCCAACCATTGGGGAACCTCATTATGCAGCAGGAATTCCGGCTAGTTTAATAATGTCTAAATCTAAAAAAATATACAAACTGGAAGAAAATGAACACCCGTTTGCTACCAAGTCTCAAACCACTGCAAAAGTGATAAGAGAAGGAAATGAAGTGCATATTTATATGACGATGATTCGTTCTCACTTTGCGCCTGATAATATTGAAGGAGTGCAGGTTGGCGACAAAGTGTTTTTCCATGTAACGAACCTTGAGCAGGATTATGATGTTCCTCATGGATTTGCAATGATTGGTGCTCAAACTTCTGAGTTGTTGATTATGCCGGGGCAAACTGAAACCAGTATCTGGGAACCTAAGCAAGTTGGCGTATGGCCATTTTACTGTACAGATTTCTGTTCTGCCTTGCACCAGGAAATGCAGGGTTATATAAGAGTGTCTCCAAAAGGTTCTGATGTGCCTATCACTTTTACTTTGGATGGTGATGCTTTAGATGCAGAATAATGCTGCTTGCATAAAATGATACTTTAAAAAATTTATATAAGCGGGTATGATTTTAAAATTTTGCCCGCTTTAAATAAAACGCCGGTGAATCGAGCGAAACAAATTTTAATATACATTGGAATGATTAATAGCGAACAGCATCTGTTACCGCTAAAAAAATAAAAATTAAAACAGATGAAAAAATCTAAAATTTTAATGATAGTGGGTTCCCTGCTATTACTTGGGTTATTTGTGTTTCCGTTATGGAATATAACATTGGAAGCACCACAATATCCAATTCCGCTAGGGATGGATATACACATCAATAAATTTAAGGATACCAATGAATTTGATATCAAAAACATCAATTTAATGAACCACTATGTGGGGATGCAATACATTCCCGAAACCATTCCCGAATTTAAAATATTTCCCGTAGCCATTGGTATCATGGTGGTTTTAGGGGTGATTATCGGATTTATGGGCAACCATAAATTGTTTTTGGCCTGGTTTGTTTTAATGTGTATTTTAGGCACAGCCGGTATGTACGATTTTTATTTGTGGGAGTATGATTACGGTCATAATTTAAGTGAAAAGGCAATTATGAATTTTCAAAATCCTGATGGATCCGTGATGACCTTTCAACCGCCGCTTTTCGGGACAAAGAACATTCTTAATTTTACGGCACATTCCTATCCCAGAACAGGAGCCTATTTTTTGTTTGGGGGAATGATGTTGACCTTGGTCGCATTTTTTGTCGGTAAAAAAGAAACAAAAGCATAAGTGTTTTTATTGTTGTTTAATATTAAAACGAGTGTAGACGCTTATACTCGTTTTATATTAAATAGAATATAAACAGTATATTTTTCAAACTATTAATTGGCAATTGGCTAGTTTATTTCTGAATACCCTCCAGATACCACCTACCAAATACCAGATACGAAATCCTTTTTTACATATATTTGAGAACTATTAAAATCAAAAAATAATGAAACGAGCCTTACAAATTTTGATACACAAAGAAATGATTAATGGCGAACAGCAGCTGTTACCGCTAAAAAATAAAATTTAAATAGATGAAACGAGCGAAACAAATTTTAATATACATTGGAATTATTAATAGCGAACAGCATCTGTTACCGTTAAAAAATAAAATTTAAACAGATGAAAACTAATTTCCTCAAACTATTTCTTGGGACCATCGTTTTGTTGCTTACATTTTCTTGTAAAGTAGAACCTGAAGCCATTGAATATGGTAAAGACCAATGCAGTTTTTGTAAAATGAATATTGTGGATAAAATGCATGCGGCGCAATTTGTGACTACCAAAGGTAAGCAGTTCAAATTTGACTCAATTGAATGTCTGATTAATTATACAGGCCAAAACAGTGAAGAGAAAATAGCGCTGTTATTGGTTGCAGATTACGGAAATCCAGGAGAAATGACGGATGCCAAAACAGCCACTTATTTAATTAGTACCGCGATAAAAAGTCCGATGGGCGCATATCTTTCTGCCTTTTCGGAAAAAAAAACTGCTGAGGATGTTCAGCAAAAAAACTCAGGGGAAATTTATACTTGGGAAACTGTAAAACAAAAACTTTCCGATAAATAATGAAGTGTAAAATCCTTTTATTTTTCTTTTTCATTTCTGTAGCCGTTACTGCAAAACAAATTGTGGTTTGCGAAAGTTGTGGCGTTAAAACCATTAAAGAAGCCGTCAATATTGCAAACGATGGCGATGAGGTATTTATTAAAAAAGGCATATACAAAGAGCAAAACATTACCATTGATAAATCCATATCATTAATCGGCGAAAAAGGAGCCATTATTGACGGAGAATATAAAGGAGGTGGATTAATATTTGAAGCAAATAATTTTAAGATTGAAGGCATAAAAATTGTGAATATAAGCACAAGTTATACCGTGGAATACGCCGCTATAAAAGTGATTAAAGCTGATGGTTTTATCATTGAAGACTGTATTCTGGAAAATGTTTTCTTCGGAATTTTAATTGAAAAATCAAAAGGAGGAATTATTCGAAACAATAAAATCTCCAGTAACCGCGAAGGGGAAGCCAGTTCCGGAAACGGCATTCATATTTGGAGTGGCGATGAAATGGAAATCTACAACAATGAAATGGTTGGCCTGCGCGACGGCATTTACTTCGAATTTGTTAAAAACAGCACGATATATAAAAATTTTAGCCATAACAATATTCGTTATGGGCTGCATTTTATGTTTTCAAACAACAATGAGTATCACCACAATGAGTTTAAAAATAACGGAGCCGGCGTTGCGGTTATGTTTTCTAAATTTATTGTCATGCACCATAATAAATTTAGGCTTAATTGGGGATCCGCTTCCTATGGCTTGCTGTTAAAAGAAATTTATGATGCAGAAATTTATGACAATTTGTTTGAACAAAATACCATAGGCCTCAATGCGGAAGGTTGTACCCGAATTAATTATAAAAATAATATTTTTTTGCGAAATGGCTGGGCAATTAAAATTGCGGGAGCTTGCTATGCAAATATTTTTAGATATAATGACTTTATGAGTAATTCATTGGATTTGGCTTACAATTCTAATATAAATGACAATAAGTTCGACAATAATTATTGGAGCGAATATACCGGATATGATTTAGACAAAAATGGCTTCGGCGATGTGCCTTACAGGCCTGTAAAACTTTTTTCGTACATTGTGAATAAAACACCGCAAGCCTTGGTATTACTGAGAAGTTTGTTTGTTGATATTGTCAATTTTTCAGAAAAAGTTTCACCGGTTTTTACGCCAGACGATTTAATGGACAACAACCCGCTAATGAAAAGAATAAATGATTGAATTTAAAAATTTACACAAACGATTTGGAAAATTAGTCGTTTTGGACGGTTTAGACCTCGAAATTAAAAAAGGAGGAATATTTGCCATTCTCGGTCCAAATGGCTCCGGAAAAACCACCTTAATTAAATGTTTGCTTGGGATGGTGATCCCAAATAAAGGTGAAATAATTTTCGACAAAAAAAGTGTTTTACGGCAGTGGGAATATCGGAATAACTTAAATTATTTGCCGCAAATAGCCAATTTTCCACCGAACTTAACGGTAATTGAGCTGATAAATATGGTTAAAAACTTGAGACCAAAAGAGGCCAATGATGAAGAACTCATTGAACTTTTTGGATTGAAAAACTTTTTAGACAAAAAACTCGGAAATTTATCAGGCGGAACAAAACAAAAAGTAAACGTAGTGCTGACGTTTATGTTCGACAGTGAATTAATTATTTTGGATGAACCCACAAATGGTTTGGATCCAATTGCGCTCATTCATTTAAAAGAAATTATTCAAAAGGAAAAAGACAAGGGTAAAACCATATTAATCACCACGCATATTATGAGTTTTGTGGATGAAGTGGCCGATGAAATTGTTTTCCTGCTCGACGGCAAAATTTATTTTAAAGGCACCATTGAAGCTTTGAAAAAACAAACGAACAATGACAATTTAGAACATGCAATCGCCAATTTAATAGCCAAACAAGATGCTTAAAATATTAAAATACAGTTTTTATGATTTAATGCGCAGCCGTTGGAGTTATGTGTACTTTTTGTTTTATTTGATTTTGGGTTTTGTGTTGTTATTTCTGAATAACGACGTGGATAAAGCCGTAATCACCTTAATGAATATCATCATTGTTTTAACGCCCTTAATAGGAACTATTTTTGGCGTAATGTACTATTACGATTCAAAGGAATTTACAGAATTGTTATTGGCACAACCCATAAACCGTAAAAAAATATTTATGGGACAATATTTGGGAATTTCAATTTCTTTGACCTTAAGTTTGCTTTTGGGATTGGGAATACCGTTTGTTTTGTATGGAATATTTAAATCGGCGGCTATTTTTAATTTTAGCCTGTTGTTGGTTGTGGGCTCTTTTTTGAATTTTATTTTTGTTGCTTTATCTTATAATATAGCACTTTCTACCGAAAATAAAATCAAGGGGTTTGGCTACGCCATTTTAATGTGGCTCTTTTTGGCAGTCATTTATGATGGGGTTTTTCTAATATCATTGGTGCTTTTAAATGAGTATCCATTAGATAAATTTTCATTGGTGGCCACCATGTTTAATCCGATCGATCTATCGCGGATTTTAATTTTATTGAAACTGGATATTTCCGCACTGCTGGGCTATACAGGCGCTGTATTCCGTAAATTTTTTGGAACAAATTTAGGAATGGTGGTTTCCATGGCCGTTTTAGTGTTCTGGGTAATTATGCCGGTTTTCAGAATGAACTTAAAGCTGCGGAAAAAAGATTTTTAGATTTTTTTCAATTTCTGATATGATTTTATTTTAAGGGTTTTTAACAAATATTTTGAGTTAAAAACCCTTTTTTATGAGCATTCCTTTTATCAGTATTCTTATCTTTGAAAGGAAAATTAAATGTTTAGATAGCAATTGATGAAGAACTACAAACCAAAAAACAGATTATCGTCAGAAGCGTATATAAATGGTGTTTTAAGAGGTGATAGGGTGCTGCTTTCAAGGGCCATTACGGTGATAGAAAGTAATTTGGAAAGCGATAAAAAACTGGCTAAAGAAATTATTCAAAGCATATTGCCTAACTCTGGAAATTCAATTAGAATAGGAATAACAGGTGTTCCCGGTGTGGGTAAAAGCACTTTTATTGAAGTTTTTGGAAAATATTTAATTGAACAGGGACATAAAGTAGCCATTTTATCTATTGATCCAAGCAGTCAGCGTTCAAAAGGAAGTATTTTGGGCGATAAAACACGAATGGAGGAATTGGCAAATTTAGAAAATGCCTATATCAGACCTTCGGCTTCCGGAGATACGCTTGGTGGAGTTGCCAATAAAACAGGGGAAACGATGTTGCTTTGCGAAGCTGCCGGATATGATGTGATTCTTATTGAAACAGTAGGGGTAGGCCAGTCTGAAACTTCCGTACATGGGATGACGGATTTCTTTTTATTACTGATGTTGGCAGGTGCTGGTGATGAGCTTCAGGGCATTAAAAAAGGGATTATGGAAATGGCGGATATGGTGGTGATTAATAAAGCAGATGGAGATAATGTGCGTAAAAGCGAAATGGCACGGTTACAGTATCAGAATGCATTGCATATTTTTCCGGAATCCGAATCGGGGTGGACTCCTGTGGTAAGTACTGCTTCAGCAATTAAAAATATTGGAATAGCCAATGTTTGGGATGAAATCGTTTCATATAAAAAATTGGTTTTAGAAAACGGCTATTTCTATAAAAATAGAAATTATCAGCAAATTCAATGGATGTACAACAATATTAATGAAGAATTAAAACAAATGTTTTATGGTTCAAAAAACATAAAGAACCATCTTTCTGTGTTGGAGAAAGAAATTATTTCAGCTAAAATATCTCCGGTAAAAGCAGCTCAAATGATGATCGAAGAGTTTAAAACTTCTTTTTAGCAATTAAATCTCTTGAATTAATGACTTGCTCAAGAATAAATTCAACGCCATTGTTATCATTACTCTTTGTTTGAAATTTGGCGAGCTTTTTTACATTGGCATGCGCATTTTCCATAGCATAAGAATAGTAGGCAAGTGCCAACATTTTTAAGTCGTTATTATAATCTCCAAATACCATGGTTTCTTCTTTGGAAATATTTAAATCATGCTGAAGAATATTTAACGCGTAACCTTTATTGGCGTTGCAGTGTGAAATATCTAACCAATGCGCTCCAGATACAATTACCTGTAATTCCTTATCAAGGTGTTTAACCGCCGGATAAATATAAGTTTCAGAAGATTCAAAATGAAAAGCTGCAATTTTAAAAAAGGTGTCATCTTCAACCTTGGTTAAATCATCTACGATGGCGTATTCAGAATAGTAATTTTTAAGCATTGATATGAATGCTTCATCTTTGGTTTCAATGTAAGCACTTTTTTTTCCGCATAAAACAATATAAGCATGAGCTGTATTTCGTAAAACATGGATGCTTTTTAAGATGTGTTCCGAAGGCAATTCTATAGTAAATAATTCTTTATCTCCATGCATGGCAAATGCACCATTTTCAGCGACAATGGTTATTTCATCTTTAATGCTTTTAAACCTGTCAACAATACTAAAATACTGCCGTCCGCTTGCTGCAATAAATTTAATATTGTGCTTTTTTAATTGGCCGTACAGTTCAAAAAACTGCGCGCTAACTTCACTTTTAGAGTTTAGTAAAGTCCCATCCATATCCGCTACTACCAATTTTACTTTTGAAAAATCCATATGTTGTTTTGAAACGCAAAAATAGTGTTATCTGCGGAAACTCGTTTTAAATCAACATATTAATTAAAAAAAATAAAAAAGCCCGGACAAATAAATGTCCGGGCTTTTAATAGCAATTATTTATAGCCTATTCCTGCTCTAAATATAGCTCCATAATTGTAATCGCAGATTCGGAAATTACAGTGCCGGGCCCAAAAATAGCGGCAACTTTTCTTTCCAATAAATAATCATAATCTTGTGCCGGAATTACGCCGCCTGCAAACACCATAATATCAGGCCTGCCCAATTTTTCTAACTCCTCAATGAGATGAGGTATCAATGTTTTATGGCCGGCAGCCAAACTTGAAGCACCCACAAAGTGAACGTCATTTTCAACAGCTTGTTTTGCAACTTCTTCAGGTGTTTGGAACAAAGATCCCATATCCACATCAAAACCTAAATCAGCAAAACTGGAGGCGACTACTTTGGCACCTCTGTCATGTCCGTCTTGCCCCATTTTGGCAATCATGACGCGAGGGCGACGTCCTTCTGTCTCAGCAAATTTGTCAGCTAATTTTTGGGCCTTTGCAAAAGTGTTGTCGTTTTTCACTTCTTTTCCATACACACCGCTTATTAATTTGGTATTCGCTTTATGGCGACCAAAATGGACTTCTAAAGCATCAGAAATTTCACCTAAAGTAGCAAAATTTTCGGCAGCCTCTACCGCCAATTCCAATAAATTGCCTTGTCCGGTTTCTGCACATTTGGATAAAGAAGCCAAGTTAGCAGCAACAATGGTTTGATTTCGGTCGGCTTTCATTTTAGTCAATCGCGCTATTTGAGAATCTCTTACAGCAGTGTTATCCACCTCAAGAATTTCAATATCAGATTTTTCTTTTGTTTTGAATTTGTTTACACCAACCAAGATATCTTGACCAGAGTCTAATCGGGCTTGTTTTCGGGCTGAAGCTTCTTCAATACGCATTTTAGGAACTCCTGTTTCAATAGCTTTTGCCATTCCGCCAAGTTCTTCAACTTCCTCAATCAGTTTCCAGGCTTTTTTAGCAATTTCCTTTGTAAGATATTCAACATAGTAGGAACCTGCCCAGGGATCTACTGCCTTTGTGATTTGAGTTTCTTCCTGAATGAAAATTTGCGTGTTACGGGCAATCCTTGCAGAAAAATCGGTAGGTAAAGCAATAGCCTCATCCAGGGCATTTGTATGAAGTGATTGAGTCCCTCCTAAAGCTGCAGCCATGGCTTCAATACAAGTTCTGGCCACGTTATTAAAAGGATCCTGCTCACTTAAACTCCATCCCGAAGTTTGGCTATGCGTGCGCAATGCCATCGATTTTGGGTTTTGTGGATCGAATGATTTTATGATTTTAGCCCAAAGCATCCGTGCTGCGCGCATTTTTGCAATTTCCATAAAGTGATTCATTCCTACTGCCCAGAAAAATGACAATCGCGGAGCAAATTCATCAATTTTTAATCCCGATGCCAATCCGGTTCTAATGTATTCCATGCCATCAGCCAGGGTATATGCCAATTCAATGTCAGCTGTTGCTCCGGCTTCTTGCATATGGTAACCACTGATGGAAATTGAATTGAATTTTGGCATATTTTTAGTGGTATACTCAAAAATATCACCTATAATTTTCATGGAAGGCAATGGTGGATAGATGTAGGTGTTTCTAACCATAAACTCCTTCAAAATATCATTTTGAATGGTTCCGCTTAAATGAGCTAAAGAAACGCCTTGTTTTTTTGCAGCAGCAATGTAAAACGCCATAATTGGCAAAACGGCACCATTCATGGTCATAGAAACGGACATTTTATCTAACGGAATTTGGTCGAATAAAATTTCCATATCCAAAATGGAATCAATGGCAACTCCGGCTTTTCCAACATCACCTGTTACACGAGGATGATCAGAATCGTATCCGCGATGTGTAGCCAGATCAAAAGCAACTGACAGTCCTTTTTGACCGGCAGCTAAATTTCTTCTGTAGAAGGCATTTGATTCTTCAGCCGTAGAAAATCCGGCATATTGGCGAATTGTCCAGGGGCGCATAACATACATGGTACTATAGGGGCCTCTGGTGAAAGGAGGTAAGCCAGCCACAAAATTTAAATGCTCAGCATCTTTTAGATCTTCTTTTGTGAAATGTTTTTTTACGGGTATTCCTTCAGGAGTATTCCAAATTTCCTGATGCTCTAAGGAAGCTGCTTTTTGTTTCACAGCGGTATTTAGTGTGATGTCTGAAAAATCTGGTCTCATACTTCTAATGATTTAATGGTTTTCTGAATTTTATTCTGAATGCTTGAAATAGTGGCGATGACATCCGATTTCATATGAATACAACCGTCTAAACCAGCTTCAGATAATTCATTTAAATTTGTTGGAGCACCTGCTAATAATAGCACTTTATCGGTGTTTAAAGCTCTAAAAGCGTTTACAAAAGCCAAAGCACTTTCATCATAATCTTGGTCAGAACTGCAAATGACCACCACCTGAGTTGCTGATTTCGCACTTTCTTTGGCGGCTTGTAAAGCACTTTCGTAACTTTTTTCCTGAAGGATCTCAAATCCGCTCACTCCTAAAAAATCATAGGCAAATGCAGCCCTCGCTTTCCGCATGGTTAAATGACCAAAACTTGAGAGTTCAACAATCGGACGTTGGTAAAAGTTTTTTACAAGTTCTTCAGTCTTTTTTCTGATGGCTTCCATTTCTAGGGAAGCCCTTCTTGGTTTTAATAATTTAGGATTGGGATTCATTTCTCCTCCGGAAAGAATTTCTGAAGAGATTTTTTCCATTAAATTGGGATACTTGTTAACGCCAACCATAGCCAATCTGCGCTGACTTAATAATTTTATTTTTTCAAAACGGATTTTTGCAATTGATTTTTGTATCAACTCGCTTTCAAAGGACTCGTAAAATCCGCTATTTGCTTCAATTTCTTTGAAAAGTTCCAAGGCTTTGTTTGCTATTTTTGAACTGATCTGTTCAATATAATAGCAACCATCTACTGGGTTGGCAACTTTTCCAAAGTAGGATTCTTCTTTTAAGATGGTGGAAATATTCCCGGCAATTCTGCTCGAAAAACCGGATCCCTTACGAAATTCTTTGTCGTAGGCATCGATTAAAACACCGTCGGCATTTCCTAAAATAGCCGACATAGCTTCTGTGGTGGCGCGCAATAGATTGGTGTGTGCGTCTGTCACCGATTTGCTCCAGATTGAAGTTTTGCCAGTGAGTGAATGTGAAAATTCAGCAATGCCGTATTTTTTTGCTATTTCCTGAAGCAAGCTGTTGAAGGCCCTGAATTTTCCAATTTCAATAAAATATTCGGAACCAATGCCCAATTGAAAATGCAGGTTGTTGAAAATGGTTTCTATGGAAATGGTCCTGTCCGAATATTTTTCTATGAAGCAAACCAATGAATTTAAAGTGTAAGCAACCTCCTGAACCTGATTTGCACCCGAATCTAAAAAGGTAGTTCCCGAAATGGTTATCGCTTTAAAATTTGGAAATACTGACGCCAATTCAGCAATTACTGCGGCTTTATTGCAATGACCGGGATTCATGATTCCTTTTGTGACATAATTGGGAATTAACTCCAAATCGATATATCCCTTAAGGTTTTTTTTGTCGATTTTTTGCGCCATAACAAAATCAAAGAAATCAATGGCAAATGCAATTTCATGCGCTCTTAAAATAAAGGCCACGGCGATTTTATTTAGATTTATCCCTTTAAGTAATCTAGAAACAACCATGCTTTCTTCGATATCGAAAAGCAACCCGTTGATGCCTTCTTCAATCGCTTTTAACGCCAAATTGTTTGCACTTTCTTCCGCAGAGCTCTCAGTAGAGCTGTTGGCAGGGCTTTCAATGTATCTGTAGTTGATTAAAGATTGAGAATTTTCGCATGTATTTTGTAAAAATTCTTGTTTGTCTTCGGGATTGTAAAAGGGCTGAATGTCAATGTTGCTCAAGTTTTTCCAAACAAGTTTACGGTTGAAGTCTTCGCCTTTTAAATCAATGTTCACTTTTTCTATCCATTCTTGTTTTGTAACAGGATTGAAATCTGTAAAAAGCGATTTATTTTTATCGTTCATAATATGTGCTATTAATTGTGATATAAATAATTGCTGATAAATTTTACTATTTAGAAGCAACTAAACTAAAATTATTTGACCATAAAACTACTTCCGAATCTTTTAAAAATAGCTTTGTCTTATATAAATCATCCTAAAAAACTTAATATAATACCCGCTGCAATTGCAGACCCAATTACACCGGAAACGTTTGGTGCCATGGCGTGCATTAGCAGGTAATTGTTAGGATCTGATTTTAATCCTTCTGCGTGTACAACTCTTGCGCTGTCCGGTACTGCAGAAACCCCTGCCGCACCAATAAGCGGGTTAATTTTATCTTCTCCTTTAAGAAACAAATTCATGAATTTGGCAAAAAACAAACCGCCCATGGTTGCAATCACAAAGGAAATTGCGCCGAGAGCAAATATCATCATGGAATCTTTTGTTATAAAAATATCTGCCTGGGTTGAAGCACCAACCGTTACCCCTAAAAGAATCGTAACGATATCTATTAATTTCGTGCGCGCTGTATCCGCAAGTCTTTCTGTTCTCCCAGATTCTTTAAGCAGGTTTCCGAAGAAAAGCATTCCCAATAAAGGCAAAGCACTTGGAGAAATAAAGGTGGTTAGTATCAATGCCACAATAGGGAAAATCATTTTTTCTTTTTGGGAAACTGCTCTTGGAGGTTTCATTCTGATTTTGCGATCTTCCTTGGAAATTAATAATCGCATTAATGGTGGTTGTATAACAGGCACCAAAGCCATATAGGAATACGCGGCGATAGCGATTGGGCCAATAAGATTTTTTACAGTTGTACCATCAGCCAATACGTTTATGCCATTTGCCAGTTTCGATGAAAGAAAAATAGCTGTAGGCCCATCTGCACCGCCAATGATTCCAATTGCACCGGCTTCCGGGAGGTTAAATCCAAGATACAGTGCTCCTAAAAATGTTGCGAACACGCCAATTTGTGCGGCAGCCCCTAAAAGCATTAATTTTGGATTGGCAATCAACGATGAAAAATCCGTCATAGCACCAATACCTAAAAAAATTAATGGCGGATAAACACCTTTCACCACCCCAAAATATAGATAATTTAAAACCGATCCGGTTTCATAAATACCTGTTTGGTTTCCGGCAACAAATGGAATGTTTCCAATAATTACACCGGCGCCAATGGGTATTAATAACAGCGGTTCATAATCAAATTTAATGCCCAGATAAATAAATATGATTCCAA
>Ga0314774_1001689_pt1 | contig 13622 bp, 8 predicted proteins | sample MetaGCBIA2018_FD_204515 | JGI IMG/M metagenome (GOLD analysis project Ga0314774, IMG submission 204515) | Cryopeg brine microbial communities from Beaufort Sea near Barrow, Alaska, United States - CBIA 2018 | ecosystem: Environmental > Aquatic > Marine > Coastal | place: USA: Alaska | collected... | reverse complement strand
CAGTACATTGAATAGTTCGGGGCTAAAATTCATTGGCGCAGTACAATGAACGTCTGTTTACACTGCGCCTCGCTCCGCTTCCGGTGGCAGACACGAAGTCCTGAACCAAAGAAATACAAAGTGAAACATGCGTCATTCTTCACGGGGGCGATCTAGCAGCCACGCCAGCGTCTCGGTGACGGTCAATTTTCCTCGCTCAAGGGTGGCTGCCGGCGTCAATTCAGCAGCTTGCGTCACCAGATCGACTCGTTCGATGCACGGCGCGACGTCGGGCATCCGTGCATAGACCTGACGCGAGCCTCTCTATATTGGTCGACGCCACAGCCGTGCCACGCAACCGTGGCGGCGTGGGGCGCTACGTCGACAGCATTGTGTCAGCACTCGTCGAGTCCGGCACGGTACTGACCGTCGTGTGCCAGACACACGACCTTGCCGAATACAAGCGCAGAGGAATCAACGCTGTCGCCGCGCCGAAGCGGATCGAATCTATTCTGCAGCGCTTCTTGTGGGAGCAGTTTGCCCTTCCACGACTGGCGCGCAAGTTGAAGGTTGATGTCGTTCATTCCCCCCACTACACCTTTCCGATATTCATGCGCACACGGCGTGTCGTAACTCTTCACGACATGACGTTTTTCAGCCATCCGAAGGCGCACACCGTTCTGAAGCGCAGATTCTTCTCGCTCTGGATCTATATCGCCAAGTGGATGAAGGTCGTCGCCATAACGCCGAGCCAGGCGACCGCCGATGAATTCATTCGGGTCGTCGGCGGCGACAAGAATCGTGTCGTGGTATCGCATCTGGGCTTTAACGCTGACCAGTTTCACCCGCCGACGGCGGCAGACATCGAGCGTTTCCAGGTGCAGAACCAACTTCCGTCCGGATGGATCGCCTTTCTCGGCACCCTAGAGCCCCGCAAGAACACTGCAGCGCTCATCGGTGGCTACGTGCACGCGCTGGCGAACGTGCCCGTGTCCGAGCGACCTGCCTTGCTCCTCGCCGGCGGAGAAGGTTGGGATACCGCTGTCAACCCCGCGATCGCCCGGGCCCGCACTGCCGGCTTTGAGGTGCGCAAGCTGGGGTACGTACCGCTGGACGAGCTCCCGTCGTTCCTCGGCGGGGCGACCATCGTTGCTTATCCGAGTCTCGGCGAAGGATTTGGCCTGCCGGTGCTTGAGGCTATGGCCACCGGAGCTTGCGTCGTCACCACCGAAAAGTTGGCCATTCCGGAGATTGGCGGAGACGCCGTCGCCTATACCGGAACATCAGCCATTGCCATCGGTGCCGCGTTGATTTCACTTCTCAACGACGCCCCGCGTCGCAAGCGCTTGGGAGCAGCCGGCATCGTACGTGCAGCGTCCTTCACCTGGCGTCTCAGCGCCGGCCGACATCGCGAGGCCTATCTGCTCGCCGCAGACGAGACCGCACAGCTGCGGTTGTCGTCGACGGTTGAGACTGCCATTGATTCCGGCCCACATTCCGCCGTCGCTTAGACGGGACCGGACGACGCAACACGGTGCCGACGCTGAGGGCGCCGACGCTAGCCAGAGGGCGCCTCGTTCGAGAAACCCCGTGTAGCTCAGCCCCACCGTTCGCCGCCCCGACCTAAGCGGTTCAGGACCTCATCGTCACGGTCCGCAAAATCATCATGTGCACGACCAAGCCGCAGATAGGTCCAACCGACAGGGCAAGAGCGGCCTTGGTGGCGAGGTCAAGGGGCAGAAACAGCAGTCCAACGGCGACGACTGACGACACCAGCCATCCAGCCGCATATCCGCGATGGTGGCCGCAGGCCAAGAGTGCCGGCCCCGTCACACACAGAGCCCCGATGAAGCCAGACGACACGACGAGCGGAACAAGCGCGGCCGTCGACAGTGCAAACTCTTCTCCGATCAGCAGCTCAAAAGCAGCGGTGCCCCACAGAGCCGTAGCGCCGGCAAACAGCACCATCACGGCGGCCAACCCCACAAAAGCTCGGCGAATCAGCAACCAGGGGCTCGTCGTCATGCCGGTGAAGCGCGTCACCAGATAACTCTGCAATGCCATGAGCGGTACCAAAACCGGTGCTCGAGTGATGGTAATGGCCAAAATCAGAGCACCGAGCAACGCTTTCTCGGTCGCCAAAGCGAAGAATGACAAGAGCAACGGAAACCCATTAATGACGAGTGCGGTTGCGGATGCCGCGAGCATCGTATGCAGAGAGTTCGCCGTGAGCCGCCGGTACGACAAAGACGATCTCGAGAGACGCAGAAACGGTCGTGGCGAAATCAAAATGACGATCCCCAGCGAAAGCGGGAACGGAATAATCACGGCCCACGCCAGCAGGCTCGGATCCGTACTCACGTTGAGCACGAGCAGCACCCCCAGCAGGCGCAGCAGGCCGTCGATCGCAATGATGGCACCCAGATGCCGCCACATGCGCGCTCCCGCGACCATGCCGCTCATGGTCGCTACGACGGCGTTGGCGGCCGACCCCACTGCAATCTGCAGGGTCAGGCCTGCCTGATCAACGCCGAGTGTTGCCGGTCCCCACCAGATGCCGGTGACAAAGACCACGGCGACAACAACCAGTGCAAGCCCACCGGAAAATGCCCAAAGTGAGCTTCGCGGATTGGCGGCAACCTCTCGATGCATGGCATCGGCTGTGGCGCGGGTCGTTTCCTGTTGCACGCCGAAGAGCACACCCACGATCAGAAAAAGGCCCGACCAAAAGACTCCGAAGATGGCATAGTCGGCCGCGCCGACGGCCCGTGCAACCGCCCACAAAACGAGGTATCCAGAAATTCCGGCCACAATGGTGGCCGCGAGCACCCAGACGACAGAAGACGTGCGGCCCCGGTCGACGATTAGCTCGTCCGTCTTCCGAGAAATCATCGTGGTCCTTCACATTCAATATCGCGGCTTGATCGCCGAACTGCACAACCGCCGATGCCGCATTGCGGTGACGGGCGGATTGGTAGGCTGAACCAGAAACATCGTGACAGCGCTGACCAGCCCCTGCCGCTGAGTCCAACTCAGACCACAGAGAGTCTATCGAGAATGACACCTGCACTCCTCCGGGGCCACAAATGACCGAGCTGTATCCGACGCACGCCACTGGCTCGGCAACGCCGATCACGTTCGACATCATGATGCCGTTCTATGGTGACCCGGCCCTCTTCAAGCAGGCCGTCGACAGCGTGAGGGCGCAAACTGATCCGGCCTGGCGACTTGTGATCATTGACGATCAGTACCCGGATCTGTCCCCCGGTCATTGGGTGCAGAGCCTGAAGGACCCGCGCATCGTGTACCAGCGCAACGACGTCAACCTTGGTGTCAGCGCCAATTTTGCGAAATGCGCCGAACTCGCCACGGCCGACTTCACATCGATCATCGGCTGCGACGATCTGTTGTTGCCCACCTACATCGCGCGTATGCGACAGCTCAACGGACAATTCCCCAACGCCGACTACCTGCAACCCGGAGTTCAGGTCATGGACGCTTCCGGCGCCAATGCGATGCCCCTGGCCGATCGGGTCAAAAGTGTTTACCGGCCGGCAGGCTCCGAGCCCAGAATCCTGCACGGCGAATACCTGGCGGCGAGCCTGCTGCGCGGCAACTGGACCTACTTTCCGTCGATTGCTTGGCGCACCTCCACCCTGCAGCGCCACGGCTTTCGTCGTGACCTCGACGTCGTGCTCGACCTGGCGCTGCAACTCGATATCGTCGCCGGCGGCGGCCATCTGGTCGTCGATACCGAGCCAACTTTTCGCTATCGACGCCACGCCGGCAGCGTGTCTTCGTGGATGGCCAACGACGGCACCCGATTTGTCGAAGAAGCGCGCTTCTTTCATGAAAGTGCCGAGAGGATGCGCCTACTCGGCTGGAAGCGAGCGGCTCGTGTCGCTACTGGGCACTTCTCTTCACGGCTCAATGCCGTCACCAGGATCCCCTCAGCACTGAAGGCCCGCGACGGTCGCGGTGCGGCACTCCTCGTGCACCATGCGCTCAGTCGTTCTCCCGCTCCTCCCTCGTCCATGATCGAGTCAACACCGCAACGTCAGGAACCATCAGTGATCTCGACAGGCGCGATGCCCTCAAAGCTAAGCCGCACGCTCATCGTCATGCCGGCATTCAACGAGGAAGAAGCCATAGGCAGTGTGATTCAAGAAGTTTTCGCGACGCTTCCTGGGGCACACTGCCTCGTCGTCAACGACGGCTCCACCGACCAGACAACTCAAGTCGCCCGCGCGGCCGGAGCGCTCGTCGCCGTGTTGCCGGTCAACCTTGGTGTCGGCGGCGCTATGCGTCTCGGTTTCAAGTACGCACTCGAGCATGGTTTCGACAATGTCGTGCAGATCGACTCCGACGGGCAGCATGACCCCTCAAGCGTCCTCGCGCTGCTCGAACGACTCGAATTCGCTGATCTGGTAATCGGCGCCCGCTTCGCCGGAACAGGTGAATACGAGGCTCGCGGGCCGCGCCGGTGGGCAATGCGGCTGCTGGCGTCGATCCTGAGCAACACGGCACACACCCGCCTAACCGACACCACGTCCGGGTTTAAGGCTAGCGGCCCGCGGGCTGTGCGCTTGTTCGCCTCGCACTATCCGGCCGAATATCTCGGAGACACCATCGAAGCACTCGTCATCGCGGCGAGAGCCGGCTGCATCATCGAACAAGTACCTGTGTCCATGCGGGTGCGCGCCGGCGGCACACCGTCGCATAATCCTCTTCGCGCGGCCGCGTACTTGGGGCGCGCTTTTGTTGCCCTGTGCTTCGCACTTATTCGTCCTTCGATCCCCCTGCAACCCAAGGTCTGATACCCCATGAGCACCGCAAGTTACATTTTCGGCATCCTGGCCGCCCTGTTCACGCTTTTTGTCGTTATCGAGATGCTGCGACGACGGCAATTGCGGGAGCGCCACGCCATCTGGTGGGTTGTTGCGGGGTTTCTCGCCCTCATCGTTGGCATTTTCCCAGGCATTCTTGAGTGGGCCGCCACCGTGGTGGGCATAGACCTGCCCACCAATCTTGTGTTCTTCGTGAGCATCGCGGTGCTTTTTCTGGTCTGCATTCAGCACAGCACCGAGCTGACCGTCCTGGAAAGCAAGACTCGTGCGTTGGTTGAGATGTCTGCCCTGCAAGACCTGCGCATCCGCGAATTGGAGTCTCTGGCCGGAATAGATCGACCGGATGACGGGCGGATCGACGCCTGACCGGCTGACTTCCCTGCTCCCCGCGCAGGCGTTAGGTGCGCAGCGACACGCTGATGTCGGCCTCAGGGCACATCGGTACCAGTTCGGATTCCAATGCACCGTCACGAGTCACAATTACCGTTGCCCCGCCCCAGGTGGTCGCCGCTGCGCACAGTTGCTCGAGGTCTCCGGGATCCAGCGTGTAGGCGAACGAGCGCAGCGGGTCATCGCTCGTGTCCGCCGTCAACTGGAGCAGCCACGAGTTCACAAACCGATCATCGTTCTCAACGTCTGAGTAGCGCGAGTAAATCGAGCTCGCACCGCCGGCACTGGCAAAAAGCGCCTCAGTTCGTGACGATCCCGCCGAATCCACCGCACGCAGCCCAATGCTGATCACAGGAAATATGGCTCTCGCGGTGTGAGCGCTCGGGGGCACCTGGACAAGCACCAGCCCGACAACGGATGCCGCCGCGGCCATGATGGCGACCGCCGCCAACCCGGAGCGTCGGCCGTTCAACCACCGTGCAACGGATGCCGCCAGAACCAGCACGAGGAGAAAGCTCACCAGCCAGCCGAGCTTGGCCGGGTAGTAGCCCCACAGACTATCGACCCCCACTCGTTGCATAACAAGGTAGCCCACCGCTCCCGCGGTCGTCAGCAGCAAGACGCTAATCCCGAGCATCTCGTGCCGTTCACGAAAAACCAGAGCCGTCACCGCGCCCACGACGAATGCCAGAGCCGCGACGAACAGCAGATCCTGGGCCGTCAGAGCTGGCGCTGCCCCATTCGCCGCTAGGGAACCACCGTCTCGACGTAGGTCCGGCAGCGTCACCAGCAGCAGATACCCCGGCAGCTGCAAGAATGCCGACCACCAAATCAATCCGCGAATCCCACGCAGTCGCAAAACTCTCTTCAGGCCTAGAAGCGTACCGACGCCCGCGAGTCCCAGGGAGACCGCGGCTAGGGGCGCCCAGGCCGCCAACAACACGGTTGTGGCGATGAAGAGGAGGGCGGTTGATGCGACGATATGGGCAGAAAAATCACACCAGAGAATCCACACTCCGAGCAGAACGACAATAGCCAAAGCAACGTTGATAAATCCAAATCGCACAACGAACCCGGTCAGGTACCAAGTCAGGGGAAAAACGCTGCCGGCAATTCCGGCCAGCCACCGCAGCAGCGGCTGCTTCCTACTGACAGCCCGAGCGAGAACAAGCCCGCAGAGAACGCTTGCCAGGAGGAGCAACAACAGCCACAGTTCCGTCTGACGCGTCACATCGTGTCGCAAGACCTCGTCGGCCGCTTCTCTCCCTGGGGCGTACCACGTGGCCATGAGGCCGTTGACGAGCGGTGACGGATTGGGGTGTAGCGATGGGTTGACGCCGTTGTCGCTCAGGATGAAACGAGCGGCGACCGTATTCCAGACCACGTCGTTGTCCATGGCCCACCCCACGAACATCTTCTGCCCGACACCCAACGTGACCGCGAGCCACGATGCGACCATTACTGGTACCGGGAGTATTGCCCATAAGACGGAACGGGGTCCGAGATCAGGTCCGCGCAGGTTCGAGCGCCGAGCTGCGAGAGCCGCGAGGCTCGCAGCACCGATCGCTGCCAAGACCGCGACCGTGGTGGCTCCCAAGTCGAACGGTGTAAAGGGGAGGAGACGAATGAGAACGCTGTGCACAAACAGTCCCAGCACGACCGTGGCCACGAGACTGCTCGCCCACCCCAGACGCTGACCGATGGTCAGGGTTACGAGGGCAGCAACAGCCATGACGAGCAACGTCGGAGAGAATCCGAGCAATGCGAGGATCACTCCGGCGACCAGAACCAGCGCGAGCGTAACCAAAACGATGCGAGCCAAATATGAACGTCGAGCCAGAAATTGCCTTGCGATTGAATCCCCCATAACCACGCCCAGTCTATCCGCGGCATAAGCGCGCGCAGGCTCTTGGCGGTGCCGCCACAATCCGTGGCGTCTGTCTCGATAGGCTGAACAGGCACCGGCCAGTCTTGACCACCCCATTCACCAGAATCGAACACGCCCCACATGACGTCCCCCACCCGTTCCAGAGCTTCCCCCTCTGACACCACGAATCGACCACGCCGCTGGGTCGTGTTCGCTGGTGCGTGGCTGATGTTCTCCCTCCTCGCAGCTTCCTGGTCGTTCGCCACCCCGATTTCGGCTTCGCCCGACGAGCCTGCCCACATCGTCAAGGCTGCATCGGTGGTTCGCGGCCAGTTCATCGGAGAGTCATCGGCGCTCGGCCACGTCGTGCAGGTGCCGCGCTACATTGCCTCCACCCACGCCGAGACCTGCTTTGCTTTCGCACCAACAGTCAGCGCAGATTGCGCCGTGCCCCTATCGGGCCCAAGCGGCGAGATAATCGACAGCACGACGACAGCAGGACTATACAATCCGGTTTACTACCTCGCGGTCGGCGCTCCCTCACTCGTATTCGATAACGTGTCAGGCATATACGCCATGCGGATCATGAGCGGAATCCTCTCGGGGTTCTTCGTCGCACTGGCTTTCATGCTCGTATACGGTTGGCGTCGCAACCGGATCCCTCTGGCTGCGATCGCCTTCGCAACGCCGCCCATGATGCTCTTTTTATCCGGATCGGTGAATCCCAATTCTCTGGAGATCGCAGCGACCCTCACCGTGTTCACTGGGATGCTGACGATCGTTTCACAGCCGAACAACCGACTGCTGACCGAGCGAAGCATGATCGTTCTTGCCGGTGCGGTCTTCGCCGCGAATGCTCGTGGCCTGTCGCCGCTCTGGCTCGCGATCGCCGCGCTCACCCCGTTGATCTTGCTCAGTTGGACCGAGATTCGGGTGCTATTCGCGAAGCCAGCCGCGCTCACCGCGGTCATCGGAACAGCCTTGGCAACGATCTTTGCTCTGCTCTGGCTACTTCGAACCAATTCCCTGACTGCGGCGATAGACAACGAAGGCAACTTTCAGCAATATCCCGGCATCGGCGCATCTTTCTTCGAGGGATTCACCTACGTGATGCGCGGAACGTTTGGGTTCGCCCAAACCATGATCGGCAACTTTGGCTGGCTGGACACCCCCGCACCCTTGAGCGTCTACTTCATCTGGGCGGCCCTGACCGGTGCCGCAGTCCTCGCCTCCTTCACGGTTTTACGTGGGCGCAGACTAGTTCTCGCAATGGTGCTCATCGCCGCACTCGGGCTGGCGCCCGCAATTATTCAGGGAATCTACATAACGGGGGGCGGAATCATTTGGCAGGGTCGATATTCGCTCCCCCTATTTGCCTTTCTCATCGTTGGATTATTTTCGCTCTTCTCGGAGCAAGTCGGCCGGCTGCCGGAGTTCATGATGAAACGCCTCACGCTCATGATCTGGTTTCTGTGGTCCGCCGCCCAATTCGTGTCGTTCGCGACCGCTCTTCGCCGCTATTCGGTCGGTGCAGACGGAACATGGCGTGGGGTCGTCGGCGCCGCCGATTGGGATGCGCCAGGAGGCAACCTGCTGTGGCTCGGCATCTTCGCCGCCGTCGCCGTCATTGCTGCCGCATCCGGATGGTTTCTCGGCAGTGACCTCGAGCGGACTCACCGGGCACCCGCGCCGATCGACGAGAGCACGCTCGCCCGCTAAACAGGCTGCAGAAGATCCCTGATAATGTCGGCCCGCCCCTGACTGGCGTACAACGTGTAGCTGCCGCGCACTGCGAGCGTGACAATAGCAGGCACACGCAGAATCCTGTTTGCAGGCATCTCTGCTCGTCGAATCTCGAATTCGGACTTTCGCTTGGCTGCCAGCCCTTTGGCGCCTCCGACCGTGCTGACCAAACGCTCGGCCAAGAGGCCGGAGCGAATTGCCAGGTCGCGATTTCTCGATCCTCGCAGCTGCAACACTCGGTCAACCTTGTTTCGAATGGAAGGCATGCGCACGCCAATCTCATTCGTGCCGTGCTGCCGGTAGTCCGTAACGGCGAATTCCAAAAAGTCGACCTGCCCCGTAGCAGCAGCCATGACCGCAAGCCACTCGTCGTGCACCCATTCCTGTGGAATCGGCAACGCCGCCTGCAGAAGACTTCGACGGAATATCACCGTCGAACCGGTGACGAAATTTCTCCGAAGCAGAAGTCCGAAAGCGTTTCCTGCGTGTAGCTGTTGCCGCATGGATTTGGTCACCTCCAGGGTGTCCAACAAGGCCGCGCTCAACGGAGCGCCATTCTCATCGACCAGGCGCGCATCGCCGAAGAGCAGGGTCAGGGCCGGGCGAGCGTGAAACTCCTCGTATTGGCGTTCAAGACGACCGGAGGTCCAGATGTCATCCTGATCACTGAGCGCGATGAGATCGTGTTCGCAGGCGGCGATCGCTCGTTCGAAGTTCTTCGTAACGCCGTGGCCACCCCCCAGCAATAGCCGCACCACGGCAGGATGACCCGATACCCGGTATTCCGCTGCAACTCTGCGAACTATTTCGACTGTCGCATCGCTCGAGCCATCATCCGCAACCACAATTTCGGCTACGGCTCGGCTCTGATCGAGGATGCTCTTTAGTTGCTCCTCGATATATCGTGACCCGTTGTAGGTGCACAAAGCAACCGAGACGCTATTTGTGGTCACTTTCTGCGGCGCAGCCGGCTCTGCACTTTCTTTACGACTACCCGGGGACCACCTGTGCGTAAATAGTGGACGACGAGACCAGCATCGTGTCGAAGCCCGTGCTTGCGACGGCGCACGAGAGGGCGGCGCACAATGCCACTGCCTGCGGTGACGACTCCGCTCTCAACTAGGTCCTGGGCATGCCGCGGATCGGCGACGAATTTCACGAGAGGCTCAAGCACTGTGCCCCACTCGTAGCTTGCACGCACTCTCTTGATGTTCTCGCGGGCCGCACTGATGAAAGCGTCGTCAAAGAGGACTCTTTCCAGGGCATCCGTCAATGCTCCGATATCCTCAGCGGGAACGACAATGCCAAGTTCTTCAGCAGCAATAAGTTCCGCGAAGTGGTCGCCCTCAGTGACGACCATAGGGAGTCCGGCCCACAGATAATCCAGAATTCGAGTGCGGAACGAGAAAGTTGTTTCGACGTGAGCGAAATGAGTGCTGACCCCGGCATCGGCTTCGCTGAGATAGTTATGACGTTCGGCATAGTCGACCCAGGACGCATTGAAGAAGACCGCTGTATCAAGCACACCGAGGTCACGAGCGAGTGAACGAGACTCGGCGACGATTCCCATCTCGGGAACGCCAGGATGCGGGTGCTTGGTGCCTTGAAAAAACAGTCGTACGTTGTCGTGCCGGGTCGAGAGTGCAGCCACTGCGGCGATAAGAGTTTTAGGGTCGAACCAGTTGTAAAGCCCGCCACTCCATAGCAACAACTTGTCGTCGGTCCCGATACCGGGCAGGACGTCCTTGAGCACACGGCGCGTGGTCGGGGGGAACGATTCCTTCAGCCCGAACGGAACAACATCGATCAGGCCGGTCAGATCGGGGTCATCAGCGTAATTGGCCGGATTAACACGCCCAAGAGCAGCAAGCTGGCCGAGATAGAAGTGCCGCTGGCGCTCAGAGGCACACAGAAAGTAGTCGCCCCGGGCGAGTTGCTCATTGAGCACGTCGGTGGCGTCGGAAACCTGCTTCTTCCACTGCTCTGCGCCTTGTTCCCTGCCCTGCTCCAGCTGTTCCAGGTGCATCGGATCGTAGATGTCAGCCACGATGATCTTGTCGCTCTTGCGCAGGGAATCGAAGAGGGCCATCGCGAGCCCCTGAAAGACAATCACATCGGTGGCTGATTCCAGCTTGCGCATGGCGCGGTCATCGCCAGGGTGCACGTGAACGATTTCGAAGGGAGCCGACACTGCTTCCGTCCCGGCAAGAGTCACGAGCGTGACCGCGTTGTCCTTGGCCAACGCCTCGGCCATGTGCCAGGCCCGAATGGCAGGCCCGGCCATCTTTGCGCCAATCGGGTCGCCGGTGATGACCAGCACACGGGTCAGAACTGGGGCCTCTGTCACGCCGAACGCGGTAACAATCTTGTCGTAGCCCTCGAGGTAGTGCTCAGTTTCATACGAAGGCGCATCCGTCTCCCCGAAGAGTGGCCAAATCTTGTTGTCCGCCACGACACGATTCGCCTGAATCTCATTTCGAGACTCCAGCAAGGAAGGAAGATTTTCTACGAACTGGTCAATCGCATAGACGCCGGCAACGGTCTCCTTCGCCACGGTCATGGTGGGGTCGTTGTCGGCCCCCTTGCGCAGGTCGAATTCGGTCGAGTCGAGACCGCCCCGTGCCACCGAGCGCCGAATTGCCAACGCGAGAGTAGCTGGGAAAGTCTTCGCCAAGGCTTCGTCGCCAAGATTCTTGTACTGCGTGAACAGTGCGTTTCGTTCCAACAGGTACGTCTCTTTGAATGATCCGAACGACGACATCGACGCGTGATGCTTATGAAAGGCCAGGGAAGCGGGCTCGTAGACGTATCGCCAGCCGCGCAAGTTGAGCCGCCAGCCAAAGTCCACGTCTTCAAAGAACATGAAATACCGCTCGTCAAAGCCTCCAAGCGCATCGTAGACACTACGACGCACGAACATGGCCGCGCCGGTGCCGAAGAGCACATCGTGCGCCCGGTCGGGCTGGCTCGGAACCGGCTCGGCGGTCAGTGGCTTATACCCCTGACCGAACCAGGTCATTGCCGACCCGATATAGTCGACGAGTTGGCCGTCCCAGTCCAGGACCCGACTCGCGACAGCTCCGACCGACGGGCTTTCGGCGAAACAGGAAACGGCCGCGCGCACCCACGCCGCATCGGGTTTTGCATCATTGTTCAGGAAGGCGACGAATTCACCTGACGAGTTCTTGACCCCGAGATTGCAGCCGCCCGCAAACCCCAGATTCTCGGGAGACTCAACAACGATTGCGTGCGGCGCGGCCGCACGGATGCGTGAGGCGCTGTCGTCGCCCGAAGCGTTTTCCACCACCACAATCTCGAGCTGCTCTGCAGGCCAATCCATCTGGCCGAGCGTGCGGATCGCCTCAATCGTGTCATCGGTTCCCCGAAAGTTGACCAAGATCACGGACACAACGGTGGGTCGCAAGGTAGGCATGCAGACCTTTCTCTTTGGAACAACACGTGTGATTCTACCAACGCGGTCAGAACAGTCCCACCGCCACCGCCTACACCGCCGACTCGGCGGGGTCAGCTACTCCTTCCAGTGCCGTGATAGCATCCAAACTTGCTTGCCGTCCGGACGCAGGCTGCCGGAAAATTTCCTGTTTCGCGATAGAAGCTACGCCAGACGTCCAGACCGAAGAGGAAACCGTGTCAAGAAAAGTTCTCATCATCACACCGGATCTTCTTGGTGTGCTTATGGCTGGTCCCGCGATTCGCGCATTCGAAATGGCCAAGGCGCTAGCCCGCACCGCCGAGGTTCGTCTGGTCTCCACTGTGAGCTCGGAGCTGGCGAGTGCGGACTTCGAAGTGGGATTCGCTGATGATGCCCTCCTGCGCGCCCACGCGGCGTGGGCCGATGTCATAGTTTTTCAAGGCCACGTGCTGGCGACCTTCCCCTGGCTGCACGACAGCGAGAACATCCTGGTTGCGGACATTTACGACCCCATGCACTTGGAGATCCTTGAGCAAGGCAAAAGCCTCGGGGCGAACGACCGTCTGGCGCAGTCCCTGCAAACCGCCGAGGTTCTGAACGCCCAGATCGAGCGCGCCGATTTCATGCTCTGCGCGTCCGACAAGCAGCGTGACTTCTGGCTCGGCCATTTGGCTGCGCTGTGCCGGATCAATCCAGCAACGTATGACGAGGATGCAAGTCTTCGGTCGCTTCTGGCGGTAGCCCCCTTTGGAATCGAAGACAACCCGCCTGTGCAAACCGAGCACGGCATCAAGGGCGTCATCCCGGGGATCAGCGAGACTGACACCGTGGTTCTCTGGGGCGGCGGGATTTACAACTGGTTCGACCCGATTACGCTCATCCGGTCGGTGGCTGCATTGTCGGAGCGGCACCCGGACCTGAGATTGTTCTTCCTCGGGGTCAAACACCCGAACCCAAACGTGCCCGAGATGGAGGTCTCCCTCGCTGCGCGGGAACTCGCTATTGAACTCGGCCTTCTGGATCGGGTCGTCTTTTTCAACCAGGGCTGGGTTCCTTATCAGGAGCGAGCGAACTACTTGCTTGATGCCGACCTCGGTGTGAGCACGCATTTTGATCACCTCGAGACGTCATTTAGCTTCCGTACGCGCATTCTCGACTACCTCTGGGCCTCATTGCCGATCGTGAGCACGGACGGCGACACGTTTGCCACCATCATCCGAGAGAACGGGCTTGGACGGGTCGTGCCCCCGAAAGATGTTTCCGCTCTCGAGAGCGCGCTCGAGGACCTCCTATATACGCCAGGCGAGCATGATCGGGCCAGACAAAACGTCACGCGGTATGCGCAGCAACTCAAATGGACAGA
>Ga0314774_1001688_pt1 | contig 13624 bp, 10 predicted proteins | sample MetaGCBIA2018_FD_204515 | JGI IMG/M metagenome (GOLD analysis project Ga0314774, IMG submission 204515) | Cryopeg brine microbial communities from Beaufort Sea near Barrow, Alaska, United States - CBIA 2018 | ecosystem: Environmental > Aquatic > Marine > Coastal | place: USA: Alaska | collected... | reverse complement strand
TCGCCTGCGGGCGGCGCGCCGTTTCTGTTTAAGGCGTGCTGCACGTAAGTGTCGGATGCACAGGCTAGGCTCAATGGCAGCGAGACCAATGAAGGAGGCAGACATGGCCCGAATCGGTGAAAGTGCCGACCTGCTCAAGTGTTCCTTCTGCGGAAAGAGCCAGAAGCAGGTACAACAGCTCATCGCCGGCCCCGGCGTGTACATCTGCGACGAATGCGTCGAGTTGTGCAACGAAATCATCGAAGAGCGTCTGGCTGAAGCCGGCTCTGAAGCCGCCGCCAGCGAATTCGACCTCCCCAAGCCCAAAGAAATCTTCGGCTTTCTCGAGGAATATGTCATCGGCCAGGAACCCGCCAAGCGAGCCCTCGCCGTGGCGGTGTACAACCATTACAAGCGGGTGCGGTCCCGGGCTACGCTCACCGCAGCCGAGGCGATTCATGATGATGTCGAGATCTCCAAATCCAACATTCTGCTGATCGGCCCGACCGGCTGCGGCAAGACCTACCTCGCCCAGACCCTGGCCAAGCAACTCAACGTTCCTTTCGCCGTAGCGGATGCCACAGCCCTCACCGAGGCGGGCTACGTCGGCGAAGACGTCGAGAATATTCTGCTCAAGCTCCTTCAAGCCGCGGACTACGACGTGAAGCGGGCTGAAACGGGCATTATCTATATCGATGAGATCGACAAGATTGCCCGCAAAGCCGAGAATCCGTCGATCACCCGCGACGTCTCGGGTGAAGGCGTTCAGCAGGCTCTGCTGAAAATCCTCGAGGGAACGGTCGCGTCGGTACCTCCGCAGGGCGGCCGCAAACATCCGCATCAGGAATTCATTCAGATCGACACCACCAACGTGCTGTTCATCGTTGCCGGTGCCTTCGCCGGGCTCGAAGACATCATTTCGTCCCGTGCCGGCAAAAAGGGCATCGGTTTCGGAGCTCCTCTGCACATCAAGGGTGACGAAATCAACCTGTTCAGCGAGGTTCTGCCGGAGGATCTGCACAAATTCGGGCTGATTCCCGAGTTCATCGGTCGCCTTCCCGTCGTGACGACGGTCACGCAGCTGGACCAAGCCGCGCTTATGCAGATTCTGACCGTACCGAAGAACGCGCTCGTACGGCAGTATCAGCGCATGTTTGAGCTCGACGGTGTCGAGCTTGAATTCGAACAACCAGCCCTGGAAGCCATCGCTGATCTGGCCGTGTTGCGCAAGACAGGAGCTCGCGGACTGCGAGCCATCCTAGAAGAAGTACTCGGCCCGGTAATGTTCGAGGTGCCTTCCAGCACCGATGTGGAGCGAGTCATCATCACGCGCGACACGGTATTGCAGAGCGCCCCCGCGGAGATGGTGCTGCACAACACCCGCGCGGTGAAGTCGGCCTAGGCGCCGGCTACCGCTTCCTGCGCTGAATCCAGGGCGTGGGACGGTGGCGCAGGCGTGCGTTGCGCAGTTGCCGGAGGGCGCGCATGGCTATCTGAATCGGGCCGGAGTCGAGCCGGTGTCGCACGTCAGCCACGGCCACGTTCCACAGTCCGTCGTTGTAGGTCGGATAGGCGTGCGTTGTTCCGGCAATCTGGCTCGTGGTCAGTCGGTTCTTCACGGCGAGCGAAATCTCGCCCAGAGTCTCACCGGCTCGGGGACCCACGACAGTGCCGCCAAGCACGCGACCGCGTTTATCGACGACGAGCTGGGTGTATCCGGCCGTTTGCGCCTCCGTCACGGCCCGGTCAACGTGCTCATGCTCCCGGGAGATGATGCGGTGGCGCGACTGCTGGGCGTCCTGAGCTTGCAGGCCGACCGCACCCACCTCCGGGTGGGTGAAGGTGACCCGGGGGATGGCCACGGTGTCCACGCTGCGGGTCAGACCGAGAATCGCGTTCGTGGCGGCCACGCTCGCATTCACACCGGCCGTGTGGGTGAACTGTGGCATTCCCGTGACGTCGCCGGCAGCCCAGATCCGCGGGTTGGACGATCGAAGCTTGGTATCGACCACGATGTTTCCGCGCTGATCGCGGCGTACTCCCACGTGCTCCAGCCCGAGATCGGCCGTATTCGAACGACGCCCCAAGGCGGCGAGAGCGCGATCGAAGGATAGCGTGGTGCCGTCGCTGAGGGTGAACGTTCCGGCGAGGCGATCGGTCGAGGTCACCGAGGCCACGGTGCAGTTCGTTCGCACGTCGACGCCGTCGGCGATGAGCGCGGCTTCGATGAGGGCGCTGGCTCTGGCATCTTCTTTGGGCAGGATGCGTGGACCGCGTTGCACGAGTGTCACGTGTGAGCCGAGGCGGGCCATGGCCTGGGCGATCTCACAGCCGATTGCCCCGCCGCCCAGCACAACGAGCCGTTCCGGAAGCGTCCGGAGGTTCCACAACGTCTCGCTCGTCAGCACATCGACCGCGTCGATTCCGGGGATGTCGGGCACGGTCGGTGTGGCACCGGTGGCGATGAGCGCCTGTCGGAACCGCAGGTTCGTGCCGTTCACCTCCACGGTGTTCGGTCCGGTGAATCGTGCCCGCCCGTTCAGCACCTCGATGTTGTCCCGCTCCAGCGACTCGGCGGAATCGACGGGGGCGATGATGTCCATGGCGTCCTGAACGTGCGTCATGACCTCGGCGAAGTCCACGACGACATCGCGAGCGCTCACACCGAGGGGGCCCGACGACCGGGCGGTCTTAGCGGCGTCCGCGGCGGCGATCAGCGACTTGGACGGGACGCATCCGGTCCACAGGCAATCCCCGCCGAGTCGGTGGGCTTCGATAAGCACAGCCTGTGCGCCGAAGCTGGCCGCCGTTCGGCCGGCGACAAGGCCTGCGGTCCCGCCTCCGATGACGACAAGGTCCCATTCATCAGTTTCACTCACAACTTCGAGCCTAAACGATCGGCGGGTGTTACCCGCGGGTGTCACCGGCTTCGCCCAGTTAGATCACGATTGCGATCCCAAAGGCCGTAGGTCAGTCCATCGAGTCGGACTTGCCATTGATGACAAACGCGTGGTGATTCGTGTCCGCCCACAGATTGTTCTCGAAGCGGGTGGAAAGCGTCGCAGGGCGGGGTCGTAGGATCTGATCATGAATACCCCGACGGACAGTTCCGAGCCAACGCCACGGGACGAATACACGCACGGCCACCATGAGAGCGTTCTGCGTTCACACAGGTGGCGAACCGTGGCGAACTCTGCCGCGTATCTGATCCCTGAGTTGCAGCTCGGCGGTACCCTGCTCGATGTCGGTTGCGGGCCGGGCACGATCACGGTCGATTTGGCACGCCGGCTGTCCCCGGGCAGCGTGGTGGGCATCGATGCGTCGACTTCGATTATCGCTCATGCCGAAGGGCTGGCCGCTGATGAAGGGGTGCACAACGCGAGTTTTCAGGTCGGTGATGTCTATGCTCTCGACTTTGCCGACGCGAGTTTTGATATCGTGCATGCCCACCAGGTGATGCAGCATCTGGCCCGGCCGGTGCTGGCGATGGCGGAGATCCGCCGCGTGCTTCGGCCGGGTGGCGTCTTCGCTGCTCGTGATGTCGACTACGGCGGCGTGATGATCGCCCCGACGATCCAGGGTCTGACCGAATGGATGCAGGTCTACCGCGAAGTGCATTACTGGAACGGGGGCGACCCCGACGCCGGACGTTCGCTCAAATCCTGGGCGCTGGCGGCCGGCTTTTCGAGCGTCACCAGCAGCGCATCCGTGTGGTGCTTCGCTTCCGATGCCGAACGCGAATGGTGGGGCGAGTCGTGGGCGGTGCGTGTGACGGAGTCGAGTTTCGCTTCCCACGCCATCGAAGCCGGAGTGGCCGGCCTGGCCGACCTGAGGGAGATGGCGGCGGCCTGGCGGCAGTGGGTACGTGACCCGGGTGGCTGGTTCGGGATGCCCCACGGCGAGATACTCGCTCGCCGCTGACCCGTATGACCGAGACTCACCAGCCGATGCGTCAGCTGACGCTCAGATCCACTCCTCGTCGTCGTCGTCATCCGTTGCAGCCGCCGGCTGCGTGATCGTCGCACTGTCGTCAACCGGGTTGAACCGGATGATCGTGCCATCGTCGAGTTCGATCACCGGTTTGGCCTCAAGCCAGGTCAGCGTCCAACGCCAGGTGCTCGTATCGACGGCGAGGGCCGCAAGATCTTCTTCGACGGCTTGGACGGCGATTTCGACCACGTGCGGAAGCCCGGTCGGCACGGTGCCACCGAGGGTCCATCGGGTGCCCAGTTGCATTGTCTAGACGTCGATCTCGTAGGTGACCCAGTCGGTACGAGTTCCCTGCTGATCGTAGAGGACCTGAGCGGTTGCATTGTCGGCGGCGGTCAGCAGCTGAATCTGGGCGAGCTTGTGCTGACGCGCGTACGCCTTGGTGAATTCCATCAAGAGCGTGCCGACCCCCTGGCCGCGGGAATCCTCAGCGACAAAGAGGTCGTCCAGGAACAGAGCGAGGTCTCCGTTGAGCGTGCGCGGAACCCTGCGGTAGTGCGCGAAGCCGACGAAGTCGCCGTCGTCGTTGACCGCGACAGCACCGTCGAGTGCGTTGTTCCCGTCGATGATCCAGCTCCAAAGCTGCAGAGCTTTCTGATCCGTCACTTCGCTCTCGTAAAACGCGCTGTAGCCCTCGAACAGGCCCAGCCACGGGAAAAAGTCCTTGTCGCCCAGCGGGCGCACGGTTACTGACATGTGGTTTCCTAACCTTCCAACACTGTGGCGAACACGATGTCGGACACAGCGAGTTCACTGCCGTCGACAAACGTCAATTCTTGAATTCGACCGACCGCTTTGAGATCGGCGGCGGCCAGGGTGAGTAGTGCGACTTCGGCGGGTGCACCGCATATTACTGCGGAATCCAGCTCGGACTTCTGCGACGCCTTCGCGTCCGTTTTGGCGCGACGGATGCCGGTCAAGGCGCGACTGGCGAGCTCCAGCAGGGCGATGTTGCCGGTGGCCACTTCGTCACTGCCGAGCAGGTCGGCCGCGACCGGCCACGGCGCGGTGTGCACCGAACCGTCGTTAGACCAGGACCAGGCCTCTTCGGTCGCGAATGGCACGAACGGCGCGAACAGGCGCAGGAAGGTGGCCAGCGCGGTGCGCAGCGCGGCAACGGCCGAGGCCTGCTCCGGGCCGTGCTCGCCGTAGGCACGCTCCTTGACCAGCTCGAGGTAGTCGTCACAGAAAGCCCAGAAGAAGCTTTCGGTGGTTTCGAGCGCGCGGGCATGGTCGTAGTTCTCGAACGCGGTCGTGGCTTGGGCGACGACCGCCGCGAGGCCGGCCAGCATGCTCTGATCAACCGGTTCGGTGATCGGGGCGTCCATGCTGCCGTGCGACATGGAGACGAACTTGCTCGCATTGAGAATCTTGATGGCGAGGCGACGACCGATCTTGATCTGCGTCGGATTCTTCGGATCGAAGGCCGCGTCGGTTCCGAGGCGAGATGATGCCGCCCAGTAGCGCACAGCGTCGGAGCCGTGCAGCTCGAGCATGTCGGCCGGGGTGACCACGTTGCCCTTCGATTTGCTCATCTTCTTGCGGTCGGGATCCACGATGAAGCCACTGAGCGCAGTGTGTTGCCACGGTGACGTGCCGTGCTGCTGCTCGGCACGCAACATGGTGGAGAACAGCCAGGTGCGAATGATGTCCTGGCCCTGCGGGCGCAGCGAATAGGGGAAGACCAGGTTGAACAGCTCCGGGTCAAGCTCCCAGCCGCCGGCCAGCTGCGGGGTGAGCGAAGAAGTGGCCCAGGTGTCCATGACGTCGACCTCACCGACGAAGCCGCCGGCTTGGCCGCGCTGGTCTTCGGTGTAGCCGGGTGCGGAATCCGAGGAGGGGTCGACCGGCAGGAGGTCGCGGGTGGCGACGATCGGCTGGTCGAAGACCGGGTTGGCATCAGCGTCGAGCGGGTACCAGACCGGCAACGGCACTCCGAAGAACCGCTGGCGGGAAATGAGCCAGTCGCCCGTGAGACCGTTGACCCAGTTCTCGTAGCGCACCTTCATGAATTCGGGGTGCCAGACGAGTTCGTTGCCGTGTTCGAGGAGCCGCGCGCGTAGTTTCTCGTCGCGGGCACCGTTTTGGATGTACCACTGCCGGGTGGAGACGATTTCGAGCGGCTTGTCGCCCTTTTCGAAGAACTTGACCGCGTGCACGATTGGTTTCGGATCACCGATCAGGTCGCCGCTGGCGCGGAGCAGGTCCACGACGGCTTGCTTGGCGGAGAAGACGGTTTTGCCGGCGAGCTGGGCGTAGGCGGCACGGCCGGGTTCGGACGTGATCGCTTCGGGAATCTCGGCGATGATTCGGCCGTCGAAGCCCATGATGGCGCGGTTGGGCAGGTCGAGTTCGCGCCACCAGACCACGTCGGTCACGTCGCCGAAGGTGCAGATCATCGCGATCCCTGAGCCTTTGTCTTTCTGGGCGAGGTGGTGGGACAGCACGGGCACCTCGACGCCGAACACCGGCGTCGTCACCGTGGTGCCGAACAGGTGCTTATATCGTTCGTCATCGGGATGCGCCACGAGGGCCACGCAAGCCGGCAGGAGTTCGGGTCGGGTCGTTTCAATTTCGATCGTGCTGCCGTCGGGTTTCAGAAACGACACCCGGTGGTAGGCGGCGGGCATGTCTTTGTCTTCGAGTTCAGCCTGGGCCACCGCGGTGCGAAAGGTGACGTCCCACAGGGTGGGGGCCATCGCCTGATAGGCCTCACCGCGTTCGACGTTGCCGAGAAAAGCAAGTTGCGAGGTGAACAGTGCCTCCGGGCCGATGGTGCGGTAGGTCTGGGTCCAGTCCACGCTCAGGCCGAGCGTGCGCCAGAGAGTTTCGAACTGTTTCTCATCTTCTTTGGTGAGGATCTCGCACAGTTCGATGAAGTTACGGCGACTGATCGGCAACTGGTCGGCGGCCTTTGAACTTTTTCCGTCGCCGCCCTCGAACGGCGCAGTGAAGTTCTCCGTGTAGCCGAGCGACGGGTCGCAACGTACACCGTAGTAGTTCTGCACGCGGCGCTCGGTGGGCAGCCCGTTGTCGTCCCAGCCCATCGGGTAGAACACATTCTTTCCGCGCATGCGCTGAAAACGGGCGATGACGTCGGTGTGCGTGTATGAGAACACGTGGCCGATGTGCAGCGAACCCGACGCGGTCGGCGGGGGAGTGTCGATCGAGTAGATGGTCTCGCGTGTGGCGTTCTCGCGAGTGAATCGGTAGGTTTCGTCGTTCTCCCAGCGGGTTCCCCATTTGGCTTCGAGCCCTTCGAGGGCGGGCTTTTCGGGGACGCGGTCGGCGTGGGTCATAACTCTCCGGTTCGGTATGTTCGGCACCGTGTCGAAAGTGAGGTGCCTGAGCGTGCCCGTCTAATCTACCCGATCGGGTCTTTTTCCCCGAACGGGGTCTTCCTGCCGGGCGGGGGGCGTGCAGGAAGACGGGGAACGGCGGCGAGCAACTGGGCGGAATACGCATGTTGCGGCGCGGCGAACACGCTCGCGGCCGGCCCGATCTCGACGATGCGTCCTGCCCGCATGACAGCGATCTGGTCGCTGACATGTTGCACGACGCCGAGGTCGTGCGAAATGAAGACGAGGCTGAGCCCATGCTCCCGCTGCACGTCGTCGAGCAGGTCGAGCACCTGGGCCTGCACGCTCACATCGAGTGAGGAGACGGGTTCGTCGCACACGAGAATCTTCGGTCGGCCGGCGAGCGCCCTGGCGATACCGACCCGCTGTCGTTGTCCGCCGGAAAGCTCGAGCGGGCGTCGGTGCAGCGTTGTGGCAGCGAGACCGACCTCGTCGAGCAGGGTGGCGAGTCGGGCGGGATGGTGGGACGTGCGGCGCGAATGCCGAACTCCCAGGGCGTCGGCAAGAATCTCCGCGACGTTCCACCGTGGATCGAACGAGCCGAGGGCATCCTGGTAGATCGCCCCGACGGATGCCCGCAGGGTGCGCCGTGACTTCTCGGATGCCGCGCTCCATGGTTGTCCGAAAACCTGCACCTCACCGTGCTCGGGGGGCAGCAACGCGAGCAGCAGGCGTGCGGTCGTGGTCTTGCCGGAGCCGGATTCGCCGACGATTCCGAGCGTGGTGCCGCGGTGCAGCGTGAACGAGACGTTGTCGACGGCGAGCTGTCGGCTGCCGTCCGGGCGTCGAAATGTTTGCGTCAGCCCGATCGCTTCGAGCGCGACGGCGCTCTCGACGGCGCTCTCGACGGTGCTCTCGACGGTGCCGGGTGTGCGGAACAGAGGCGTTCCGTCGGGCGTTCCGGAACGCCTGTGAGCGTCGGCCGGGCTCAATCGGGTGCCGCGCGGCCGGTCGGCCGGGATTGCGGCCACCATGCGCCGGGTCTGCTCCGCGCGGGGCGCGTGCAACACCTGCCCGGCGCTTCCGGTCTCAACGAGCAGGCCGTCGTGCATCACGGCGACGCGGTGCGCGAGGCGGCTCACCACGGCGAGGTCATGGCTGATCATCAGAACGGCCGTTCCGGCGCGAGTGATCTCCTCGAGAAGCATGAGGATTTGCGCCTGCACGGTCACGTCGAGCGCCGTCGTCGGCTCGTCGGCGATCAGCACCGGCGGATCCAGCGCGATGGCTGCCGCGATGAGGGCACGTTGACGTTCGCCGCCGGAAAGCTGCCCGGACAATTTGTGTACCTGTAGCCGGGGATCCGGCAGCCCGACGGCATCGAGCAGCTCAAGCACCCGCCGTGCCCGGGCTGCCGCGCCGAGGCTGGTGTGCAGGCGCAGCGAGTCGGCGATCTCCCGACCGATCGGCCGCAGCGGATCGAGTGAGACGAGGGCGTCCTGCATAACCAGGCCGATGTCCTTGCCGCGTCGGGCCCGCCAGGCGCGGTCGGTCAGGTCGAGCACACTCTGCCCGTCAAGCTCGAGACGATCGGCGGTGATGCGGGCATTCGCGCCGGCCAGGCCGAGCAGACTTCGTGCGGTCACGCTTTTGCCCGAGCCGGATTCGCCGACGATGGCGAGGCACTCGCCCGGGGCGATCGTGAAAGACACGCCGCGGATGACAGGTTCCGCACCGCCGAAACCGACCCGCAGATTGCTCACGGTCAGCGCCGCGGCCGCGCCGCCGGAGTTCCCGTTGTTCATATGTGCCTCATTCGACGGTCGATGCTGCGGCCGAGCACCGTGGCGGTCACAGCGGTCAGCACGATGAACAGGCCGGGAAAGAAGCTCATCCACCAGGCCGAGGTGATGTAGGTGCGCCCGGCTGAGAGCATGGCACCCCACTCCGCGGTCGGCGGTTCAGCCCCGAGACCGAGGTAACTCAGTGTGGCGGCCCAGACGATCGCCTGGCCGATGCCGAGGGTCGCGAGCACGAACAGCGGTGCGAGCGTATTGGGCAGAATATGACGCCACAGAATCTGCCACCGGCTGCGGCCGAGCGCGGTTGCCGCCTCCACGAAGGCGGCCGAACGCACCGTGATGAGCTGGGCGCGAATAATGCGTGCGTATCCCGGCGCCGTCGAGAGCCCCACGGCGATCGTCGCCGTCGCCACGCCGGGGCCGAAAATGACAATGAACAGCAGGGCCAGGAGCAGTCCGGGAAAGGCGAACAGCACCTCCAGGAATCGATTCACGGTGAAGTCCACGACGCGGCCCAGCATCCCGGCGAGGGTGCCGAGAACGACGCCGAGCCCCAATCCGATCGCCGTGGCGGCGACTCCGATGACCAACGAGTACTGGGTGCCGTGCACGACCCGGGTATACAAATCCCGGCCCGATTCGTCGGTGCCGAAAGCGTGTGCACCGTTCGGCGGCTGAAATGCTGACAGCGGGTCGATGGCGAGGGGATCGCCCGGGGCCAGAAACTGCGGCGCGACGGCGGAGACCACCAGGAACAGGGCGAGAATACCGGCCACGGTCTCGGCCGCGCCGAAACGTCTCGTCGGGGCCGCGTGGCCGGGACGAGACGCCAGCTCCGCCTGCACCTCAAGGTCGCTCATATCAGGCGCAATCGTGGGTCGACCAGGCGACTGGCGATATCCGTCAGGAGGGTCATCAGAATGTAGGTCACGGCGACGATCATGACCACGCCGATGACCACGGGAACATCACGCAGGGTGACCGCATTGAGCAGGGTGCGGCCGAGGCCGGGGCGGGCGAAAATTGTCTCCACGACGACCGCGCCGCTGATCAGCGAGCCGAAGGCCCAACCGGAGAGGCTGATCGCGGGCAGCGACGCATGGCGCAGCGCGTGGATCCAACGCACGCCACGCTCGCTTTCGCCGCGGGCGCGGGCTGAGAGCACGAAGGGGCTCTCGAGCGCGACGAGCAGCGATTCGCGCATGATCTGGCCGAGAAAACCGGCCAGGGGCACGGCCAGGGTGAGCACCGGCAGCACCAGCCCGGCGACGCCGTCGGTGCTGATCGGCGGCAGCACGCCGAGCCAAATACTGAACACGACGATCAGTGAGGTCGCGAGCCAGAAATGCGGCAGCGCTGCCGCCACGATTTCAAGGCCGGACCCCACGCTGGAGGCGATCTTGCCGCCCCGGGTCGACCATGTGGCCAGAGCCAGGGCGAACACCCAGGCCAGGGCCAGGGCGAGAACGGCCAGCAGCAGGGTGCCGCCGAGCTGGCTGAGCACGAGCGGTCCGACAGCCGTGTTGAGGGCGTAGGACTGCCCGAGATCGCCGGTTGCGAGCCGACCGAGCTGGGCGAAATACTGCACGAGCACCGGCTGGTCGAAACCGTACTCGGCCCGCACCACAGCGAGGGCTTCGGGGGAGGCCTGCGATCCGGGGCCGCCGAGCACCGCCTGGGCCGGGTCTCCCGGCACAAGGCGCACGGCACAGAACGTGACGGAGGCCACGGCCCACAGCACGAAGACAGCTCCGGCCAGGCGGGCCGCAATCCGGCCGAGCACCCGCCGCGCGGCTCGGCGTCGGCTTAGCGGTTCAGCCACGCGTCGTAGAACGTGGGCACGGCCACGGTCGGCAGGGTGCGGAACCCCACGACGTCGCTGCGCAGCAGGAAGTGGTTCTGCTGGTCGTACAGCGGCAAGATGTAGAACCCCTCGAGAATGCGGTTTTGGGCGTCGGTGTAGAGGGACGCGCGCTCGGCGGCATCCGAGGTGCGTGATGCAGCAGTGAGCAGGTCATCGATCTCGGGGTCGTCGACCTGGGCGAGATTGGCGAAGTACCCGCTCGGTGCCGGCACGATGCTGTCGGAATGGTACAGAATGCGCAGCACGTCGGGGCCGACCTTGGTGTACGGCGCGCTGACAGCGTCATAGTCGTTCGATGCGAGGGCGGCGTACCAGCTGGAAAGGTCCATCGGGGCCAGCTGCACGTCGAAACCGGTCTCCTTCGCCGTGGCCTGAATCTGTTCGAAAACGCTCTGCTCCGCCGGGATGGACTGGTTGGTGCTCACCGGAAACATCACCGTCAAGCGCACGCCGTCTCTGACCCGGTACCCGTCGGCATCTGTTTCGGTCCAGCCGGCCGCGTCGAGAAGCTCCCGGGCGGCGGCGGGATCGTAGTCAAACAGTGCGGCGTTTGAGACGGCGGCGGATTCAACGCTCGACAGCGCCGAGAAGGACCGCGTGGCCGTGCTGTGGAACAGGCTCGACACGGCGTCGTCGACGTTGGCCGAGCGGATGAACGCCTCACGAACGCGCACGTCGTTGAAGGGGACCTGCCCCGAGTTCAGCTCGATACGGTTCGAGGAACCGGGGCGCGGCGAGTCCAGGTGCTCGATGGAATCGCTTTGTGTCGCCTGCACGATGGTGTCGGGCTGGGCGTTGTCGATCACGTCAACCTCGCCGGACTGAACGGCCGCATAGCGTGAGGCGGAGTCGGGAATGAACCGCCAGATGATCTTGTCGAGGTAGGCGGGACCGGTGTGACCGGCATCCTCCGGAGGAGACACATAGTCGTCGTTGCGCACGAGGGTCACGGCGTTCTGCTTCACCCAGGTCTCGACAATGAACGGGCCGGTGCCGACCGGACTGGCACAGTTCTCGTCCTGGCTGCGTTCGAGGGCGGTGGGTGATTCGATCGCAAGCCAGGGCTGGGACAACGACTCCAGAAGGGCGCTGTCGGGTTCGCTGAGGGTGAAGCGCACAACTGTGGGGGAGAGAGCCTCGGTGCCCGTGACCTTGCCGAGGGCGAGATACCCCGTCGAGGAGAGCGTCGTCGGGTCCTTCAGGTGCGCGATGTTCGCCTGCACTGCTGCGGCGTTCAGCTCGGTGCCGTCGGTGAAGCTCACGTCGTCACGCAGGGTGAACTCCCAGATCAGGCCATCGTCGCTCACGGTCCAGGATTCGGCCAGCCACGGGGTGATCTGCCCCTCGGTGTTGCGAGAGACCAGAGATTCCAGGTACTGGGCGCTGATCAGCGCCTGGGGGAAATTTCCACCGACGTGCGGGTCGAGGCAGCTCGGTTCAGCGTCGCCCGAAGCATAGGTGAGCGTGCCGCCGCTTGTGGGTTCGCCGACCGGCTCGTTCCCACCGGTCGAGGTGCAGCCGGCGGCGAGCAGTCCCACGGTTACCAGGCCGACCAGGGCGGCGAACGCCTGCGGGTTGCGCCTTCTGGCCGTAGCCTTCGTCAGGCCAGAGTCGGCGGTGCGCTGGGGGGCGGAGCTGTGGGGGGCGGGGCGAGCAGGCATTCACAATCTCTTTCCCCGGCATCCGCTGCCGAGTCGGTGTCAACTGAAACCGGCCCATTGTGCGAATGGGTCGACCTATAACACTATCTTCGTCCCGTTCCGGTAGAATCGTCACTGAATGACAGTGACCCGGCCATCACCGGGAAGTCTTCGGAAGAACGGATGCCCGCCCTCGGGAGGACATTCCAGTAGAACCGAACGGGTCGGGCCCGTCACAGCCTTTGAACAAGCGGTCGTTCGTGGGTTGAGCATGTTGAAACCACGGGCGGCAAGCGAGGTGGTACCGCGGCGATTCCTACAGAATCGTTCGTCCTCGTGGAGCAGGGCCCTGTGACCCGTCCCGGTAGGAGAAGCATTTTGTACCCCAAGAGCCACAACACCTCGTCCCGTGCGAACTCGGCCGGCGCTGAGCCTACGCCCGGCAAGGCGATAGTTCCTTCCCCGAACTTTCCCGCGCTGGAGCGCGAAGTGCTCGCGTTCTGGGAAAGCGACGATACCTTCCAGGCTTCGATCGACCAGCGTGAGGGGGCCGAGGAGTGGACCTTCTACGACGGCCCGCCGTTCGCCAACGGCCTGCCGCACTACGGTCACCTGCTCACCGGGTACGCCAAAGACCTGTTTCCGCGCTTTCAAACCATGCGCGGAAAGCAAGTGCACCGCCGTTTCGGCTGGGACACCCACGGCCTGCCGGCCGAGCTTGAGGCGGAGCGCAAACTCGGCATCACCGACAAGAGCCAGATCGAAGAGATGGGACTGGCCGCGTTCAACGGGGTCGCCCGCGAATCGGTGCTCGAATACACCAAGGACTGGGAAGAGTACGTCACCCGCCAGGCCCGCTGGGTGGATTTCGAGAACGACTACAAAACCCTCGACATCACCTTCATGGAATCGGTGATCTGGGCGTTCAAACAACTGCACACGAAGGGCCTCGCCTATGAGGGCTACCGGGTGCTGCCCTATTGCTGGCGCGACCAGACTCCGCTGTCCAACCACGAACTGCGCATGGACGATGACGTCTACAAGATGCGC
>Ga0314774_1001687_pt1 | contig 13630 bp, 14 predicted proteins | sample MetaGCBIA2018_FD_204515 | JGI IMG/M metagenome (GOLD analysis project Ga0314774, IMG submission 204515) | Cryopeg brine microbial communities from Beaufort Sea near Barrow, Alaska, United States - CBIA 2018 | ecosystem: Environmental > Aquatic > Marine > Coastal | place: USA: Alaska | collected... | reverse complement strand
GAACTTCCACATTCTCTTGTGAGCTTTCTAACCCGAACGTTACCATTCACGCTAGTCACAATAGAGTTACCCCGTATGGATGGGGTAGTCTTTCGACAATATATTAAGCGACTTCTTGTCGCACCTGTATACCTCTATCGCTATGCATCACCAGTGGTTTAGAGATATTACGCGTTTTCTTTGCCTTTTCAATAGCATCTATAACCCATTTAGCTTCTAGAGTATCACTTAATGTCCAAGCGATGATTTTTCGTGAATACAGATCCATAATACATGTTAAGTAGACAAACCCTGCATAAGTCCATATATAGGTGATATCTATATTATCCTGACATCGGGATAATATAGATTATTCCGATAAAATAGTTATTCCGATATTTCTATCTGTTGCCTGATTTTATAGGGGTACTTATGCAAAACATCGGAATAACTTATAGTCACAAGCAAGTTTTTATCCTATTCTAAAACTGTAACATTAATAGTTTTAGAAAGGAGTACACAAATGCGAAATCAACTTTTAACAAACGGCATCGACGCTATAATGGTATTTTGCAACAATAATCGAACCCCTGAGACTGCAATGAAGTATCAGGAAGCCTGTAATGCTATTAAGAGGATTTATAGCAAACACATCATGAAGCACTACGATAAAGACTTAACCGAAAAAACATTGCTTGCAACTAAGGACCGATTGAGTAGCTGCTCATCTGCAATTTATACAGCGGATCGATATTTCTTCCGCACTCTATGTATGATGCGTGATTACTTTAATGGCAGACCATTCAAAGATAAATATCCTCTAGTCAGCCGATACAAGCACGAACTTGAGCCATTTTTTGAAGAATGGGCTAATGGATTCAAAGCTTCATTACATAATAAAGCGCTAACAATTCCAGTTTTATATTCCATCACGCGAGATTTTTTCTACTACCTTCAGTTACTGGAAATGAAAGATTTTAAATGCTTATCCCAAGATAGCATATATGCTTTTCTTCAGTATGAATACTCTGATCACAAAGGCTGCATGGGAAATGTAATGTATGTTACTCGCCTTTTATGTGAATATCTTCGATACAGAGGTTACAATAATATCCCTTTGGAATTACTGCCATTTACACTTCCACCATCTCGAAAGAAAGTGTTACCGGCATTTAACAGCTCTGACATGGGGAGAATTCTTAACGAGCCAAATAGAGATGTTACTTCAGGTAAGCGGGATTACGCAATTCTCATATTAGCATCAGTGAAACCTCCGAAAAAGTCCCACAAATAGTTCGTTATTCATTGTTTTGCATATTATGCAAACCGCAATAGGGTATGTTGTACCAAACAGCTTTATAACATACTATATGTAGTGTTTTCACTGCTTGTTTGACCCTTGCAACCTCCTAAACATGGTATAATATAAGTAAGATAATGAATAGGAGGTACATCAAAATGCAAGGTAAAAATACCGGTCAATTAAATGTGTATGATATCATGGTCTATACTCAAATGATCCCTGAAAACCATCTGTTACTAAAAATCGATAAGACATTTGACTTTGAATTCATCTATGATCTTATTAAAGATAATTACAGTGCAATTGGCAGAGAGTCCAAAGACCCAATTATGATGACAAAAATATTATTGCTAGAGTACCTCTATAAACTTTCAGATGTTGAAGTGAATAAAAGAACTCAAACAGATGTCGCTTTTCGATGGTTCTTAAAGTTAAGCATGTCTGACAATGTTCCAGATGACACAACCATTAGCCACTTTCGAACTAAACGATTCGGTACAGACTCTTTCGAAGAATTATTCAACAAAATTATTCACCAATGTATGGAAATGAATCTAGTGAAATCAAGAAGATTTCAAGTCGATTCAACTAATATAGATGGAAATGTGAATTATCCAAGTAATAAAAAATTACTAAGACAAGCTTTTGAACGCGTCTTAAAAGAGATAACGAAGTTTGATGAAACATTAGCTAGTAACGTAAGATCTCAATTAGATGAAGAACTACATCAAAATTATGACGAGAATGAAAAACTCTCAACTAAAGTCTATTACGAAATCGTCTCTAAATATCTCGCCGAATTATATATCAACATCCATGCTGAAATGGACCAAATGCCAAAACTTATGGATTCTATTGCATTGTGTAAAACCTTGATTAACCAGCACCAATTAAAGCAAGGCGATAAAATAATAAGTATCGTTAACCAAGAGGCTCGTGTCGCTTATAAATCTCCAGGACATGCAAAGACTGGATATAAAAACAGTATTATAATCGACGAGGACAGTGAACTGATTTTATCATATGCTGCAACACCTTTTAATGTGAATGATGATAAACTTCTTACTAAACTTGTTGATAAAGTGAAAGAGAATTTCAATCTAGTTCCCGATGAAGTGAGTGCGGATAAAGGTTATGCATCAACTGCGAATCGCTCTTATCTTAAAGACAATGACATTATCAGTAACATTGATTTTTATGTAGAAGTCAAAAAGGAAAATCAAAATCTTTCCATCTCAGATTGCACTATAGCAGACGACTTAAAATGGTTACGTTGTCCAAATGGCATACTTGTTGAAAAGTTTCGTGTTGTAGGTGAAGGTACTAAAACGGGTCGTATAAAACAGTGTTTCAAAGTTGATGCAATATATTGCACCACTTGTCCAAAAAGGAACGCATGTCATGGCGAAAAGTTTAAAGAAGCCAATAAAGTATCCAAAAGCTTTTATGTCCCTGAAAGATATGACGCTGTTATCCGTGATAAAAAGCGAGTTCAATCAGATGAATTCAAAGAAGCAAAAAATTCAAGGTTTAAGATTGAAAGACGTTTTGCAACTGGAGTTCGAAATCATAGTATGCGTAGATCAAGATTTATCGGATTGGATGCAACAACAAAACATATAGCAATGTCAAATATTGCTGTAAATATCAACAGAACAATAAGACTTCTTTATGAGCCTAAAATAGGTGCGCCCAAAATCCAGATAGTAGCATCAATAACATAAATGACAAGGGAAAAAGTGCAAGGAAAGCACTAAATATAATCCCATTTTATGGTGAAACAACATTTTGCTAAATATTCTTGTATAAATATTCAAACTGGTTATTTGGATTAGGTTTTAGGTCACTTTTTCGGAGCTTTCTCAGTCACTGGATTAAGAGCTATTGATATAGCGAATCTCATGCTTAATGATATTAACTGGACTTTGCTAACATTGCATTTGGTTCAACATAAAACAGGCTTTGGTCTGGCGCTACCGCTTGATGCAGAAGCAGCCTCAGCTATTGCAGACTATATATTACGTGGACGTCCAGATACGGAGCTTACATATGTTTTTCTCACGTCAGTGATGCCATATAGAAAGCTTAACGACAAGTCCAGTATTGCAAATATATTAAACAAGTATACAAAGTTGTCTGGTATTGATAAGTCGGCGTATGATGGTAAAACTTTTCATGCATTTCGAAGAAGTATAGGATCATGGCTGTTAAATACTAACTCGGAACCTGAGATGATTTCTCAGATTTTAGGGCATCAAAGTAGAAACGTGCTGAAATACTATCTTCCAATGGATGTTTCATCCCTACGCATCTGTGCCATCGGATTTGAAGAAATCCCTGTCAGATCGGAGGTATACCAATGAAATATACCTTCAACAGTGCATTCGCGACAGATATTAAGGCGTATGTAAGATTACGCTGTTCACTTGGTAATGAAGAAGATACATATGCTAGGAGGTTACATTCCTTTGATATCTTTTGCTACAAAAACTATCCAGTTGAAGAAAACTTAACGCAAGCGTTAGTGGAAAGATGGTGTACTCTAAAGCCTAATGAAAGTACAAGCACTTTACAGATAAGAGCAAGAATCATCAGGGATTTTGCAAAATATCTTGTAAGCCTTGGGAAAACAGCATATGTTATCATGGATGGATTCTCAGGAAAGCGTAGCCAATTCATTCCATATCTTTATACGGATACCGAACTGAAGACATTTTTTGAGGCGGCAGATACGCTTCCACCACACAAACTTTCTCCATATCGAGAGTATGTGATACCTGTTATTTTTAGAATGCTTTACTGTTGTGGTTTGAGGCCACAGGAGGTACGTCATCTTACAACTACACAAGTTGATCTGATGGAAGGAACCCTCTATATCTCGGATTCAAAGAGAAACAAGGATCGAATTGTTGCTATGTCCGATGACTTAAAAGCCTTATGTATCCGTTATGATGAGATTATTAGAGAAAAGGTACATTTAAGGGATTACTTCTTCGAAAATCCAAATGGTGGTGAGTACTCCGCAGCATGGGTACAGCAACAGTTCTTTAAATGCTGGAAACACGCTGGTATATCATTTATAAGCCCACGTCGCCCACGCGTATACGATTGGCGTTATACAAACCTAATTAATATCCAAACCTTTTTCATAAAACGTAGTATTCTATTGGCGTTTGCAAAATAAAGGTTTGGATATCTTTTTCTATTATTTTAGCAAACCACAAAAGTCTTTTAAGGAATTAGAGGTTTTCCACTTTCTAGATACGGTTACTGAAGTTTCATCTTCTAACGTAGCTAGTGCCTTAACTTCTTGTTCTGTTGAAATGTCTAGATAAAGCATTGTTGTTTGAAGTTGTGCATGTCCTAACAAAAATGATATTTGTACAATATTCATTCCATCGTCTAACCAATGAGATGCTTTGGCATGGCGAAAATGGGGAGCTCCCCATTTTCGCCATTATGGTGAGTGATATAAAATGGTGAGTGGCAATAACAAACTAGCCAAAGTAACAAGTAGCTCATGAAATCACTCACCATTTTATCTTTAGCGACCAAGCGAAATAAGAAAGTCCATTAAACTTTTGTCATCGGACCAATCAGGAAGATCTTTTGTCGGTAAGATATCTACATAAGCTTCTTCCAGTGCCTTTCTCCGCATTACTGTGTCGGCCTTGGCGTATATTTGAGTGGTACTACAATCGCTATGTCCAAGCAAATCCCTTATGTAGATTAAGTTAACACCCGATTGAAGTAAATGAACACTTTTGCTATGTCTAAAAATATGCGGAGTTATAGGAAAATTAACATTAAAGCCATCGCATAGACCTGCTAAAGCGACATATTTATTAATGATGTATGATATACCCCAACGTGTAAGTTGCTGTTTCTTCTGGTTCACAAAAACATACTGTTCGCTGTTACTAACTCCGGTGTTGATAGAACTGCACCTTAAATGTGATATCAAGAGATTTTTGGTTTTTTCCATAATCGGAACATGACGAGTCTTTTGACCTTTACCATGTAATGTGATTACTGCAAGCTTATCTAAACGTAAATCTTTGACTTTTAAATCTACAATCTCCTGGACTCTTGCAGCGCTGTCGTACAATACGGACATCAATACCATATCCCGAAGGCCATTTTGATTTGAGGGGTCTGGCATTGACAATAATATTTTCATTTCTTCACCCGTCAGGAACGACACAACTGTTTTTGCACACTTTTTATCCGGAATGTTTAGTATCCTCTGAAACTCAAACAAGTTCTCGGGATGCTGTTTCTGCACAAATCTTACAAATGAATGTACTGCCACCAAACGCTGATTTCTTGTTGTTACAGCACAATGACGTGTATATTGGATCCAATTCAAAAAATCAATAATCGTGTCATATGTCAAATCCTCCATAGACAAGTGCTCTGGTGTAATGGATTTAGTCTGTTCGAAGAAGAAAAGCAGCAGTTTAAAAGTCACTGAATACGACTGAATAGTATGGCGGCTGAGATTTTTTTCGCCCGGTAAATACTTACCAAGGAAATTTGTGAGGTAATACGGCAAGTCAGCATTCGTCATAAATGAACCCTCCTTCCGGTATAACGTATCCAAACTCTGTCTCGACACGCTTGACAATATCAGGATATAGGTCCGATGTAAGTCTCAGATAGTATTGGGTGGCACGGAAGTCCGAATGCCCCATATATGCAGAAAGGTAGGGTAGCATAACAGTTAGATCGTTGTCGGACAAAACCCAATTTTTAAGGCATTTGACTGCAAATCCATGTCGAAAGCTGTGGATTCGTGGACCGATAGCCGTATGGGGAATGTCAGCCATAACTAAATAATCCCTGAAATGGTTGTAGGCTGTGCTCTTGTCCATCTGTCCCATCCCTTCATTGTTGTGACAACTAGGGAAAAGCCACATTTTATCATTGCTGTATCGATGGAATCCATTCATAAAAATAATAATGCGTTTCGTCAGACTATCAGCCATGGGAATCAACCGGTCCTTCATGTTCTTGGCAGCATGAATGGTGACGATTCCTGAGTCTACGTTAACATCCTCGAGAACAAGATTCAGCGCCTCGGAAATTCTTACGCCTGTGCCGTACAGAAACCGAAACAACACAGGATCAACTTCATTTCTATAGGACATAGCTACTTGGGGATAATTATCTATGGCTCTGAACATACGGTTTGTTTCATCATCAGTAAATATGTGTGGGATAAATTTGCATCGTGGAAGCTTCGTCTTGATTTCCACTACATATGCATGATATCCTCTGTTAGCCAGATACATTGCAAAGTCACGCATTACCACTTCTTTATTATGGTGAGATACTGGACGTTCATTTGGATCATAGATGAAGTCATTTATGATTTCTTTTGTCAGCTGGATTCCTTCAAAACCGTTGTTATAATAAAACGTGTCAAAATGTCGCAGGTAACGTTCTTGAGTTTCAAATTTCATCCCAGTCTGATGCTTAAGCGAAATGTAGTTTTGGGCGGCCACAGCAAATCCGCTTTTCCATTCATAAGCTATTTTCATTTGTAAACACCTCCTCAGGATCAAGAGCGCATTTTCGCAGGCCTTCAATGTCGATCTTAAGGTATAGACTTGTAGTATTGACAGATTGATGACCTAGCGCTTCTGATATGATGGGCAGTGGTGCTTTGATTTCGAGCATGTTCCCCGCCAATGTACTTCTCAACGAGTGCATCCCATGCCACTGGTTTCCAGGCATGTTAAGGCCCGCTTTCAAAATATATCTATGGAGTTCTTTATTAAAGGTGTTACGGTCACCAAATGCATTAAAGGGTGCTCTATGCCTGACGAATAGGCATTCGCTGTTTGTGATGGGGCGGCCATTTTGCAGATAGTCGATGATGGCCCACCCGATATCCTTTAGCAACGGTAATTCAATCGGCTGTCCAGTTTTTTCCATTTTTAGGTTTATCGTTTTTCGATTCCAGTCTATAGCTGATTTTTTAAGATTTCTGATGTCACCAATTCTAAGACCCAGGCGGATAGCAATCAGAAGTATTGCGTAGTCGCGTTTGCCTTTGGGGTCAGCTCGGTCAATTGAACAGAGTAGCTTTTGTATGTCTAATTTAGACCAGACGTATGGAATCGAAGCATTTCGAGGAGCACGTATTTTGGGAAGTATAGGAATCAAATCATCTGAGATATATCCTTGTTCATATAGAAACGAAAAAAAATTTCTGAATACATACAGGAATGTTCCAACATACTTGACAGCTTTGTTTTCAATAGTTTTTAAATAATCCTCAATGTGTTGAATGTTAATGTCTGATAACGATGTAACTCCTTGCGTTACCAAGTACTTAAGTAAAAGCTGCACTTTTTGGGTGTTGGACTCTATTGTTGATTTACTATATCCACGATAATTCAGCTCTTCGCATAATGCTTCATATTCTACCCTGAAACATGCCATGCAGACAAACGGTGGTTTCGTTCTTCGAACTTCTGGGAGAAATTGTCCGTCTTGCAAGTAGCGCAATAATAGCAGTAATGGCCGCATGCGATAAGCAACCTTATTATTTGATATGACGCATTCGAAACGCTCAATACGTTGACCAGTTTTTGCGTATATGTATTCCAAGCAAAGGCATTCATCAATCTCAGTAATGCAGTTATCTGATAAATACTGTTCGAATACATTGTATGCAGTTTCAAAGTTTTTGAGACTGCCAGGGGATGTTCCCCTCAATCTCATAGATTCCATGATAGCCAATATGGCTCCGTGTATTTCTTGGTTTTTCAATATAATCATCCTCCTTATAAGATAGCAATAATGCTAGTATTGTAAGGATAATTATATATGAAATGGTGAGTGTTTTGTTACTATTCCGAACAAAATACTTGAACCTACAGCACTATATGTAACCACTCACCATTTTATATCACTCACCATAATGTCGAATTTGATGCGCGTGAAGATCAATGGGGACGTCTTCACATATTTGATGTGCTATAGATGCATATTTTTTAAGTTGTTTAGCAATGGATGGTTGTGTTAACTTACCATAAATTCCACTATTCCGTGAATAGAAAATATAGGCGTCTTCGTCAGGATTTTTACCATGAGCTTCTAGTATATACCGCTTTAGATGTTCTACTGTTCTTGGTAATAAATATAAAGTTCTTATTTTAGTTCTTTTCCCAATAACTGTTATATATGGTTTGTCTGTTTCTAAACAAAGTTGCTTTATTTTTAAAGATAATAATTCATCTATTCTGGTAGCTGTATTATACATTAAAACTAAAAAAGTCAAATCTCTTCTACCGGTATTGGTCATTTGATCTGGAATACTAAGTAATGCTTGGATACCTTGTTTACTAAGACCTTTTATATTTGTAGGAATTTCCTTTTTCCTTGGTATTTGAGTAGCAGCTAAATAAAGATATTGATATGAAATATCTTTTCTACCTAGATATTTCAAAAATGATCGTATGGATGCTAGGCGATTATTACAAGTTTTTGTACTACAATTTCTGTTTTTCATTAACCAAAGAAGCCATTCCTCAATTACTTCATATGAAAAGCATTCTTTGGAAAGTGTAGAAGATGTTATTTTTTTATCTGTTTCCAAAAACAGAATATAAAGGGACAATGTATCTTTATACGCTTTTGTAGTATGATCACTTTTTATTTGTTGCGATGGCAAATAACTATTGAGCCATTCATTAATTGTATAGGCGATAAAGTAGGATTCCCTAGTTGCTTTCTTCATACAACACCTCCGGAATTATTTCTTCAAATGAAGTGTTGCTTTGTTTTTCCATTAATTCTGCAAGAGCTGGCACTAAGGAATAATAGTATTTAGTGCTTTCCAAAACAGTATGTCCCATGCTTTTACTCAGATAAACAAGTTTAGCATCGAAATCAAATCCCTTATCAATCCATTGATTTATATTTTTGGTAGCATAATGATGTCTTAATTCATATGGGATTGCATGTGTAGAGTTCTTGACATCCCACATTTGTCTGAAATTATTATGAACCCATGCACGAGTATGAAATCCATCTTTTCTTGCAGGGAAAAAATATGTTCTATTAGGGGTGATTTTTTTGATTTCAATATCATATTCCACCATAATTTTCAACATAGAATCATGTAAAACAACAAAATGTTCATCGTACCCCTTGCTCAATCGAATACTTAATATCCCAGTTGCTAAATCGACATCAGATATCCTCAATAATCTAGCTTCAGTAGTCCGCAACCCACTACTATACAAAAGTCGAAAGAAAACTGGGACGGTTATTTTCCTTACTTTTCCCTCAAAGTTATTTACTCTCAGGCAAATATGATCACATTCATAAAAAAAGTTTACTAGTTCCGCTTCAGTAAATGCATGTGGAATGTATATACTGTTTTCTAGCTTAGGCATAATAAGAATATTTACATCTGATAATTCTCTATCTCTCAGATATTTAATTAGAGTTGCTATCACAAACGTTCTTGAACGACATGAATTATTTAATTCTGTGTTGCGTTTTTGACACCAACCATTAATCATTTCATTTGTTAATATATTTGCATCTCTGTAGTATTTTTGTAAATATCTATCAAAAAGCAATACGTTTTCCTCGTATGATTGGTTCCAGTGCTTGGAAGCTTTTTGATAAGATATAAACGATTCTATAAATGAATGGATAAAGGAGTTGAATTTACTCATATGTCACCTTCCAATCTAATGGAAAATGTTCTAAACTCAGTGAGCATTCTTTTAAATGAACAAAATCAGCATATAAATAAGTATTTAAACTGTTTGGTGAACTATGACCTAAAGTTTTACTAATAACTGGCCTTGGTACATTATTTTCTAAAAGTGCTGTTGCTAAATGATGACGAAATAAATGAAATCCTTTTTGATGCGTTGAACCTTCACGGATTTTAGAGGCATTCATCAGCCGCAAAGATACACCATATAAACTGCCACTATCTAACTTGCGAGTTGGAAAATTTAAGGTTAGAAAAACTTCTGATAAATTTATTTTTGGTCGATCATAAACTAGATACTCATAAATGGCATTGCCTACTGTAGGTGTCAATGGAAGTGTAAATGGAACTTCTGTTTTTTGTTGATTGATATATATTAAATCCTTTTCCCAATCAATATCTTCCAATTTTAATGAGACAATATCACAGCATCTTAATCCTGTATAGAAAATCAAAAGTCCAATAGCTTTATCTCTTTTACTAATTACTCCAGCATCACTATTTAATACCTTTTTTAATTTCTCACATTCAAATGAAGTAAGATACTCTATGTTTTTTCTACATTCTCTTAAGATTGGCAAGTAGGACAAAACCCGTTTACAATCATCTGGAAAGCTAGATATACAGCATTTAAAAACGGCTTTAATATTTTTCTTATAAGAGCAACTTTTCAAAAAGTTACCGGTAGAATCTATAAAGATATCTATTACAGCTTTTTCAGTCACCTTTTTCAATTCGAAAATCCCTTGCTCTTGCAAGGCTATAAAGAAGGTGATTCCACTTATGTGTTCACCATTCACTGTTGTTGGTTTTTTCCCCTTTATAGGTTCCTGTTTTAAATAAAAATCAATTATACTAGCAAAATCTTTCGAAAGTATCTTGTGATAATCTTTTTTTCCTATGCGAGTTCTTCTTTTGCCATCTGGGAACAAACCATAAAGGTCAAAATATTCAATAGCACCTAATACACCTTTGTTTTGCCTATAAATAACGGCTGACGGACTATTCGAAAAATATATCCGAAAAATCTCGTCATAAGAATTAATATGGGTAACATCTATTTCATTTAAAAGACTATTAACAATACTTTTAAATTTAGAAATGTACCTCTTTGAATAATTATTAGTTTCTAGATAGTTAATGAGTTGGTCTTGATTGTTTCTTAATTTTTCTACTTTCATAAAATAATGCACCTCCTTAGTTTAGTGTACTTTAAGGATACATTATGTGAAATAAAATCCATACCTATAAAATTCCAAACCTTATAAATCTAAGCTTTCTTTAGAAAGGTTTGGATAATAATTAGGTTTGTATAACGAATATTATCCAAACATTTGGATAATATTCGTCACAACTTCGCCACGCACAAGATAATTCAATGGATGAATGAAGAGCGTAATGTAATGAACCTACTCACATATCTAAGCACCTATATGGGCCACGAATCCATTGAATATACGTCTTACTATATTCATCTAGTTCCAGCCCACTTAAAGTCTTCAGAGCTGACCGACTGGAACTGCAACATCGAGGTGCCTGCTTATGAAGATTAAAGATAAAAGACTTTTCGAGTTGCTAAAGGAATATCTGACCATTTACCTGCCATTGCAGAAGAATGTCAGTAGAAACACCTGCAAATCGTATCGCGAAGTATTAAACCTGTTTATGGATTTCCTATGCCAACACCTTCATAAGTCTTTGAAGGATGTATGCTTTGATGATATATCCAGTGACAGTATTAACACATTTTTACAATGGTTGAGAGATACCCGTAATTGTGGACTCTCCACCTTGAATCACCGCCTTTCAGTTTTGCGTGCATTCTTAAAATATGCTGGGATGAAGGAACCTGTATATAATGATTACTATCTTTCGGCCTGCGAAGTAGCAAGACGAAAAGCAAAGAAAAAACTTACTGTTGAACATTTCAGTGAAACTTCACTTGATGCAATACTAAAACAGCCTGATTCAAGAACTAAAATTGGTCACCGAGATCTGTTTTTTATGATCCTACTTTATGATACTGGAGCTAGAGATAGAGAAATATTGGATTTGCACCCAAGGGACGTCATCACAGATGTTAATGCCCCTTACATAATCATCCATGGCAAAGGAAACAAGATAAGAACAATTCCCATAATGAATGAAACGGTATTGCACTTTAAAAGCTATATGAAAAGATTTCATTCTGATCCAAACGATAAATATCACCTTTTCTATACAGTTATCCACGGTGAATATCATTCCATGTCAGATGATAACGTTGGGAGATTCGTTAAGAAATATGCTATCATGGCTCGGAATGCGTGTTGTGAAGTGCCAGATCGTGTGACGCCGCATATGTTTAGACACAGTCGTGCACTACACCTATACCGCAACGGCGTCCCGCTCCCACTTATATCTGAATGGCTTGGACATTCCAGTATTGAAACAACACTAATTTATGCTTATGCTGACACCGAAATGAAAAAGGAAGCTATCGAAAAAGCAACTAGTAAGAATCATCCTATTCGCAACCGAGAGCGTTTTGATGTATCTGAACTGGATGATGACACACTCAAAAAACTCTACGGACTGAAGTAATTAGCCCCAAAAGTTATTCCGATGTTTTACAAAAGCATTCCTATGAAATCAGGCAACAGATAGAAACATCGGAATAACTATTTTATCGGAATAATCTGAACACCAAACAGCATTAGGTTCAGGCGGATTGAATTCTTCATTTAGAACATTGGTTAAGTTGGTGCTAAAGTCTGAATTAATCGTTGTTACAGTATATGGTTTAATATATTGTGCTCTTATTCCCATTTCACGCATATAATTCCCAACTGTTTTTTCTACTATAGAAATGTCCTCAGCATTAAGTATTTTTGTTATTTTTGGGGCACCATAATTTTGATGAGATTCATCATATATTTCTTGTATTCTATCATGTATTGTTTTTTTATATTGCTGTCGGTTTGAGGGTATTCTATTTTTCCATGTATTATAACCACTTCTAGAAACGCCTAATTCCCTAAGCACTCCGCTGACATTAAGCCGGCGTTTACCATCTTCAATCAATTCATTTTCTTTAATTGATACTTCACTGAAGAGAGCTTCTGTCATTTTCCCAGAATGCTTATTGCCTTTTTTAATATTTCAAGAGCATCTTGTGAATCTCTAAGCTCTCTACGCAATTTCACATTTTCTTTTGCAGCATCACTTTCATAATTACCTGAGCCTCTGGTTGTAATTTCACCATTATTTGCTTTTGCTTCTTTCGCCCATACTGATAGTGCACTCTTACTAATTCCTAAATTCTTAGAACATCCTTCAAGGCCCGCATCAGCATGATCTTGTAAATACCTAACTGCATCTTCTTTGAATTGCTTACTGTACCGTATACTCATATCTAGTTCCTCCATATTATCTTTTTTATTATATACTGTTTTGAGGAACTTTCCATGTTTAACTTGTACTATTTATATTCTAACATCACGTTTCTTCACGCATTTACCCCGTTTATGTGGCTTTCTTGGCATTTTAAACGTGCTGATCTTATGATTGCCTTTGTATGAAATCGGAAAAAATATTTCATCTGCTTCAACTATACCCTCAAGTTC
>Ga0314774_1001686_pt1 | contig 13635 bp, 13 predicted proteins | sample MetaGCBIA2018_FD_204515 | JGI IMG/M metagenome (GOLD analysis project Ga0314774, IMG submission 204515) | Cryopeg brine microbial communities from Beaufort Sea near Barrow, Alaska, United States - CBIA 2018 | ecosystem: Environmental > Aquatic > Marine > Coastal | place: USA: Alaska | collected... | reverse complement strand
CCCAACCATATTCTTAAGTGATACAAAACCATCACCACCAAAAGATTTAAAAAGTTCAATCATTTTGGTGGTTTTTCCAGAATTTATATCACCGGTTATAATGGTAATCATTAAACATTCCTTAGATGGTTATGTCCCGGTTTGTTATATTCCACAACCAACATTTCAGCTGCTATCGATATTGCAATCTCTTCTGGAGAACCACCCCCGGTATTTAGCCCAATAGGTGAATAGAAGTTTGACAAATCAATATCTTCACCAAATTCTTCATAGGTTTTAGCCATAAAATCCTTAAGTTTTTCCCGTGAACATAACATACCCATATATTTGGGTTTCAGCTTTAGTTCAAAAACCTTGTGTATTACATTAAAGTCATATTTATGTGAAGGCGTTGATATGATGACATAGGAATTGTCTTCTATGCCTTCAGCATCTATAAAGTCTGCATAATTCATATTTACTTTACGATCTGCGCCTTCGATTTGGTTATACACATCGATTCGGTCATCAATGATAGTCACATGGTAATCCATTGTTTTTAGGACTTTCACAAGTGCTTTTCCACAATGACCACCTCCAAAGATGACAACATATCCTTTGGCACCAATATATTCAAAGAACAATTCTACAACACCACCACAGATCATTGGTAATGTTGTAGCATCATTAACCACTTTGCCTTCTTTAAGAATATATTTAATCATTGTTGATTTCCCTTGGTGCAGAAGTTCTTTACAATATTCTCTAGCCTCGTATTCAAGTGCTCCGCCACCAACGGTTCCAAATGCATCCCCATTTTTGGCGACTAGCATTTTTTTACCGACATCAACAGGACCTTCTCCTGATTTTGATACAACGGTAACCATCATGACTGGTATCTTAAGTTCATTATATTCAAGTAATTTACTGTACAAGTTCATATACATTCCACCTTATAATATGTAAGTTAAAAGTAATGCTACAAATAGTGATGTTACTGTAATAAATCGGCTTTTAAAAGGTACAAATCTTACATTACCAAATTCTCTTGCTGTAATTGTTTGAAGAGCATTTATCATTATACCTATCAAAGCGCTAATCAAACCATTAACAATAACAAACCCAATAATTAGGGCTGGAGTTGCAAGATATTTAGCAATGCTACCTGTGAATCCAAACTGCATAAACATCATGATAACAAAAGCGCTTCTCCATAGTAAACTTGCTCCAATAATCCCTATAAACTTCTTAGTTACTTTACTATTCATAATGAATGGAATTAATACTGCAACAAATGCACCTTCAAGCAGAATGGCAATCATTGGGTTTAGCGTTTTAAAAAGAATAATATTTGGTAATAGAAAGTCAATTGATTTAATTGCCATTGCTACTGCTGCAACTCCTAGCAGTGCATTTCTAGACTTCAATTTTGAATATGCAGCTATAAGGATTGTCATACCTATAGGAAACATTATAGTCCCTGCTATAAACGTTGGCAGCAGATGAAGAACATAACCTATGCTTGCCTCAAATATTCCCCAAATACTTCCAAAAAATAGAATTGCTAACAGTTTTTCTTTATTATCTTTCATGTTGTTCTCCTTTTATAAGTATATTTATTCTCTTGATGATGATTATTTGAAATTCATAGATGAGATGATTATGTCACTTATAAAAATCAATAGTAATTACCGCATGCAATTATTATAAATTTTTACTCTTCAATAATTCCATCAGCACTTTTTCAGATGTGATAGGAAGTTTATCAATCCTTATCCCTACAGCATTATATATTGCATTAGCAATAGCTGCCGGTGGCGTATCAATGCCAATTTCTCCAACTGATTTAGCACCATATGGACCGGATTCTTCATACGAATCAGCAAATTCAACTTGCATGCTATGAATTTCTTTACGTGTCGGAATCCTATAGTTCATAAAGTTATTCGTCAATTGTCTTCCTTTATCATTCTCGATGACTTCTTCGTACATTGCCATTCCAATTCCCTGAACCAAACCACCTTCGACTTGCCCTTTAGCTAAGTGAGGGTTGATTGGCGTTCCACAATCAACGACAGCTACGTAATCCAGCACCTGAACTTTGCCTGTTAATGTATCAACTTCAACTTCAGCAAATCCAGCCATAAATGGAGGCGGTGATTTTTTGCCAACGTATGAGCCATTTGCCACGAGTTGCTTTTGACCTTCATTATAATAGAGTCTATTTCCTAGGTCACTAAGCGATATCTCCTTGGATCCATCAATGGTCTTTATTGTTAATCCTTCATAAACAATAGAGTCCACATCAACGTCAAATGCATTGGCAGCTTCTTGAATCAACATTTCCCGCATGCTGTCACCAGCTTTTTTCACTGCATTACCTGACACATAAGTTGTACTCGAAGCATATGCTCCCGTATCAAAAGGTGTTAAATCAGTATCTGAGGAATATACTATGATTTTCTCTAAAGGAACCATTAAACTTTCAGCCGCTATTTGAGCCAAAACCGTATCACTCCCTTGTCCGATATCCGTAGCTCCTACCAAAAGATTAAAAAATCCATCATCGTTAAATTTGATAATTGCTGAAGCCATATCAATGTATGGAATTCCGGATCCTTGCATTGCAATGGCCATTCCAACACCTTTAACTTTGTGACCATTTTTAATTCTTGGAAACTTTTCATTCCATTTAACAAGTTCCATGCCTCGTTCGACACAATAATCCAACTTACAACTTTCTATGTTCATGGCTGTACCGGCAGTTCCTTCGCCCATAATCTCAAAGATAGGCGATGTTTCACCCAGTGCTATCATATTCTTCTGTCTGAACTTCACAGGATCCATACCCAGTTTTTCACATAATATATCGACTGCTGATTCAACCGCAAAGTTTCCTTGAACCGCTCCATATCCCCTGAATGCACCTGCTGGAGTATGATTCGTATAAACAATATTACCTACTAATCTAACTGAATCCACCTTATTGTACATCGGCAACACTTTAGATCCTGCAACCATGAATACGGTTAGTGCATGTTCACCGTATGCGCCTGTATCCGATAGAATATCCAAGTCAAAAGCTTTAAGAGTACCGTCTTTCATCGCCCCAAGCTTTACTTTTATTCGCATCGGATGTCTTGAGAATGTTGACTCAAAGACTTCTTGACGGGTATAAATGATTTTACACGGTTTTCCTGTTCTTAGAGCAATCGCTGATAATATGAGTTCGCCGTGTACACATTGTTTACCGCCAAATCCTCCACCAACTCTAGGTTTAATAACTCTAATCTTGCTCATTGGATAATCAAGTGCCATGGATATTATTCGTCGAACATGAAATGGTGTTTGAGTTGATGAATTAATAATCAAACGGCCTTGGAAATCAATTCTAGCATTTGCAGTATGGGGTTCCATCATTGCATGAGCTTGCGCTTGTGTATAAAAAGTATGCTCAATAACACTATCACAGTGTTTAAAAGTTTCATCCACATCACCAACCTTCATATTATATGATGCAGCAATATTCTTCATCGGTTCAAAACCTATCGGAAACATTTCATGTGCTTCTTCTTCAGCATGTATAATTGTTGGGTGACCTAATGCTTTTTCAAAATCCAGAATAGGTTCTAAAATTTCATAATCAACGATAATCTTTTCAAGTGCTTGTTCACAAAGCTGTTCATTAATTGCCGCAACAGCTAATACTTCATCACCCACATGTCTAACTACTTTGTCTAATACAAATTTATCATGAGGTGATGGTTCCGGATAACCTTGTCCTGCTCTTGTCACAGCTATTCGTTTAAAATCCTTATGAGTAATAATGCATTCAACACCTGGAATTTTATCTGCACCATTTAAATCGATGTTCTTTATATTGGCAAATGCATGCGGACTTCGAAGAACTTTTATGATGAGCGCATTAGGTTCTGCTAAATCATCAGTATAAGCTGGTTTACCAAGCACTAAACCTCTGCCTCCTAATGAAGTATGACTTTTATTAATACATTGCATTATTTCACCCCCAAATAATTTCTGATAGCGATTTCTTGTCCAAGATATCCAGAACAACGACATAGGTTTCCAACTAAATAATTTTTAATTTCCTCTGTCGTAGGATTGTTCAAATGCTGTTTCATTGAATATACTGTCAGTGTAAACCCCGGATTACAATATGCACATTGATCCGAACCTTCTCTGCCAAGAAAATCAGCTAAGTGTCCTGCCTCTTCTTGAATTCCTTCAACGGTTGTTATCTTATGACCTTCTGCTCTTGCACTTAAATAACTGCATGAAGCAACTGGTTTACCATCAACTAAAACGGTACACACGCCACATGATGTTGTGTCACAGCCCTTTTTGACACTTAAAAAACGAAGTTGTCTTAACGTTTCAAGCAAATATTCGTCTGGTCTGATTTTCACTTCAAATGGGAGCGCATTTATGTTTAATGTAATAATCATATAAGCACCTCCTTAATACATTTTTGAACAAAAACTTTTGCAAGTTGTTCTCTATATTCCATTGACGCACGTTGATTACTACCAAAACTATATGATTCAATAAGAGTGTTAACATATTCGTGTAAACGATGAATATTAAATTCACCATCAATGATGGCTTCTTCTAAAATTTCTTGTTTAGTCAATCTTGTCAACTTAGCGACTCCGGGTCTAGAACCAATTGCTAACAACAGTTCTTCTGATTCAGTAACGTTTACAACAGCTACATTGATTACACTAAAATCAATACTCGTTTTCTTGAAAATCTCAATAGCTCCAAGGCCTTTCTTCATAGGTATGATCACTTCTATAAGAATGTCTTTACGTTTCCCTTTTCTCAGTAAAAATTCCTCTAATGTTATCTTTCCTTCTTTATGAAAGTTTAGTATTGCACCTGATGCAAGTAATGGTGTGATCAGATCCGAAAAACCATATTTACCGCATACCGTCCCGCCTATCGTAGCAATATTACGCACCTGTACACCCATTATTTTTGAAGCACTTTCTGAAATAATACCACTATATAATCTTTGTAGTTCAACACTTGTTTCAATTTGGTACAAAGTTGTCATTGCTCCGATATGACACATATCATCCTTAACTGTGATTGTATTCAAATCAAGCAAATCTAAATCAATCGCGATATTCTTTTTACTGTTGCCTAACCTAAGCCACGCGCCACCACCTAATACGATATTTCCTTCCTGTTCCGCCAATGCAAATGCTTCTTCAATACTTTTAACTTTTTGAAAACCATTAAGTTTCAATTGTTCATCACTCCTTTCTTTATATCTTTTACTTTTTCATAACTTTCCATTGTATCAATGTCCATTAATATTGAAAGATCATCAACCTCAACATGATCTACAATGAATCGATTTCTAAAATTCTTTAAATTCGAATCAATAGGTTCATTCTTAAGAAGCTTCAGTGCCTCAAATGATAGTTTTACCGGATGACCTCTTTTTCCTTTATAAGTTGGTACAACAAAATCACCTGGCGTATTCCCAATTCTTTCTACAATTTCTGTAGTAATCAGAGGGTAATCTCCAGGTGTAATAAAACATTCACAAGATACATTTTCAATCCCACACAAAATAGAACTAAACATGCCCAGTGAATAGTTGGCGTTATAAACTAAATTTACTTTATCATAGCTTTTGCATATTGATTGAATTCCATCAAAATAATGGCCACCAACAACGGTGATTTTATGACACAGCGGATAAAAAGCTTCTATGACGTACCCTAAGATAGGTTTACCATTAATAAGAAGCTCCATTTTGTTCTTCCCTATTCTACTGGAATAACCAGCTGCTAAGATAACTACCTCAAACATACTCTTCCCACCTAACAATGTTTATATCTTTATGACATATTATTATGCGAATCCAGATGATTGTTCGTTATAATGTTAGAATGTAATGACATTTACTGTTTCTATATTTATTTAGTTTAATTATACCTTAAACCATATTAGCATTCAACAAAAAGATAAGTTTTTAGTAAATTAATTTAGTCACACTAAATTTTGTTCGAAATAATCAAGATTTCATTTCATTATATCCGAAACCATGCTATAATAGTGGAGTTTGAGTAACAAAAGGTTTAAAACCGTTAGAAAGGACATATTATGTCGAAGCAACTATTTAAAAATGAAATCGAAAAACGTCGAACGTTTGCCATTATCTCTCATCCCGATGCTGGTAAAACAACTTTAACTGAAAAATTCTTATTATACGGAGGCGCTATTCGTGAAGCCGGCTCTGTAAAATCCCGTCGTTCAAATAAACATGCTGTTAGTGACTGGATGGAAATCGAAAAGCAACGGGGTATTAGCGTAACTTCATCTGTGTTACAGTTTAACTATGATGGTTACTGTATTAACATTCTTGATACACCAGGTCATCAAGACTTCTCAGAAGATACATATAGAACTTTAATAGCTGCAGATAATGCAGTTATGGTTATTGACTGCGCAAAAGGTGTTGAGACACAAACAAAAAAATTATTCAAAGTATGCCAATTGCGTAATATTCCTATATTCACTTTTATTAACAAACTTGACCGCGAAGGACAAGATCCTTATGAATTATTAGAAGATTTAGAAAACGCATTAGGTATTCGTGGCTGTCCAATGAACTGGCCAATTGGTATGGGTAAAGAATTTAAGGGCGTTTATAATCGCGAACACAAAGTTGTTCAACTTTTCAGAGCCGGAAACCATGGCCAATCTAAAACTGATGATTTAATCATTGATATAGAAGATGAATCCATCAAAGATATTATTGGCTCGCATCTATATGAACAATTGTTAGATGACATTCTTTTACTAGATGAAGCTGGTGACCCATACGATCATGAAAAAGTTTTAAACGGTGGTTTAACTCCGGTATTCTTTGGTAGTGCATTGACTAATTTTGGTGTTGAGCCTTTCTTGGAAGATTTCTTAAAGATAAGCACGCTTCCAAAGCCACGAAAATCAAATAATGGTTCCATCGATCCACTTGGCAACAATTTCAGTGGATTCATATTTAAGATTCAAGCAAATATGAATCCAAACCACAGGGATCGAATCGCCTTTTTAAGAATTTGTTCTGGTAAATTCGAAAAAGGTATGATGGTCAACCATGTACAAAAAGGCAAGAAAATAAAGCTAGCTCAGCCTACTACTTTTATGGCACAAGATAGATCCTTTGTTGATGTTGCATATTCCGGTGATATTATTGGTTTGCATGATCCTGGAATTTATAAAATCGGAGATACACTTTGCGTTGATAACAGCGGTTTATTATTTGCCGACATACCTCAGTTTGCTCCTGAAGCCTTTATGCGAATTTCCACAGTCAATGCCATGAAACGTAAACAATTCCTTAAAGGACTTAAACAACTGTCTGAAGAAGGATCGATACAGGTCTTCAAACGTCCTTTTACTGGATCTGAAGATGTAATCATTGGTGTTGTCGGTGCACTTCAATTTGAAGTTCTTGAATATAGACTTAATAATGAATACGGTGTTGAAATAACTAAGCAACAATTACCTCATAAATATATTCGCTGGATTGATACTGAAAGTATTGATATTTCTAATTTCAAAGGAACAATGGACTCACTTTTAATCTACACAGATAAAGATGCTCCTGTTGTACTCTTTCAATATGAATGGTCAATTAGACAAACAGTCGATAAGAATAAAGGAATTATCCTTAAAGAAACTTCTAGTTCATTCGAATAATTAAATAATTTAAAAAACTCAGCCTTTCAAAGGGCTGAGTTTTTTTATGAGGGGTTGCTTTACCTCGTTTTTGAGTTATAGACTGACTAAAACTACTGACGATTATATAATTTTTCAATATATAATCTTGCTTCTTCAGCCATCTTCTTTCGAATTTCAGGGTTTTCAATGTATTTATTTATGGCATCTGATAATGCTTTTGTATCACCGTATTTAACCAATAATCCGTCATGTTCATGTTTAAGAACGGCTTTAGAACCAACAACATCTGTTGATACAATCGGTTTTGCTGCTGCCATAGCTTCTAAGATTATGCTTGGTGGAGATCCTTCTTTTATTGATGTTCCTACGATTATGTCACAAATAGAAAGGATTGCTTGACTATCTGATCTATATCCAAGTAGCTGAACTTTTTTGCTAAGTCCCATTTTAGAAATTTTATCTCGCAATTGATGCTCTAATGATCCATTTCCTGCAATTAAAACTCGAACATTTTCATTTTTATCTAATACAGCTCCAAGGCTTTTCAAGAAAAAGTCATGACCTTTATTCTCTTCAAGTCTTGCGACCATCCCAATAACTAGTTTGCCTTTTACGCCAAACTCTTTTTTTAAATATTCTTGTTGACTTGCCGATATTCTATTATATTCTTTATCAAATTCAGCTAAATCCAACTCTAATTCCCCACTACCAATTTGTACTCCTGCCAGAATATCTTTCATATTGTTTGACATCGCTGCAAGATTACTTGATAAGCTATGAATCGAATTTATTGATTCGCTCTGCATAACTGCAGCAGATGCGATTTCTTGACTTCCACTAGCAATTTGTTGTGTTGCTTGAGCTGACTCCTTAACCTGATTCACTATTGAAGTTATTCGTTCTTCAATAATTTTAAAAGATTTAGTTGTTTCATCAAGTACTAGACTACCTTCACTAACCTCAGTGCTATTTGCATTAATCATTTTTACTGCTTCGACTGTTTCGCTATTGATCTTTGTTATAAGACCTTTTATCTCATCAAGAGACAACTGTGTCATGCCTGCAAGCTTTCTCACTTCATCCGCTACAACAGCAAAGCCTTTTCCTGATTCTCCCGCTCTGGCCGCCTCAATAGCTGCATTTAAAGCTAATAAGTTTGTCTGTCTGGATATTCCAGTGATAACGTTCAGAATGTTATCCATTTTACCAGTAGCTTTATCTAACGCATTAATACGTTTATTAGCCTCTTGGGAGTCATGTTGAATCTGCTTCATCTTAGTTTCAAGTAAACTTAAATGACTCATTCCATCTTTGGTTAATGCAAAAATCTCTCCAGTTCCTGTTGATATCTCAGTAACTGAACTATTAAGTTGCACCGTAGTAGAAGTAAGTTCTTCAAGCGTTGCCGATAAATCTGTCATAACACGAGATGTAGATGTTGTTATCTCTTCTAATTCTCGACTTGTTTTTGCAGATTTTTCACTCATTTCATCAATATCTTTAACAACAGTTGAGGTTGTATAAATCATCGAAGTAAAGTTATCAGCAATTTCTTGCAGCTCAGGTGATAGATCTTTAGGCAATTTGGCCCCTACCATACCTTTTGATATATCAGTTGAAGCTTTTGCTAATCGTATTATTTCATCTAGATAAGGATTTTCGGTTCCTTGTTCATCTTGTGTACCTTGCTTTGAATTGGATTTGTTAAAAAATCTTCTAATACTTCGAGCCATGTATTACCCCACTTTTTGATTTAGTTTTAAACCTACAAAACCCATTATATCAGAATTACCAGCTAACAACAATGACAGTAAGCTGACATCCATGAAAACCATGATGAAGATTGTCATAATATTTACTATCAATTCCAATGAATGGTACTGTCACCTTAAATAATATGCGGAAAATGATTGAATTAGCTGCTAAAAATCTGTCGATGCAGAAAGATACTATACAACTATCACAAAAATGACATTTGTCACTCAAATTGTGTAATCTTTACTTTCATATTTGTCATTTATTTGGTATGATAGTAATGTAAAAAACATTATAGTATTTCAATACGGATGGAGGATTTATTATGTCAGATCAAAACGAACAAGTAGTATACACACAAGAGGATATTGATACTAACAAAACAATGGGAATTATTGCTTACTTTATTTTCTTTCTTCCATTATTAGTTGAACCAGCTAAAAATTCACCTTATGCTAAATTCCATGTTAATAACATGGTGTTGATCATTCTTGGGAATATCGCTATTTGGATTATCGGATTATTACCTCTACTTGGGTGGCTTGCTGCTTTTGTTGGTGGAATAGCATTATTTGTATTCTGGATAATCGGATTAATTGGAGCAATCAATGGAGAAGCTAAAAAATTACCATTAATTGGTGATATCGTAATTATCAAATAATCAGTATTTTAAAAAAGAGCTATTTGTCTAAATAGCTCTTTTTTTATACAATTATTTATTATAATTTCAGCGAATTAAACTAGTGAACTTTACAGTGATGTATGATACTATAGTTCATATACTTATTAAGGAGGTCTTTCCTATGATTGCAAAAATATTAGATCAAGACATTTACTATACAACGGAAGGAGAAGGCCTTCCATTAATTGTTCTTCACGGTTTATACATAGACAGTATCTCAATGTATCGTGCCCTTGAGAATACCAATATTCAATTAAGTGGATTTAAACGAATTTATATTGATCTGCCTGGTATGGGGCAGTCTCCTCGACATCGTTTAGCAAATAACTCAGATACCATGCTAGATTTGGTTAGTCGACTCATTACTTTTCTGATTAGCGATCATCCATTTATCATTATGGGCTATTCTTATGGTGGCTATTTAGCCCAAGGTATCGCCCTTAAATTCAAAAACCAAATTTTAGGTGAAATACTTGTCTGTCCCGTTGTTATACCACAACCGGACCGACGTCAAAAAGCATCTATCACAAATCGCGAAATAGATGCTAAATTTTTAAGTTCTATTGATGAAACTAAACAACAAGAATTATTAGATACTATGGTTGTTATTAATAACCGAACGTATAACCGAAGTGAGTCTGATTTTTCACGAGCTTTCGCTTTGGCTGATTCAGCATTCTTACACGAATTATATTCAAATGGTTACCCAAGCGAATATATTGAATCAAACAATAGCTATCATCCACATAAAACTTTGATTTTTTTGGGATTTCAAGATACTTCTGTTGGTTACAAAGATATGTTAGCTCGTTTAGACTTATATCCTAAAGCAACAGTAAACCTATTAACAAATGCAAGTCATTCATTTTTTCTTGAACAACCAACACAGTTTGAGTATATTATGAATTCTTGGTTGTCACAGTATATGATGTAATCATATTCAATGATGCGTTCTTGTACAATCATTTTATAGTTCGATCCTAACACATTAAGTTATTAAGATTTCAATTCATTATAATTGTAGGATTATATTTCCTGTATGAAAAACGTTCCATCAATTAAAGAGTGAATAATTGATTCTTCTGTATCACAATTCACTGGAAACACATTATAGAAACAACCTGCTGTTGAGGCCTCATGACTATCAGAATTTGTCACTTCTGGTTTACCAACTACTGAAGCTAACCTTTTTCTACGTTCATAATTCTTTTTCCCACAATTTGAAGATAACACTTCAACAGCATCAGGAGCATACTCCCAAATATCAACGTTCACTTGATCCGAAAAGCGATATGGATGTACAAGAATCATTGCGCCCTCATTCTCATGAACAAAAGTATGTAACTCTTCATAAGTCCAATCCGTTCTTTCGAGTGATTGATCATGAACCCCAACAACAACAAAGTCTTCTTGAGCTTCACCATTAATTGTCACTTCTATTCCTTGATATATTTTAAAAGGTGCGTATTCCTCGTTTAATTCATCAATTAGCTCTTGAGGATAAAACCTTTGATGATCTGTAAAAAATATTACATCCATACCCTTTTCTATTGATGCTTCAACCTGCTCTTTAGCTGTTGATTTAGCACATTCAGAATATTCTGAAGTATGTACATGAAAATCTATTTTCATAGTTTCCTCCTTGTTTTAATGATTATCAGTTCCCTTTAATTGTCATATTATTCAATTATGTACCATTATTGAGTAACATCCAAATAATTTATTGCACGTCGTTGGACAAACTTCATGTTACCTGTTTGTCCCACATAGTCCATTATACCACATAAACAAACGCTCTTTTAACTTTTCCTAATGATTATTTCTTAAGATGAATATTATGTTACTTATGAACAGAAATTTACTAACTTTATGTAAACTTCTAGTATAAATAACATGCTACTAGATACCATGTATAATACGTATACCATATTATTCATGGTATATTGATTAAAATGATATTTTGGTTGAGGAATATCAGAAAAGTTACTTAAAAACCTGATTATTAAATCTTGATTTTCACAACTGCCTTTTTAATTCTAACACCTGGTCTTAGCACAACCCCTGGCATATGTGCATCTTGTGGGAAGAATATTGAAAAAGCACCTTCTGAGTGAGGTATGAGAGCGCCTTCCCACTTAACAAAAAATCTATCTTTCTCAGCAGAATATTCTTCTATAACTTCCATTCCTTCAACAGGAGCATAACCAATATATTCATCGCCACTAATTATATATTGAATATCAATATATCTTTTATGCGCTTCACAATTTGCATTTTCTAAATTTTTACCTTCATACTCTTGAATCAGCACAAATACATTGTCCCCATCTATTGGATATTTACCAACTTCTATACTATCTAAGTCTGAGTTTTGCAGAAAATCCAGCCCTTTATCTAATCTCGATGAAATTCCTTTATAAAGATTTGCATTTACAATATGATCATGAATCATGATATCCTCCTATTATGCGTTTAGTTTAATTATAACTTACAGTCTGTTGTCTGACAACTATTTTTTTAGCTACTTAATTTCTTCAAATTTTATGCAACTGGATTTATAATAAATATTATATGCAGGTCTCCAATAAATATGTATAACAAGATTAACAAAACAGGTGAATGAGTTAATCAAATATTATTGTACAATAAAAAACTCGTTCACGGTTACCCATGAACGAGTTATGTACGTTTTAATTATCTAACTGAAGTAATATTCTCAGCTTGTGGTCCTTTTTGTCCTTGAGCAAGGTCAAAAGTTACTTTTTCGCCTTCTTCAAGAGTTTTGAAACCATCTTTGTTTATTTGTGAGTAATGTGCAAAAACATCTGTTCCGTCTTCTGATGTTATAAAACCAAACCCTTTGTCTCCGTTAAACCATTTTACTGTACCATTCATCATAATTATTTTTCCTCCGAAAATTTATTTCCCTAAAATTTGTCTATAAAGCTTTCAAAATTTCGAAGTATTTTTAATCCAAAGGTTGGATAATTTATAACATTAAAATTCGAAGTTCTTTGAAGTTCTTTGTAGTAATAATAAGGTGCTATGCAACTATAACATAATAAAATCTATAATGCAAGTAAACTTTTGAAAAACCTTCAAAAGGCATTGACAAAACTTGGAAAAAGCCTTATATTTATTACGTTGAGGGAGTAACTTTCCTGTATTCCAGGAATCAAAGTCGTCAATACGGAGTAATAACCTCCCGGCTTTGGTGGCGCAAGTTTTGTGAGACTCTACGAATGATACTGATATCAGTAACTTTTGTAGTGTTTTTTTATTTCCTAAATTGCAAGAATAAGTTGAAACAATTTCCACTGTATCACTACAACAATTAATAAATGCAATTCATTAACTGATCATCGAAGGCTTCATCAGGTGTTAGATAACCCAAAATTTTCCTTGGTAGGGTATTGCACCAAAGTTGGATTTTAGCAGTAGCCTCAATTGAATAGTCACCCATTCGTTTTCCTTTGGGAATGAATCGTCTAATCAGT
>Ga0314774_1001685_pt1 | contig 13635 bp, 7 predicted proteins | sample MetaGCBIA2018_FD_204515 | JGI IMG/M metagenome (GOLD analysis project Ga0314774, IMG submission 204515) | Cryopeg brine microbial communities from Beaufort Sea near Barrow, Alaska, United States - CBIA 2018 | ecosystem: Environmental > Aquatic > Marine > Coastal | place: USA: Alaska | collected... | reverse complement strand
ACGAATGGTTCGGGCGTCATATTTGATGCGCTCGGCGAGTTCTTGAGTGGTTAGATATATCTGTGACATAGGACTGCTCCTTTGTTATCGTCAGGTGCTGGAGGGCAAATCGTATCCGATAAGGTCACAATGTCCTCCTGAAGACCATTATGCACCCTTAAAGACCTTTAGCAAGTCTTTTTGATCTCCTATAGATTAAATAGATCTTTGGTGGGCCAAATGATTAAGTGCCATCTGTCCAAATTGATGGGCGAAAAGAAAGTGAAGATTGTTGATGTGGCGAGGGAAACTGGCGTGAACCGCGGTACGATTACTCGGCTGTATCATGAAACGGCTAGTAGGGTAGAGCTCGAAGTCATTGAGGCTCTGTGCCGTTATCTCGAATGTGATGTTGGTGATCTTTTCGAGTTGATCGATTAACCGGTCGAATCTATTGCCAAACAACGAGTCTGATAAGCCGTATGGCGATTTTTGACCTTCAGTCCGTAATGCGTCTCGTTCTAAAATCAAGCAAGTGATGGTGAACCTAGGTCATTAATAGATTCGTGATACGTAAAATGCCGTTGGCCTTACGGAATCGGAGTGCAAAGAGGAACTTTCCTCAAGGCATCCGCCGGGTATGTGGGCAAGGGTCATTTATCAGAGTTTCCACTGATCCTCCTTTTTGCATGAAAATCTTCAGAGAATTTTACTCAACTCAACTGGGTGCGAATTTTCCCAATCTTTTAGTGACTTGCGCTACCTCTAGCGTATCTTTAGCATCCTAGCTTCCCTTTAAAATCCTCGCTGTGTTAGCCTGACATGACCTTTGGTTCATTTTTCCCGCGCAATGCAAACCTTGCCTGGGTAGTCCGTTGATTAAGGATAATAAACGTGCGATTCAAACGGTTACTCGATACCCTCGCGAGGTCTTCAGCCCAGGCAGTAACAACGCTGGGGCATGGACAAAAAGAAGAAGATGAGTTGAAAGAGTATCTCTATGTCGAGAATGATATAGAAAAGGACTTCAAAGGCTTGTTGGACTCTAGCCCAACCCCGGATTCGATTATTTTTCTGTGTGGCTCTTCTGGCGATGGCAAATCTGAAATTCTAAAGCGGCACTATCAACGCTACTCGGATGAATTTCATTTCCATCTGGATGCGACCCACGCTTTCAGGCCAGATCAAAACGCCATAGACGCGCTTGATCAACTTTTTGATGTGCACCGACGGTCTGAAAAGCCTTTAGTCGTTGGCATTAACGTCGGAATGCTTTTCAATTACTCCGCCCAAGGAGATGACCGGCACGAAGAAATCAAAAACACGATCGACGCATACCTTCAGTCAGGTGAGGAGAGCTTGCCATCTTACAAGTTTCTGAATTTTGAAAAATACCCAAAATTCAGCATAGAGGATGGAAAGACCGGCTCAGCGTTTATAAGTGAGTTGATTGAAAGAGTGGTCGCTCCGTCTGAAACCAATCCGCTCTACCTAGCTTATCGGGATGCCGTTGAGACCTCTCGCGACCAGCGGACAGTCAACTATCAGTTGCTCCAGCATGAGTCAGTTCGTGAGCGAATCGTTCAACTTCTTCTCTTTACTAGATTAAGATTCGATCAATTCCTGTCTTCACGAGCACTGCTTGATTTTATCCACCATTTAATCAGTGGCCCTGGCCTGCTTTTCGATAACCTTTTTGTGCTCGGCAACAATGACTTGAGTGACGTCATTAGCCATTTTGATCCTTGTACAATTAGGTCAAGACGAATCGACCAGCTTTTGATTCAGTACCCCTTGGGTGTCAATGAACAAGCCTTCGATAATTTCCAAGAAGATGTTTTGAGTAACTTGGATATCCAAGGCATAGATGCTGCTAGTTGGCTGCGCTTTTTTTATCTCTTTCAACAGGTGGAAATTGGCAACAACTTCCATCAAACCTTTGCTGAAGATTTTCAGCAACCTTTGTATGACCGCTACATCGAAATATGGCAATTACACGCGGCATATGAAGGTGACGTCGAACACCGAAAGCAGCTCCGGAAGTTTTATCAAGATGAGCTGGTTGCGGCATTAATGCGATTTGGAAACCGCCTTGAACCCTCGTTGACTGAGCGTAAGCATATGTTCCTTTGCAATAGGAACGGAGTTTTTGTTTCAGCTAAGGCGGATGTGCGACCTGATTTTAAAAAAATCGAAAACGAACTTTTTGAAAATATTCATGAGTTTCCGATTTGTCTCAAAGTTGGTGGTAAAGCTGTACGACTTTTCCACGTAAACGTTAGGTTTCTTGAATTGATTTTCAAGATTAATAATGGTTACCGGCCGAATAAGCATGACAAAAATACCATTGTCATTTTAGAAGAAATTATAGATGACGTGACGAAGGCTATAGTGAAATCTGATCGACTGCTGTTTTCTCATGGGTTTAGTGAGGTTGTTCTAACCAATGAAATTGAGGACCAGGAGTTTGTGGTTGGGGGTGGAGAATGACTGTATTAGAAAACCTTTCGAAGCTTGACGATCAGAAGATTCAAGAACGAAATCTAGTGAATAGCTTCCTACCTTTTCGGCAGCAGAGATCAAATTTTGCGGGGTATGACTTTGAGGCGATAGCCGGGAGTGTTCTGTCGGCTGCATTTCAAAAACGACTAAAAAAAGGCAAAACTATAGAGTCTTTCAGAGTAGCTGTTTTTGATCGCTTGGAGCATAAGTTAACTGATAGAGCTATGAACGGGCTTATCGACAAGATGTACTTTGAAAATAATGCATCTGGGTTGCTCAAAGTTTCACCTGAATTCTTGGTTTTCAAAACCGATCAGGCAGACGTTTCAGCAAACAAACATGTTTCGCAAGTGCTTATTAATTTCGTCCTGCATGAAAAATCTAAATTTCCAAAGCTGAGTAGTGACGTCAATTTTCTCGAACAGGAGCTTGTTGATGAGTTCCAAGAGCTTTTAGCTGATTCGAGTAAAGAATTGTCAGAGTATCCGTACTTACCATTCCTATCTAAACTTTTCACAGAAGATCTTCGTTTTTTACTTAGTCATCCTAATTATTTTCTTCAAAATATTAGGTCATTTTTTAATCTGTATGCTTTTTTGTATAGTTCTCAGCTCGCTTTGAATATAAATGAGTGGCTGGAACAGCCGACCAGCAAGCCTCTTTTCTTTATTTTGGACACTGAAAAAGCGAGCCTCGAAAGAAAGCAGGTTAGAGAAGCATTTCGTCATCTCAAAGTAAAAGTAGCTGATTTGTTTCCTGTTCTGTCAATGATCGAATATTTAAACCAACCTCAAGACAAGAAAGCAAAAAAGTTTCCGCTTTGGCGAATTTTCGAGATTGTTGAAGGTATGTCTGAATCTCAAAAGCATCAGACACAATGCTCATTGATTGAATTTTGTAAAAAATACCGAGAAAAGCGAGGTCTTAATATCGTCGAGACATATCCTCGAACGATAAAAGGTATGTTTGAGATACTGAGCGGAACTGCAAAGGAGATATTCAGCAAGCGAGGGACGAGCCAGTTTACGGTCAATAGCAAGTTCGTCAATGCCTTTGAGAACGAAATCGCCTCTCACTTTATTCAGGTAAGAGGGCGCGCTGGGCGGGTACTTACCATCTCCCAAGATTACCTCCTGTTACTGACAAACTTATCTGTAGGCGACAATGAACAAATCCCGTTCCAAGAGCTATTGTCGAAATTTAAAGAGCGAGGCGTGTGGTTCGACCGACAATCCGAGCAAGCAATAATCGGTTTTCTTGAGCGGATTGGAAATGTTGAACGAATGAGCGACAGTGGAGATGCAGTCTATGTCCGGAAAACACTTTGAAGCCTTTCTAGTAAAGAACCTTAGGGATTGGCTGCAAGAGCGAATTGAAGCAGGCGCCCGTTATCAATTCAAATCCCCAGATCCCGAAAATACAGCAAAGCTCGTTGCAGAACTATCGGAAAGCCGGGATGGGAGTTTTGACGTTGACGGCCAAGAGCTGTCATTTCTTGCCATCAATAGCTGTCGACTCATAATTGCAGGGCACCTGGAACAACCTGATGTTCAGAACGGTTGTTACACAGAAAATTATATTTCTAGACTGCGGGACGCGGTAGCGGCCCAAGATCGTCCTTTTGAAAATTGCGCGCTTTTGATTATTCACAACAGCTTGCTAGACACGCTTATCAACAGCGCATTTAGCCTTGCACAGGGCGATGCGGTTTGGTCTCCGAGTCAAACAAAAGAGAAGTTAGAAACGCTAATTTCAGACGGGATGCAGAATCAGATTGCCTCCCGCTGTCTTCTTGATCACCAAACTCGGATTATTACAGAGGAAGGTTCAAGTGTTTTTGGGTTCAAGCACCTCCATGATGCGCTACTCGATGGTGATCTTAGTTTTCAAGAACTCGGTCTTTTTAACGACTCTCAGGTTTTAGATAACTCTAACGAAAAGCAAGTTGCACGCCGTCTAGAGTCAAATCGACAGCTTAGAGAAGAGATAGAGTTTGCTGTTGAGCACTTCCCAAACGATTTGGAAGACAGGCTCACTAAATATGGGTCGAAGTTCATACAGAAGTATTTCGGCGACACCCCCGATGTGCCCTGGACTGATCTCGACTACGGCGAATTTAGAGCGGAAGAGGAACGTCAGAAAAAGCTCACTCTTGATTATGACGGAGTGGAGGTTAACGGCTGTGAAGTAGAGGTTCGAGATAAGAAAGAGACGGCAGCAGGTCGTCGAGACAAGCATCTGATTATCGAGGTACCGGCAGATCAGAAGCGGTTTGATTTTAAGCTTAAGTTTGTAGGGCAGCATCTTGAAAGACGCGAACTCACGCTGCAGCCAAAGGCTATATCGAAGTATATCGACGTGAACTTTTTCACTCGCGGAGATAAATCGACCGTCTCTATCTCTGGTGATAGTGGAGTGGGTCCGAGCTTCTTTAGTCTGAAGCTAAACCGCGACGCGTCAAACGAGAAGTATAGTTTTCATTGCATGGTTATCCGAGAGGGGACGTTTCATCTATCCGCATTTGAGAACCGATTTCTTGTCGATCACCGCAGAAAAGCGCTCGTACTTCAGGCAGACCAGCACGTTCTGGAGCTGAACCCAGATCTCACTTCCCATACTGAGTTAAATGATAGTGGGCAGATAATTGATACGAATAAATTTGGAAAAGTGGTTTTTGATCAGCTTTACGATGAATCTGATGAGGTTAGTTTCACACTGACCAATGGTGAAGTGGAACTGCTCGTTTTGGTCGAAGGTGAGCCGAGCAAAGAAACGCTTCGTTTACCGGTTTTGTTCGACAGTAATCGGTTTGCCCGACTATTTAAAGACGACGATTTTAACGGTGTTTATCGACCCAGTAAAGAGACTGTTATCTTCGACAATCAGGAATCAGAGCCTTTATTCCTGAGAAAGTCATTCCTGAAAATCGAATCCTCATTTGTGGAAGGAGCGTGTGTTGATTGGGACGACGACCTGAAAGAAGGTCTTCCTGCAGCAGGATTGCGTCTCGCTGACAACACCTTGTACAAGGCATATTGCGCGTTAATAGTTTATTTCCAAGAACACAAAACTTTGCCTTCTCTTGCTAGCTGGGGGCCAAGCTTAGTGGCTCTGGGCAAGGAATATGTCATTGCCTGCATCGACTATCTAGAAAAAATTCCAATTGGTAAACCATTGAGTACTAGCAATCGGTTGGTAGTTCGTTTGGGGCTTGCGAAGCTCGATGGAAAGCAGTTCCTCACGCCGTTTCACCCCCTAGTTATGTCTTACTACCTCAATCTTGTGGAAGAAATAGTCAAAGACGGAGACGCGCGAAGTTTCCGCCAACTACCGGAAGTGACGAAGAGCCGGTTGAATGCGAGGGGGCTGTTACCTCACTTGTACGATAAAGAGAATCAATATAGCTATACCCAAGCAGTGCCTGAAAACCCCTTTTGGCTAGAGATTGTACCTCATCAGGATACAAGCTTTGATTTTGTTACAAACCTCGTAAAGCACAAGATTGAAGAGTTCAGCTCTACCTTTAAGCAGCTATTTCTTCAGGTTGACGATGCGCCACTTCTCATTAATTCAGTCAACAATGCAGACAATACCGAGCTCTTCCGGGGTTTAGTCTCATATTACCAAGCCCACCTATTTCAAGGCCTCCATATACATGTGAATCTCTACGATCAAAACCTTGTCGAAACTGAGTTCGATGCGTTTGCTGAGATGGGAATGTACGATGAGATCAAGGAAAAATATAGATTGGATAAGGGAGCAGCACGCCGAAATGCGGATGCAGTTATCGACTTGCTCCGAACCCGTCTAACATTTAGCAAGTTTCAACATCAGAATGTCGTTAAGCAACTCTACGCCCACCTAACATTCTTTAAGAACGACCAGAAGGTAGAAGCCGTCGATAGCAATATTGATGATCACCTATCGGGTATTGCGTGCGGAGGTCTGCTGTGCGGCGAATCCTCACGCAGTGAAGACGATCTTTACTTTACTGCATTTGGACTGAATGGTGTTGATTATAGTAAGGCACCTCATCTCAAACTGGCAAAGTTGATAGGTACGTTGTGGCATCCATCACAGTCAAGAAATGATTTGTACCACGATCACTCGGCAATCAGTCTTGCCGTGAGCCAAGAGTTTATGACTTTGCTAGAGCGTTCCTACGATAGCTCCGTATGGACGACGATCATTGACCCCAAGGTTACGCTCAAATTCTTCGAGGCAACTAAGGGCGTAATCCTTATCCACTACTCAGACCAGTACACTAGCTCTTCCGGCTACGACGCTATTACCGTTACCAAGCAAATTGATTTGTACAAGAACGTCCTTGGAAGTGCGGGTAACGAGCTAATTAGGGAGTTCAATGCCTTCAACGGGGAGTGGCTGCTCAAACTGATTACAGATCCGTTGAAGGAAAAGATCGCGAAAGAGGGAATTATTGGAGCCTACAAGGTTGTCAGCACTTTGCTCGCTCAGTCGGATATCACCTGGGTTCCCATGTCTGTTGCCGAGATGATTCGCGTCGCGGGGAATATTGGTCTCGCGATGTCGGATAGTGACTTTTCACGGTACAACAGGGGCATCCGCAAAGGTGCGATATCTGACGATATACTGTTTGTGGGCTTCAAAGGCGACCATCTTTACCTTATACCTGTAGAGGTGAAAGCAGGAGGGCGGCCAGATTTCTTGAAAGCCAGAGAGCAGGCAGTCGAACTCAAGCGATATATGGAAGAGGACTTACTCGGGCCCGATACGTTGGAAGCGAAGATCTATCGCGGTTTGTTCGTTCGCCAGGTGCTCCTCCAGATCGAGAAGTATGAGCTGTACCAAGTGTTCGAAGATGGGCACTTTGCTGGTTTACTCAACAATCGTGAGGAGTGGCTTGAGGGGCGTTACAGTATCGGTGAGCTTCCAAATTATCCGCACGCAATGGTTGTTGCGCACATCAACAGCGAGTCCTGTTTTGAAGAAAAGTATGAGGCCGAAGACGGTGTTCTACAGGCCGAAATACCAATGGGCCTCCTAGAAGAGCTGGTAAGAACACCTTATCAAGAGTTGAAAGATAGAATCGACAACTCCTCACTTCTGCATATTCCAGAGCAATATTTTTTGCAGCCGTTTACTCAGCAAAAACCTAAAGTTCTAGGAGAGGTGTTGAGTGGTAGCCGAATTAATAAAATCGTTTACCCTTTTGCAAAAGCCGAACCGGGAAGTTTTTCGGCCGCAGCCGAGAATCCTTCAGAAGACGTTACGAACGAAGGAGCTCCGGAGCCTGTGATCGGACCTCTCACAATTCAGTTTGGTAGAGATGTACAGACCGGTGACGTGGTTTACTGGGAGCCGACGAATACTGAAAAGTTGCTCAACACCAACACTGGAATTATTGGCACAATGGGTACAGGCAAAACCCAGTTCACCAAGTCCTTGATTACCCAGTTGGTGCGTAACCAACACAATAACGTTGGCGGCAGCCCAATTGGTATCCTAATCTTCGACTACAAGGCGGACTATGTAAAAGACGACTTTGTGGAAGCGACCAATGCCAAGGTGTTTGAGCTTGACTGCCTACCCTTCAATCCATTTGCGTTGTTTGGAGATAAGAAAAAACTGCCCGTGCATGTTGCGGGGCAGTTTATCTCTTCCATGGCTAAGTCCTATAACCTAGGGGTGAAACAGCAAAGTAAACTGAGAGCGGTCATTCGCGATGCTTACGAAGCCGCAGGCATTTATGCCAACGACGAGACCACTTGGGGAAGGCCTGTTCCAACTCTCGAGGATGTATGGGCAGAGTTTCAGGCTCAGGAGAAGGTTGATCACGATTCCCTTTATGCGGCGCTAGAAATACTATCTGCTTACGAAATTTTTGAGCCGGAGACCAAAAAGACACAGTCGCTCTACGACCTGATTGATGGTGTTACCGTCATCAACCTTTCTGGTTACGATCGCACTATTCAGAACCTTGTGGTCGCGCTGACGTTAGATCTTTTCTTCACCCAGATGCACCAGCAAGGTAGCTCAAAACTCGATGGCAATCTTCGCCAGATCTCTAAGATGATTCTGGTCGACGAAGCCGATAATTTCATGTCACAAGACTTCGAGAGTTTGAAGAAAATTCTGAAAGAAGGTCGTGAATTCGGAGTGGGCACTATCCTATCGACCCAGGAATTAACTCACTTCAAAACTGGCGATAACGACTACTCAACCCTAATTTTATCCTGGGTGATTCACCAGGTGGCCAATATAAAATCACAAGAGATTAAGGCCATCTTCAACACCCAGGCCAAACAAGACGAAGAGTACTTTATGGGGCAAATTCGTAAGCTGGAAAAACACTATAGTTTATATGTGAACGGTAAAAAGAAAGTGACCAAGATGAAAGATTTGGCATTTTGGGAAATTTTAACCAAAAGTTGATGCGTGGGTTTGGTTAATGACAATTAAGACAAAAGAGATCACTGTTGGATTGGGTCAGCTTATGCTTGACCCTAACAACTATCGATTAAATGGTGGCGAAGAACATCTTGAATTGTCTGCTGAAGAAATAAAAAGTAGACAGTCCGAAACACAACAAAAGCTTGTAAAAGAAAATATATCCGATCTAGAGACATCTATTCTTAAAAATGGGTTCTTGGAAGTCGATAAGGTCGTTGTCAAAGAGCTAGTTGAGGATTCAACTGAGAATAATCTAAAGAAATTTGTTGTCATTGAAGGGAATAGAAGAGTTGCAGCTTTTAAATCTTTAATTTCTGAATATTACGATGAAAGAAAGGAAAGATTTCTTGAGGATTTTCCAGAGCAACTAAAGGAAAAGTATAAGAGTATAAATGTAATACTGGTTGAGGGAAGTAATGAGGAGATAATGGATTACTCCCAGAGGTTAATGGGGATTAGGCATGTTTCCGGTCCTCGTCAATGGGGTGGCTATCAAAGTGCCAAGTTAATACATGATATGGTAAAGGCAGGTCAGGATTATAAAAAGATAAGTACCTTGCTGGGTATGAGACCTGCAGAAGTCCAGAGGCGCCACGAGGGCTACTTGGTTTTAATGCAAATGAAAAATGATCCTCTCTACTCAGATAAAGCTGCTCCTAAATTGTTTTCGCTTTTTGCTGAGATGGTAGGGGCTAGTAAGTTCTTCAAAGTAGAGTGGCTTGGTTGGAATCCTGAAAAAGGAATTTTTGAAAGTAAAGATAAGTTGCATCGGATTTACGAAGCAATAATTCCAAGAGAAGATAGAACGGCTGAAATTAAAAATCCCGCCAGATTGCGCTACTTTGCGAAAGTTGTCTCGACTCCGGAAATCAGACAACAGCTGGAAGATGGAGTGTTGTTAGATGATATTGACTATGATTTTGATGCAGACTCCCGAATAAAGAAGATCAAAGCTTTTATTACATTTACCCGTAAGTTGAAGAGCGTTTCAGACGCTGAGTTTGAGCTTTTTGGAGAATTGAGGCGGAGCATAGACAGCTTGTTGGACCCTGAGGGCAAATAAAAAATGAACATATGGTATATGGATGCCCTTGACAAGCTACTTGAAAAGTTGGAGTTGGAGGGGAGGGTTAATGGACTGGATTTTCTTGAAGATTTTTTTCTAGAGAATAGAGAGAAGTATTTTGAAGATCTAGAATATGATGATGTAGAACAATCTGTTAGTAGTGAGTTTGAAGCTTTTCAAAACTGGCTAAAAGAACAAGATGGAATTAAGGTTCTTCCAAATGGTAAGTGGGTTCAGCGCCCTCAGAATGATAACGCTACTCAGGGTGAAGTTTTGGGCGAACTTGAGGTCGATGTGATCACCTTGACTGAAGAAGAGGGTAGATTGCTCGAACTTCAGATTTATGAAATGTCCTCTGTACATTTTGCTAGTTTCAAAGCTCTGTACTCCAAGCTCGCTGCTACTAATCTAAATGAAAAGAAATATAAGTGCGCGTTCAGATTAGCTAAATGTGGAGAGATAAATCGTGATGTGCATGACAATGAGTTGATTAATTTGTGGGTGAGTGCATCAGGTGCTGCATCGGATGCTGGTTTTTCCAAAAAAACATGTGAAAGCTTGTCTGAGGCTGCTTACCACTGTTTGCGCATATCTAAGCACAAGGATGCTGCGGGATATTTTCATAATGCTTCGAAGATATTGGACGTTACAGATTTTGAGTTAAAAAGTCAGCTTCTAAAAAATTCCCGGATTCAGTATCAGATGGTAGGCGATCATGAGTCAGCAGCTGATGTGTTTTCAGAGGAAAAAAAACTAGAATACAGCGCAGCAAGCCGGCCTCTTAAGTTTGTATTGTCGCTTTATCGAGTTACATCAAATTACGGTGAGAGTCCAGGTAGAGTTGCTGTAAATGTAGTAATTGTTTTAATTGTTGCGACGTTTCTTTCATATCTATCTGGTGTTAAGTGTGGGGAGCCTTTTTTAGAAAGGGTGGTAGATTGTTTGTATTATTCGGTTGTCACCTTCACTACTCTTGGTTATGGAGATATTACACCGGTAACTATTCCGGGAAAGTTGCTATCCGGTTTTTTGGCGACTCTTGGGTTGCTTTATACTAGTTTATTTATGGTTACAGTTGTCAGGAAATATGCTAGGGCTTAGCAAGAAATTAATTAGCAATAGCTAAACTAAAATATCATCGGGCTTTGATTGCTTTCTATGACCAACGCCTCCGTCCTTTACATGAATGGCCCAAGCCTTGTAGCATATTTTTGTTTCGAGTTTTGCGGGGAAGATTTAATAGCATCTATACTGAATACCACCGTAGTCGCCCAGTAAGTCTGCGGTGGTTTCGCCCTGCGCCGAGCGCGATGCCCATTTATTTTTAAGTGGACATGAGCTCTCCTTTTATTTTGTAATTTCGAATTTATATGTTGGTTAGTTATGTCGCTCTAAAATTCTTGAGAGAAGAAAGTGTGCATACCTAATATATTCTTAACGTGCCCCATCTTATGCAAACCGCCGTCAATTAAAGAGCGGATGATGTCCTGAATGTCGGCCTTGACAGCTTGTTCCGAACAGAACTGACGAATAAGAGCTTCATACGCCTTTTCCTGATCGCCAAACAACACATCCCGGTTAATGACGTGAGTCTCTTCAGGTTTGTTGTCATTAATTGAAGCAGTACGTGTATCTCTGAGGGAAAGAGATATCGCAATGCGCGCTATTACGTTGGGAGTAAGGCGAGTTTTTGTTTGCATGTACTGCAAGCGATCCCAGGTTTTTTTGCTGAGGTAGATGCGAGATGGAAACATATTAACTAGCCTCCCGCATTTGCCAGAAATAACCTTCACAAACGCTCGTTGCGCCAATTTGTGGGTCATATTCGAGCCTATAGGCACGAGCAATGTCTGGGGCAAGGCCTGTGTAGAATGATTCGTCTACCTCTGTATCAGTGGAAAGAATGATCATTTGGTGACTTGCCGTTGGAAAATAGCCTTTGATGAGTTTGCTCCGATGCTGAGAGTCCAAGCGGCCTAACGGCGTATCTACGATCATGGGCAGTTGTCGTCCGGATGTTTTTGCTAGGGCTTCCAGTATCGCGATTGCAAAAATCTGTTTCTCACCCGCGGATAGTTCGTCTTTTGTAATTGGTCGATCGTTTCCGGCGAACAGGCCGACATGAAAGGTTTTGGGATTAATACGAATTTTTAGATTTAGGTCTTCTTTGCGTGCAATTTTTGCGAAGCATTTTGTAAACTGTGATTCTAAATCGCGAATTTTTGCCGCCGCCGTTTGATCGACAAAGTCGGTTAGCAGCCCATTCGCATTGTCGATGTAATCTAGAACTCGTTGTTGGTCGCTGTGTTTGGCCGCCTCGTCATAGAGACGGTCCAGTCTCCGAGCAGTACTCAGTGCCTCATTGGCAATGTCCTTACCTGCCCTGTAGAGCGTTTCTATTGCCGCATCGAATTTCCCAAGCTGATGCTGGAGTTGCTGGAGGTTTTCGAAATCGTTGGCAATTAGTGAGTCGTCTGGTGCGCGGGCTAAAGACGCTCCGATCTCATCCAGGGCCAATTCAATCTTTTCCAGCCCATTGAATAGCTCTGACACCTCCGCCCTCTGCTTCCGCGCTTCAGAAAATACTGAGAAGAGGCGGCCGGCCTGTGATGCCGTAAGATCATGAATGATCCTTTCCTCTGCGGAGTCACTCCCAGAGGCACTTAATGCTTCCAATTCCTTTAGGACGATAGTCAGAGCTTCATGTGATAGTTGGCTGTTCAGGTTTGTACTCAGCCGCTGATGGTATTCGTCAAATAATCTATGTTCCTGAAGCACGCTTTGAAGTTTAAGGTCTTGGTCTATTTGCGATACCGTTCGGTCGCAGAATGCATCCGCCAGCGCGATTGGCGCAGCGTCAGAAATCAAACTATTGATTTGAGAGGTGAACTGGCCACGCTCATGTTGAAGATCGACCAGTTTTATCTCAAGTTCTTTTCGGGACGCTGAGAAATATCCACCGCGATCAGCAATGTTTTTGTATAGTTTGTTTGCATGTTCTTGAACTTCTGCGCGTTGCGCAGAGACCGTGGTAATGTTCTGACGAACTGATTCGACCTTTACTCGGCACTCATCGAGATTGGATTTTTCACCCTCTATCTCATCTTGGATCGATCGCACCGTGGAGCGCTTAGTAATATTGCGATTCAAAACGGTCAGGTCACCTGAGAGCCGTTCAACAATATCAAGCCCCAAAAGCTTCTTGATGGATTGCTCCAGCGCGGCACCTCCCGTGTCGTCGGCAAGTTCCGCTATTTTCTCACCATCAAAAAAGAACAGGTCTGAAACACCAGCGGGTATTAGCTCGTTGAGAAAGTTCTGGGCTTGGTCATAGTTTAGTCCCTTAATGATGTTCTCATCTTCATGGATTTGGAGGGTTTCTTTTACCCTTTTGCCCCTCCGCTCCCATTCGCGCTTCACATGGTATTGGCTTTCCATGCCGAGTTTGGCATAGGTAAAAGTGAGCTCGACGGATGCTGTGTTGGCGGCTCGTCCGGTTTCTCTGGAATGATGCATGGCATCTAACAGAAACTCGTCGTAGCGCTTCTGTGATACTGAAGATCCCAGAGAAAGACGTCCATAAAGTGCGAGGCGGACGCCGGAGAGAATGCTTGTTTTTCCCGCACCGTTCAGACCACCAAAAAGAATGATTGGCC
>Ga0314774_1001681_pt1 | contig 13678 bp, 16 predicted proteins | sample MetaGCBIA2018_FD_204515 | JGI IMG/M metagenome (GOLD analysis project Ga0314774, IMG submission 204515) | Cryopeg brine microbial communities from Beaufort Sea near Barrow, Alaska, United States - CBIA 2018 | ecosystem: Environmental > Aquatic > Marine > Coastal | place: USA: Alaska | collected... | reverse complement strand
GGCCTGCCCTGAGGCAGAACGCCGGCGGCGGCCGACGCGCGGGGGTACGGGCCGCGGTCGTTGGCTGACGTGCGGAACTCAATGCCAAGGCGAGCTTGAACCGCCAGGCTCCCCAAGCATCGGCCGCTCGTAGTTCTTGGGGTGAGGGGGCGTTGCTGAGCTCCTTGTCGGGCCTGGGCTCTAGACTCGGCAATCAAAGGAGACTGCCACTATGGAAGAGATCAAGTGCCCGCACTGCGGGAAGGCCTTCACGATAGACGAGGCCGGTTACGCCGACATCCTGAAGCAGGTTCGCGACCGCGAGTTCGAGAGTGCGCTGCACGACCGGCTGGAGCTAGCTGAGCAGGACAAGCGTGTCGCTGTCGAGCTGACCGAGGCCAAGTTCGCGGCCGAGCAGCAGCGGGCCGCGGCGACCAAGGACTCCGAGATCCAGGAGCTGAAGTCCAAGTTAGGCGCGGGCGAGGTCTCCCAGAAGCTCGCGGTAGCCGAGGCGCTCGGCGCCGTGGAGAAGGAACGCGACGCGCTCAAAAACCAACTGGAGCAGACGCGGCAGGGTGAGAAAGCATCGGCGGAACTGGCGGCCGTCAACCTTGTCAGCGAGCTGCAGAAGGCAGCCGCGACGACGAGCGCGGAGATCCAGGCGTTGAAGAGCGGCCTGGATCGCGCCGAGTTCGAGAAGAGACTCGCGGAGACGTCGCTGAGAGACAACTTTGATACGCAGATCAAAGCTAAGGATGAGCAGATCGCGTACTACAAGGACTTCAAGGCCAAGCTCTCCACCAAGATGGTGGGCGAGACCCTGGAGCAGCACTGCGAGATCGAGTTCAACCGGCTGCGCGCCACGGCGTTCCCCACCGCGTACTTCGAGAAGGACAACGACGCGCGCACGGGCAGTAAGGGTGACTACATCTTCCGTGAGGCCGATGCTTCGGGCACCGAGGTGGTCTCGGTGATGTTCGAGATGAAGAACGAGAACGATGCCACCGCGATCAAGAAAAAGAACGAGGATTTCCTCAAGGAGTTGGACAAGGACCGCACCGAGAAGGGCTGCGAGTACGCGGTGCTGGTGTCGCTGCTGGAGCCGGAGAGCGAACTCTACAACGGCGGGATCGTGGACGTCTCGCACCGCTTCCCCAAGATGTATGTGGTGAGGCCGCAGTTCTTCATTACGGTGATCTCGCTGCTGCGCAATGCCGCACTTGGCGCGATGCAGTACAAGGCGGAGCTGGCGTTGGTGCGGGCGCAGAGCGTGGACATCACGAACTTTGAGAGCGAACTCGACTCGTTCAAGAGCGCATTCGGCAAGAACTACGACCTCGCGTCCCGACGCTTCCAGACCGCTATTGACGAGATCGACAAGTCGATCGACCACCTGCAGAAGACCAAGGAAGCTCTTCAGGGGTCCGAGCGAAACCTACGCCTCGCGAACGACAAGGCGCAGGACGTGACGATTAAGAAGCTCACGCGGGGGAACTCGACGATGGGGGCGATGTTTGAAGAGCTCGATGGTGAGGGTAGTTCCGGGGCGGAGTGAAAGAGCCCTGGCTCGGCACCAACGTGGGAGCGTCGACGTGCGTTCAATCATGGTGAGACTCGGAACCAAGGCGAAAGGGTTGTTCAACACCTAGATCATGCACAACCCAAACTTGGGCACCCGCGGAGGTTCAGCGGTTGGCAAAAGGAAACAACTGTGGCACTGGGTTCGTTCCCACGAACTACTTGCAGCCGCAGGATCCTCGGTGCATAAACGTGGTGGGAGTAACGACGGTCTGCGCCTTACGGTCCGGATTTTTGATGCGGCGGAGCAAGAGCCGGACCGCAACGGAAGCCAGAGCGTCCACGTCCTGACGCACGGCCGTTAGCCCTGGGTTGAGAAGATCTGCACCCTCAAAATCGTCGAAACTCACAACCGCGATGTCATCGGGAATCGACAGTCCGCAATCACGAATTGCGCGTAGCGTGCCGATCGCCATTTGGTTGTTGGCAACGACTAGCGCGGTCGCAGCGCCACTCGACGTGATGTGCTGGCGGACAGCCATCTCCGCGACGTGTTCCTCAGACTCCCCACGAATAACGAGGCTCTTGTCGCTGTCAAGCGACAACTCTTTCACCGCTCGCTCGTAGCCATGCAAGCGGTCTTGGGCGCTGGAGGAGGCGGGCGTTCCATTCACGAGCGCGATCCTCGTATGGCCAAGTCGGGCGAGGTGCTCGGTGAGCTGGAATACCGCGCGCTCGCTATCCGAATAAACCTGGTCAACTGGGAGCTCGGAGCGACGGTCGATAAACACGAGTGGAGTGCCGGCTGCCGAGAGCTTAATGTACGCGTCGGAGAGTTCGTCGTTTCCTTCTAGGGGGACAGCGATGATCCCCGAGACCTGGCGAGCCCCAAGATCGTCGATCACGTCGACTGCCTGGATAGGATCGTCGTTGGTGTTGGCCAGCACGAGGGAGAAGCCAGCCTGCCGGAATCGCTCCTCAAGACAGTGGGCAAGTTCGCCAAAGTATGGGTTCGTCACGATCGACATTGCGAGCCCAACGGTCGTTGTGGAGGAGGTGGCGAGTGCGCGTGCGGTGTAGTTCTGTCGATAGCCAATCTCCGCGACTACCTTCATTACCTGCGTAATCGTTTCGGGCGCAACGTGTCGCGTTCGATTGACGACGTGTGAAACCGTCGTGACCGATACGCCAGCGCGTTTCGCGACGTCCGCCATGGTGGCCAAGAGTTCTCCTGTACGTACGAGGTGCAACGCTGCATAATACGCCTGCGTCCTTACCTACAGCGTTATCGTATCGGTACATGCCAAGTTTGCGCAAGCGCTTGGCATGGGTTAACGTTGCTTTCCAAGCGGCACGATGAGGGCCGCGACCGCCGGGTTTTTCCGGCGGACATCGCCGACAAAGGAGTACGGAAATGGTTCGAATGAGGACAATGGTGGCAAGTGCCGCCGCGGTGGGAGCACTGGCACTCACCGCTGGATGTAGCGCCGAGAACGCGACCGAAACAACCCCCTCCCCAGGTGGGGATGAAACGCCCCAGCAACTGACGATCGGCTTTGTTCCGGGCATCGCTTCCGACCCTTTCTTCCTGGCGATGCAACAGGGTGCTGAAGAGCACGCGGCGGAACTGGGAATTGAACTGATCTGGCAGGGTGCACCTGACGAATACTCGCCACAATCCCAGATTCCGTTTGTGCAGTCAATGATTACCCAGCAAGTCGATGGGCTGATCGTGGTACCAACTGATCCTGACGCACTGCAGCCCAGTGTGGACGAGGCCATTGCCGCCGGTATCCCGGTCGCCACGGTCGACACGACAGTGACGGACCAGAGCGGACTCGTGTCGCACATCACCGGTGACAACGTAGATGGTGGACATCTAGCTGGCGTGACTCTAGCTGAGCAGATTGGTGGGAGTGGACAGGTGTTCCTCATGAGCGGTTCGCCTACCGCGACGACCAACACGCTGCGTCAGCAGGGGTTCGAGGAAGCGCTTGCCGACTACCCCGACATCGAGCTCGTAGGAATCGAGTTCGCGAACAGTCAGCCCGCAACCGCGACATCTGCTGTGACTGCCACCCTGATTCAGTACCCCGACCTGGCGGGCATCTTTGCGATCGACGGCACGTCCGGGACCGGTACTGCCGCGGCCCTGCGCAACGCTGGCGTTGCGGGTGATGTTGCATTTATCGGGTACGACGCCTATGAGAACCAGGTCGCAGATCTTCAGGAGGGTGTCTTCAGCGCACTTATCGCACAGAAGCCTGGCGAGATGGCTGCGCTCGCTCTCGACTTCATCGTTGCTGCGATCAATGGCGACACCGGAACCATCGAGCCGAACGTTGTCATGGAGAACGTTGTGATGACGAACGAGAACTTTGCAGAGACCAGTGTCTTCCAATACCCGAACTAATCGCGAAAATGATTCCGCAGTGGCCGCCGCCGATGAAATCGGCGGCGGCCATGAGCCGAACTCTCCTCAAGGCCGCCTCAAGCAAGTGTTGATGCGACAGGATGTCATTCTGCTTGGCGTCCTGATCGCAATGGTGGCGTTCTTCACTTCGATGAACCCGCTGTTCCTGTCCACCAACTCGCTCGCAAACGTCCTGCAAGACTGGGCGCCGGTGATGCTCTTGGCCATAGGCCAGACCTACGTGATTATCACTGCGGGGATTGACCTCTCTGTTGGCTCTACCCTTGGGCTAGCTGGAGTCAGTGGTGCACTCATCATTCGCCAACTCCACGAGTCGGCTGTCGACCCTACGGTCGCGATCATGCTTGGACTGCTGACCGCCCTGGTTGTTGGCGCAACCGTCGGACTGATCAATGGTCTTCTCATTACCCGCGTCAAACTCGCCCCCTTTATCGCGACCCTCGCGACGATGGGCGCCGGGGCTGGTGCGATTCTTGTCCTCACCAAGGGTGTGCAGATCGCTGGGGGACCGCGTGAGGTTGTTACGCTCGGAACCACAAGAGTTCTCGGCGTACTTACGATTCCGCTGCTCATCGTCATCGTCATACTCGTGATCGCCTGGCTTGTGCTCGAACAGACGCGATTCGGTCGGTGGAATTATGCCATCGGATCCAACTCCTTCGCCGCTCGCGCAGCTGGGATCAACGTCGACCTGCACCTCATCAAGGTTTACATGTTGTCGGGGCTAATGGCTGGCTTCGCCGGCATGTTCTTGTATCTCAGGCTTGGTTCAGGGTCGCCCACCTCAGGCTCGGGTTATGAGCTGACCGCCATCGCTGCCGTGGTCATCGGCGGGACGTCATTGTTTGGCGGTTCCGGAAAGATGTCGGGCACCGTGCTCGGTGCGTTCATTACGACTTCGGTGCTGAGCGGACTCATCCTCATAGGTGTGGGGCCGTACTGGCAGCAGGTTGTTGTCGGAGTTCTGATTGCTATTGCCGTTGGGATGCAGCAAGTTGGAGCAGGAAAACTGAAGAGAGGTGCAACCAGTGCCTGAGTCGATTGTTTACGAAGCGAAGGACATTTGTAAGTCCTACGGAAGCGTCACTGCGCTCGAAGGTGCGAGCCTTTCCCTCCGGGCAGGCGAGATTGTCGGCCTAGTGGGGGACAACGGAGCTGGCAAGTCGACGCTGGTGAAGGTTCTCTCCGGAGCGTTGCGTCCAGATTCGGGAACCCTCACTATGGACGGTGAGCAGCGTGAGTGGCAATCGCCGCGCGGGGCTCTCGATGCAGGCGTGGAAACCCTCTACCAGGATTCCGGGCTTTGCCCAGACTTGACTGTCAGTGGCAACGTGTTTTTGGGTAGGGAGATTCTCCGGCCGGGGCTATTGGGCAAGCTGGGAGTTCTCGACAAGCCTGCACTGGAGCGCGAGGCACGAGAGGCGCTTGACCGGGCCGGTATCGGCTTCGCAGGCGTCCGTCGAACGGTCAACCAGTTCTCTGGCGGCCAGCGTCAGGCGGTGGCCATCGGGCGAGCAGTGGCATGGGCACGCAAGGTTGTCATCCTTGACGAGCCCACGAACCACCTGGGCGCGCGGCAAGCGAACGAGGTGCTCCGTGTCATGCGCAAGGCAAAGGAGCAGGGGCTGGGAGTGATCTTTATCTCCCACACCCTGCCCCACGTGCTCGAGGTGACGGACCGGGTAGTCGTACTCCGCCTGGGCAAGGTCGTGGCCGATGAGCCGACCGCAAACTTCACCCCCGACACCCTGCTCAAGGTGATTACGGGACTGTCACAGGGGGCTACAGCGTGAGGGTCCGGGACGGAGGCCGTCCGCAGCTCCAGCTCGCGATCGATGCTCCAGAGCACCTTGCGCTCATTCCGCTCCTCGCAGACCTCTTCGACCTGATCGAGGTGGGAACGCCAGTGCTCAAGAGGTTTGGGCTCTCCGCGATTACGACCGCGAAAGAACTGGGTCGCGGGACGCATATTTTGGCTGATACCAAGACTGCGGACGGCGGTGCGTTGGAAGCTCGGATGGTGTGTGAGGCGGGAGCCTCAATGATGACAGTGCTGGCGCACGCGTCTCCCGCCACACGTGAAGTCGCTCGTGAGGTGGCCGCGGAATACGGTGCTGACGTCATTTTCGACACGATCCTGGACGGCGCATTTGACCCCACGCCGCTGCTCGAAGGTTCCGATGCCGAAGTCTGGCTCGCGCTTCACAGCCCATCGGACTCGCGCCTGGCCGGAGTGGAAGACAGCGCCCACATTGATCGGATATCGCTCCGCCAGGATGCCGGTTGTCGCGTATCTCTCGCAGGGGGGATTGGCCGGGCGAATATCGAGCAGGTGCTCCAAACTCCACCGGACATCATTGTGATCGGATCCTCGGTGACGGGTGCCGCTGACCCCTTGAAGGAGGCGCAATGGCTGACCAAAGCCGTCGAGCAGATGCGTGGTTGAAGTCTCAGTCAGAACTTTCCGGGGTCGGGGGAGCGCTCAACCTTGATAAGTATGAAGTGTTTGCTGCGCGATTCGATCTCATCGATCACGACCACGTCTCGTTCTTTACCGGACAGGGGCGATCAGGGCTCGCAGTGCGCATGATCGCGATGAGGTTCATGCATATGGGCCTTGAAGCTGCGGTGGTGGGCGAAGCGACAGCGCCGTCCATTCAAGCTGGCGACACGCTAGTCGTGGTGTCGGGTAGCGGCAAGACTCCCGTGAGCCTCAACTTCGCGCGCGTGGCGAAGGACGTGGGCGCAACGGTTCTTGCTGTGACTCACCAGGACTCCAGTGAACTGCGTGACATCGCCGATGCTTCACTCGTCTTGCCGGTCGCAGGTACCGAGCAGTTCGGCGGCACGTTGTTCGAGCAGAGCGCATTGATCCTCCTGGACAGCATTGTCATTGATCAGATGGTGCGGCGTAGGGTGCCACATGAGTTCATGGCGCGGCGTCACACGAACTTCCTGTGATGACAAGCACCCTTGACGGCACGGTTTTGGTGGTCGGAGATGCCATCGTCGACATCGTTCGCGCCGATTCCGACCAGGAACTGACATACCCTGGAGGCGCAGCTCTCAACGTCGCCGTCGGCATGGCCCGGCTAGGTTGCCGCGTGCACCACATGCACCCCGTTGCCGACGATAGCCACGGTCGAATGGTGAGGATGTACCTTCGCCGGGAACAGGTGGAGGTGATCGCGCTGCCCGGAGGTAGGGATACCGGTGTCGCGCGCTCGCTCACCTTGGACGGTGAGCCTACTTATGAGTTCTCCGCCGCTGTCGTCAACCGAATGTATGAATTCCCAGGGGAAGCGCTCGCCAAAGTAGCTGGAGCGCGTGCGGTGGTTGTCAGTTCGTACCCCATGGACGACCCCGCCCAAGTGGATCGCTTGCTCGAGATGATAGGCCAACTTGACGCACCGTTGGCAGTTGATGCCAATGCTCGTCCGGCACTCCTCCCTGATCCGACTGCGTACCGCGACGGGTTCTTGCGTCTCGCCGGAGTGGCCACGCTGGTCAAAGCCAGCCGCGAAGATCTCGGCTTGCTGTTCGACGATGTCGACCAGGCGATCATCCTGTTGCAAGCGCTCTGCGTCACCCTTGTGGTGAGCGACGGCGCGCGTGGTGCGACCATCTTTTGGCAAGGTGACGTCTGTGCTGCTGCTCCGCCGAAAGGCCCAGTCGTCAGCACCATCGGCGCTGGTGACGCTCTCTTCGCTCGGCTTGCCCGTGATATCGGCACAAGTTCATGGCCGGACAACATCCAAGCTTGGCAATCACTACTGCGGGAAGCGCTTGCGGTGGCTGCCGAGACATGCACCGTTCACTCGCCCGTGATTCCGCGACAAACGAACGTTATTTCCTAGGAGGAGATATAAATGGACCTGAACAACGCGACCTATCAAAGCTTGCCGGCCGTAGTGCAGCGGCCCATCTATGACCGCTCTGCTCTCTCGACTGGGATTGTGCACGTGGGCGTAGGGCACTTCCACCGCGCCCACCATGCTCTGTACCTTGACGATCTGTTTCAGCAGGGCAAGGCTCAAGAGTGGGCGGTGTCAGGGCTCGGTGTCATCTCGGCGCACGAAGAAACGCGCGATGCTCTCGTGCCTCAGGACTGCCTGTACACGCTGACGGAGAAGACCGCTGACGGACGCTGGGACTCCCGCGTGGTCGGCTCGATCACGGAATATCACCACTCGCCAGATGATCCGGCGCTATCGGTCAAGCGGCTAGCCGATGCGCGCACTCGCATCGTGTCGCTCACCATCACCGAAGGTGGATACGACGTCGACGACGCTACGGGTGAGTTCTTGGGGAACTCCGCGTTGGTGCGGGGCGACTTGGAGACGGACGGCGCCCCGTCGAGCGTATTCGGCCTTGTGCTTGAAGCGATGCGGTCTCGCCGCGACGAAGGCGTCGGAGGCATCACAATCATGTCTTGCGACAATGTGCAAGGCAACGGCCACGTGGCCGAGTCGGCTTTCCTCGGTTTTGCTCGTTTGAAAGATCCTGAGGTCGCCAAGTGGATGGAGGGCAACGTCACGTTCCCGAACTCGATGGTGGACCGCGTGACTCCTCGCACGGTGGACGCAGACCGCGATTACCTCCAAGATAAGTTTGGCCTCGCCGACCGATGGCCAGTCACCAGCGAGCCGTTCCGCCAGTGGGTTTTGGAGGACAAGTTTGTTGCGGGTCGCCCTGAGTACGAAGACGCTGGCGTCGAGGTCGTGTCTGATGTCGTGCCGTACGAGTTGATGAAACTACGTTTGGCCAACGGAACCCACCAGGCCCTCTGTTACTTCGGAACCTTGCTTGGTCACGAATATGTCCACGAGGCGATCGCGGACCCCGACATCCACGCGATGCTGCTCAATTACGTCGACCTAGAGGCAGTGCCGACCCTCACCGGCATCCCCGGCATGGACTTCGGTGCTTACGGGCGCACCGTGATCGAGCGGTTCGGGAATCCCCAAATTCGGGACAGCCTTGCGCGAATCTGTGAAGATACTTCAGACCGGATTCCAAAGTTCCTCTTGCCCGGCACATTTCATCAACTCAAGAGCGGCGGGTCCGTCGAGGTGGCGGCAACAGTGGTCGCAAGTTGGGCACGTTACGCGGAAGGTACCGACGACGATGGGCGAGCGCTCGACGTTCGGGATCCCCTTCGTGAAGACCTGATGGGCCGCGCAAGCCGGCAGCGCGACGAGCCGCTTGCGTTCCTTGAGAACCGCGCGGTCTTCCAGGACCTGGCGGATCTCCCTGCGTTCACCGTGCCTTACCTGTGCGCGCTAGAGACCTTCCGCACAGGCGGAAGTCGTGCCGTTTTGAAGCAGTTGGTTTAGCTCGAATGGCAGACTTCGCAGAACTCGTCGAGCGCGCCCGCGGTCTCGTGGTCGCGGGCGAGCGGCGGGTTTTGGGCATCGTTGGTCAACCGGGAGCCGGGAAATCTAACGTCGCGGATCGGCTCCCTGATGAACTCGGCTTTGATGTCGTTGTTGTCCCAATGGATGGCTTCCACCTCGCCCAAGTGGAGTTGAAACGCCTGGACAGGGCGGAACGTATGGGGCCCCCGACACCTTTGACGGGGCGGGTTTTGTCGCGTTGACTCGACGGCTCGCTTCCGCTGACGAGCCGGTGGTTTACGCGCCTGAGTTCAGGCGCGAGATCAACGAGCCGGTAGCAGGTGCGATTCCCGTGTCAGCAACAACTCCACTGGTGATTGTGGAGGGCAACTACCTGCTCGTGGACCAAGAGTCCTGGGTGCACGTGCGCGATTTGCTTGCCGAGTGCTGGTAGGTGGATGCCGAGCAGGATCTTAGGCTGGAGCACTTGATTGCTCGGCACGTGGAGTTCGGGCGATCGCCCGATGATGCTCGCTTGTTCGCGACTACCAGTGACCAACATAACGCCGATGTTATGTCGCGGACGAAACAACGTGCTGACCTCGTCGTCTGCCTCGCGCTCGAATAGTTCGTAGTCGACGAGGATGATCTTAGGCGCGACCATTCGCCCGGTTCCGAGTCTTGATCCAGTTGGCTATCGCGACGGTGGACGCCAACCCCACTGTCGCGGTCGCGCGAAATCCACGCGCCGATTCACGTCGACTTGTGTAGAGTCCTCTTCGCTTCAAGAAATAGGAGTCCGCCGCCCACGAGTCCGATCCTCACTTCCGTCGCAGCAAGCCAGTTGGGCACCACTGACCCCGCGAAGATAAGGATGTAGCGCGCCAGGTACCAATTCAGCGCGAAGAAGATCGCGTCCAAGATGGTCGACTTGACCGTGCCGGGATGAAGTCAGAACTTGGCGCTGGGGAGGTCTCCCAGAAGCTCGCGGTAGCCGAGGCGCTCGGCGCCGTGGAGAAGGAACGCGACGCGCTCAAAAACCAACTGGAGCAGACGCGGCAGGGTGAGAAAGCATCGGCGGAACTGGCGGCCGTCAACCTTGTCAACGAGCTGCAGAAGGCCGCAGCCACAACGAGCGCCGAGATCCAGGCGTTGAAGAGCGGCCTGGATCGCGCCGAGTACGAGAAGAAACTCGCGGAGACGTCGCTCAGAGACAACTTTGATACGCAGATCAAAGCCAAGGACGAGCAGATCGCGTACTACAAGGACTTCAAGGCCAAACTCTCCACCAAGATGGTGGGCGAGACCCTGGAGCAGCACTGCGAGATCGAGTTCAACCGGCTGCGCGCCACGGCGTTCCCCACTGCGTACTTCGAGAAGGACAACGACGCGCGCACGGGCAGTAAGGGTGACTACATCTTCCGTGAGGCCGACGCTGAGGGCACCGAGGTGGTCTCGGTGATGTTCGAGATGAAGAACGAGAACGATGCCACGGCAAGTAAGAAGCGCAACGAGGACTTCCTCAAGGAGCTGGACAAGGACCGCACCGAGAAGGGCTGCGAGTACGCGGTGCTGGTGTCGCTGCTCGAGCCGGAGAGCGAGCTCTACAACGGCGGGATCGTGGACGTGTCTCACCGCTACCCCAAGATGTATGTGGTGAGGCCGCAGTTCTTCATCACCGTGATCTCGCTGCTGCGCAATGCCGCTCAGGGCGCGATGCAGTACCAGGCGGAGCTCGCGATGGTGCGGGCCCAGAGCGTGGACATCACCAACTTTGAGAATCAAGTCGAGGAGTTCAAGACGACCTTTGGGCGCAACTGGCGGCTCGCGTCCGATGGGTTCGTCGAGGCGATCAAGCGGATCGACGAAGCGATCAAGGACCTCGAGAAGACGAAGGACGCTTTGCACAAGTCGGCGAACAACCTGCGACTCGCCAATGACAAGGCCGAGGACCTATCGATCAAACGCCTCACGCGTGGGAACCCGACTATGGCGTCGATGTTTGAAGAGCTCGACAGTGGGGGCGGCGCGGGTGGCTCGGCGGGGGACTGACCGGCCGGGGGCGCATGTATTGACACGGTGGGTTGATGGTGGCAACATCGACAGTGCGATGGGCACTAGCCCTGAGAAGTGGACCCGGCAGCCATCCGGACGGTTGGCGGGCCGGGTTTCGCGCTGTCTAGAGGCGAATGTGCCCGATCACCAGTGACTCGATAGACGCACGAGACTGGCCGCCCCTGGTCCATGCCCACGTTGCGAGGTCTGCTGGCCACAGCAGGGGGTCGGCACTACCTACCGCGTGCGTGTACTCAAATTTGGCCTGTCGTGTTCGGCGGGTGAAGCCAGCGCGTGCGCGGCGATCCGCTTCCAACGTCGATTCATCTAGTTCAATCACCCATCGGCTCACACGTAAGCGAGTGGCTTCCTGGGCGAGAGCCAGCAGGATCGCTTCTCGGGCAATTACTGCGGATTTTGCGGAGGTGTCCTCCACGATTACCAGTGAGAGCACATCGCTCATCTTTGCGAGTCGTGACAGGGCGCTGGTGCGGCGGCGTGAGCTCTCCTTGCGGGCGTGAAATCGACGCGCACCGGGGGCGGCCCAATGGCTGCACTCGCGTCGCACGCGCGCGACGTCGGCAGGTTCCACCAGGATCGCGGCCATGCGATAGCCTCGCGCCTTCGATTCATCGCTGAACATATGGAGCGCGATGGTGAACCTCGAATCAATCAGTGCCAAAGGGGTTGGAACCACCGTAACGGCGCGGCATGACACTGGTGTGGGGCTGTGGATACGCAACATCCGTCCCCTGGTCGATGTCGGTTCACCGCCGTACAGTCAGTACATGAAACCGGAACTGGCGGACTATATCGAGGCAGGTAAGACCCTCGACGTTGACGAGCGCCTCGAAGCAGCCCGCCAGCTCCTGCTCAGCGTGGATCACGACCCCGACGCGAACCAGGATGATCTTGATGCCGTGTGGGATCAGGTCATCGACCGGCGCGACAACGAGATCGTCAGGGGTAAGGCCAAGCTCGTTGACGGGCGCGACGCGCACGCGCAGTTGCGCGCCGAGGTCGCAGCGCTAAGCGAGTGACCTTCACGTGGCGCGACCACTCTGAGGTATTCGACGAGTACCGTTCTGCCGCGACGGTTTACGAGGAGAACCGGCCTCGCTGCTGGGCAAACCGTATCGAGAACTGGCCGCGGGCTTCTACTGGGGAGCCCCGTGGGGTCTCGACTCGAGACGATCGGCTACGCCGACACCCCACTTGGCCACAGCATCGGCGATCGCGATCAGTGCCTGGGCGAGGTGTCTATCCGTGCCGTGACGGTAGAGCGCGCGGGAAATGTGCTTTTCCGGGGTGAAGAGGAGACGCGCTCGGCTAGTGCTATCGGGCAAGGATGACGCCCTGCGGTTAATAATGGGGGGACACGCAACCGAGGAGGACCTGATGCGGCGCCTAGTAATCACGGAGAACATCACCCTAGATGGGGTGGCGGAAAATAATGGCTCGTGGTTTGACCCCACAGAAGACTCCGAGCAGCAACGGGAATTGGCGGCGATCACGCGCGAGCATGCCGCCGCCTCCGACGGCTTCCTGGTGGGTCGAGTCACATTCGAGGAGATGCGCGGGTTCTGGCCGGAGCAGGCCGACGACCAGACGGGGGTCACGGATCACCTCAACCGAGTGCAGAAGTACGTGGTGTCGGGCAGCCTTGAAGATCCGGAGTGGGACAGGACCACGGTTCTGCGCGGTGGCGAGGGGCTGGGCTCGCAAATCCAGGAGCTGAAGGACAAGGACGGCTCTGACATAGTGCTGACCGGCAGCATCGAGCTTGCGCATCATCTGCTGCGGCTGAGCGTGGTCGACGAGCTTCGGATGTTTGTCTATCCCGTCGTTCTCGGGCAGGGACGCCGGCTGTTTCCGGATGGTGCTGAGATCCGCGACTTTACCTTGGCCGAGACGCGTGCGTTCAGTGGCGGCGTCGTGCTGCTTCGCTACACCAGGTAGGGCTCCGCGTTCGCGGCGGCGCTGCGGTCGGTGAGTCTAACGAGCTGAGATGGTGGCACCGCTATTCCAGCATCGGCGGCCAGTGAAGTAAGCACGCGCCCCCAAGCCATGACGTCCCAGGTGCCCCGTTCGATAGAGGGGAATTTGGCGATCGCCAATGCTCCACCAGGCAGTGTGGCATGTGCCTTTGGGCGTGCGCCTCCGAGTGAGCCGCTGGCGTGCACAAGTCGCTGAAGGTCCGGCAACGATGCCGTGTCGCGTTCCGCGTGATCGGCTAGCGCGAGCGGGGAGAGGAGGTCCGTCAGGGCGGGCACGCCGGTGGCGTCGGAGGCGAGGAAGTTGCCTGCGGCATCGGCGAATCGCAACGCGCCTTGGCGCAAATCGTCACGGACGCCCA
>Ga0314774_1001679_pt1 | contig 13709 bp, 13 predicted proteins | sample MetaGCBIA2018_FD_204515 | JGI IMG/M metagenome (GOLD analysis project Ga0314774, IMG submission 204515) | Cryopeg brine microbial communities from Beaufort Sea near Barrow, Alaska, United States - CBIA 2018 | ecosystem: Environmental > Aquatic > Marine > Coastal | place: USA: Alaska | collected... | reverse complement strand
ACTCAATAACTTGTGGGACTAAATAATGTGCTTGTGCAGCAGAAGGGGCAATCGCTTGCAACTTTTCGTGTTGGTCCACCTCAGTCACAACATCCCCTCTAAATCGCTGCACCGCATCTAGCGGATGTGCCATTGGCTCGATACCTTGTGTATCAGCGGCCTCCATTTGCGTGAACAAATCTAAAATATTGGACAATTTAGCTGCGACACCATCCACATTGTCTTCTCGCACTTCAATCTGCGCTAAACGAGAGATATATTCGACTTCAGTTTTTCCTAAAGACACACTTTTCTCCTAATCGGAATCGGTAATATCGTTCTATCTAAAGAGGCTTTTAATGAGCTTCTTCAAGCCTAAATAAGGCTCAAAACGAGGTAATTTATTTAACCGCATAAAATACCATATTTACAGTCTTTATATTAGACTATTCTAAAACTGTTCTCAGCTGAAAAGTGTCTAAGTCGGTGTAACTTTATCAAAAAACAACGTTAAACCATCTTAAAACCTCACCTCCCCCAACATTCAATTCAATTAATGAGCTTCGTGACAAGATAACACTTCTCCCAACTCATTAATTAAGTTAAAATGCCATGAATATTTTTCAGCCTACACACTCAAGGATAAGCCATCAATGTTTCGTAAAATCATGGGACTTTTCTCCAACGACCTTTCAATCGATTTAGGTACTGCTAACACATTAATTTATGTACGCGGCAAAGGAATGGTTCTTAATGAACCATCGGTCGTTTCTATTCGAACCAATAAACGTGGCGGTAACAACCGTACTATCGTGGCCGTGGGTGAAAATGCCAAGCTGATGTTAGGTAAAGAAAACCAAGACATTCAGACCATTCGCCCTCTTAAAGATGGGGTTATTGCAGATTTTGAAGTCACTGAAAAAATGCTTCAGGCCTTTATTCGTAAAGTTCATGAGGCTAAGTTCTTTCAACCAAGTCCTCGTGTCCTAGTTTGTGTCCCGTGCGGGTCAACTCAAGTAGAACGTCGAGCGATCCGCGAAGCGGCGGCAGGCGCAGGTGCACGTGAGGTTTACTTAATTGAAGAACCCATGGCGGCTGCGATTGGTGCTGGCATGCCGGTAAGTGAACCGACGGGTTCAATGGTCGTAGATATCGGCGGTGGCACAACCGAAGTCGCCACACTTTCACTGAATGGCATCGTATGGGCAGATTCAGTCAAAGTAGGTGGAGATCGTTTTGATGACGCTATTATTAAATATGTACGCCGTAATTACGGCATGATTATTGGCGAAACCACCGCTGAAAAAATCAAAAAAACCATCGGTACAGCTTATCATGATGTGATTCCTGACACGATGGAAGTACACGGTAGTAATATCGCAGAAGCGGTTCCTCGTCGTTTTACGTTAAACAGCAATGAAGTGCTTGAAGCGTTGCAAGAACCACTTTCAGCCATTGTAAGTGCCGTTAGAACCGCTTTAGAGAATACTCCGCCAGAATTAGGTGCCGACATTGCAGAACACGGTATCGTTTTAACGGGAGGGGGGGCTCTATTGCGTAACTTGAGCACTCTACTGTCAGAAGAGACCGGTATTCCTGTCATTATTGCAGATGACCCTCTAACGTGCGTAGCGCGTGGCGGCGGACGTGCACTTGAGATGATGGATGAAAAAGGCATTGACCTTTTCTCTTTTGAATAATCCATTTACTTAAAATAATACCTGTTTTTAACATTAAGCAGTAACGCCCTATTAAGGGCGTTTCTATGATTAAATCACTGCTATCTATTTTTAAAACGTGATTATTTAATTCCATTTTTAAATGAACACCCAGTATTCAAGACGGTTTAGAACATCCCCACCTCTCTGACCCGTATTTTTTCTAGGAGCTATCCAATTAGTCTGCATACCACCTCGCCACAGCAAGAAGGCATGCATTTCGTAATTGCATTCATTGCCGCTATTGCGCTGATGTCTGCAGATCATTATGGTCATTTAATGGGCAATTTTCGCAACGCCCTACTGACCACAATCACTCCTCTTGAACAAATTGCTAGCTTACCGAAACAAATTTACCAATGGACCACAACAGACTTCTCATCGATTGATGCTCTGAAAATTAAAAACCAGAAGCTAGAAACTGAAATTCTGTTATTAAAAGCCAAACAACAACAATTTACCAATCTGGAATTAGAAGTTGACCGGCTTGAATCTTTATTGGGCACCACAGGAAAAATAACCAATCAGTCGGTACAGATCGCCACCATTACCTACTACAGCAGTAACCCTCTCTCACAGTTTTTAACCATTAACAGAGGTTATCTAAACGGTATTTCTGAACAACAAACTGTGATCGACTCGGAAGGCATTATGGGGCAAATTACGGCCACCGCCCCCACGTCCTCTCGCGTATTACTAATTACCGACCCTGATCATCAAATTCCTGTGCGAATTCAACGCACAGGGCAACGTGGCATCTTACGCGGCACTGGACAAGATACAACTAAGCTCGATTTTATTCCTAAAAATAGCGTTGTCAGAAAAGGCGACATATTGGAAAGTTCCGGACTAGGGGGGCTGTTTCCGGCTGGCTATCCCGTAGCCACGGTGACCCAAGTGGATGAGTTAGGCGACAACCCTTATTTAGACGTGACTGCACGACCGATTGCACAATTGCATCGATCTCGTAAAGTGTTGATCATTTCCAAAGAGCCCCTCCCAACGAAACCTAAAGAGGTTGAAAATGGCCAATAAGTTTATGAAGAGCGGGAGTTCTCAAGCACGTTGGTTGATCCTCTTTTCCTACATCATCGCCTTAGCGTTTGATACTATGGCTCTACTTGAAAATGCTATGGTCGTTATCCCGCCTATTAGCCTTATGGTATTACTCTATTGGTGTGCGCATTTTTTAGACAAAACCCACCTACTTTCGGCGTTTATTTTAGGACTACTGGCGGATACTCTTTACCAAACAACATTAGGTGCACATGCACTCGTCTTTAGTGTGTTGGCATTTTTAATGTTGCGTCACCGCTTACGTTTTAAAGCCCACCCCGTCTGGCGCCAGGCTTTCTCAATTGGGGTTTATATGATGCTATATCAAATACTCAATTACATCTTTTTTAGCCCCGTTCTGGACAGTAATGATGCCATTCAATTCTGGAGCATGCCAGTCATTGCAATCATCATCTGGCCACTGCTCTCACTCATCTTTAGACGAATAACAACAAATGTCGTAAAAGGATAAAGCATGTGCCAATCTTTAAAACACCAGAATACCTTACTTATTACTGACTATGACTGAGCACTTAGAATTCAACAGTGATTCGGAAACCTTTCAAAAGAAAAGACAGTTTCGTTTTCGCCTGTATATCGCTCTGCTTTTTGTATTACTGCTCTTTAGTTTTTTGGTCAGTCGTATGGTTCAACTCCAGTGGATTGAATATGACCGTTACCAAGGGCTCGCCGAAGGCAATCGTATTTCGATTGAAACGCTCCCGCCAACCCGCGGTAAAATCTATGATCGCAATCACCACCTATTGGCGGATAACCAACCGGTTTACACTTTACAATTTATTCGTGAAAAAATGGATAATATTGGATCGATGCAAAAAACCGTTATAAAGATCCTAAACGATGTTTCTCCTGAGAAAATCCACAATTTCTTTACCGAGTTCAAGCTCAAAAATCGCTCTAAAAGCTATACTTTACCGTTTTCTTTATCAGAAGAACAAGCGGCACAATTTTCTGTCGTTAGTCATAAATATCCTGGTGCAACGCTGACCGCTAGGCTTAAAAGAACTTATCCTTACGGCTCAACAGGCGTTCATGCGTTAGGCTATGTTGGTAGAATTAATGCTAAAGACCTGTCAAAACTTGATGAAAAAGCCTATCGGGGCACCGACATTATAGGAAAATCAGGCATTGAGCGATTCTACGAATCCACTTTACATGGTACACCTGGCATCCAGCAAATAGAAACCAATGCCCGTGGTCGAGTGCTACGTAATCTAGAAACATTGCCTGCCAAAGCAGGACAAGATATTCAGTTGACACTTGACATAGAATTGCAGGAGTTTGCTGAATCGCTCCTTGAAAACAAACGCGGAGGGATTGTCGCAATCGATCCGCGAAATGGTGAAATTCTTGCATTTGTCAGCATGCCCACATTTGACCCGAATTTATTTGTGGACGGTATTGATCAAAGCTCATACAACCGTTTACTCAACAATCCAGATCGGCCATTAATCAATCGAGTGATTAATGGTCAATACCCTCCTGGTTCAACCATTAAACCATTTGTGGCATTAGGAGCCATTGAAAACGACTTCATCACGCCGACCAAAAAAATATATGATCCAGGCTACTTGCTCTATAAAAAACACCGCTATCGAGATTGGAAACGCAGTGGTCATGGATGGATGGATATGAATGATGCCATAGAGCAATCCTGTGATACTTACTTTTATAAACTCAGCTTGGATATGGGAATTGATGCCATTCACGATGCCATGGCGCCTTTTGGCTTTGGTCAGAAAACGGGAGTCGATATCCATGGTGAATCTTCAGGGATACTGCCCTCTCAGGCATGGAAAATGGCCAACAAAGGCAAGCCCTGGTATCGCGGAGAAACCATAATCGCTTCAATAGGCCAAGGTTACAACCTGGCAACACCACTGCAATTAGCGAAAGCTACGGCTATATTAGCAAACCGTGGACAGATCATTACACCGCACCTTTTAAGAAGTTCACACCCAGAAAATTTGCAGCAGATAGAAATTAAGAATATAAAGAACTGGGAAAAGGTTATTTTAGGCATGAAGAATGTTATGCACGGCAGCAGAGGAACAGCCCGCCGTTATGCCGCCAAACTGCCCTTTAAGATGGCTGGGAAAACAGGCACTGCGCAGGTCTATAGCTTAAATTCTGGCAGCTATGATGCCGACAGTATTCGCGAAAAACTACGAGATCACTCTCTATTTATTGGATTCGCACCCGTTGATAACCCTAAAATAGCCGTTGCCATCATTGTTGAAAACGTAGGAAGTGGAAGTGAAACAGCTGCGCCATTAGCGGTGAGATTAATTAGTAAATATTTGGAAACACAACTTCAGAACACTGAAAAATAGTCGCTCTATTAATGTAAACCACAAAAGTAAACAGATGAAAATTAATATCTCTCAACCCCAACATGTGTACCGCACCAATAAAGGTCTTTTGCAAATTTTGCATATTGATGGCTGGTTATTGCTTGGCATTTTAATTTTACTCGCGACCAGTGTGGCCATCGTCTACAGCGCCTCTGGTGGTGATGAAGCCGTTACCATTCGTCAACTCATCCGTATTGCTTTTGCATTTGCGCTCATGTTGGTTTTTGCCCAAATTCCACCGCACATTATCTACATGTTCACCCCCTGGTTGTTTTTGATCGGTATCCTCATGCTACTGGGTGTTTTGCTCTTTGGAGAAGTTGGCAAAGGGGCTCAGCGTTGGTTAGACATAGGGCCTGTTAAATTTCAGCCCTCAGAGTTAATGAAATTGGTTTTGCCCATTACGATGGCCTGGCTATTTGCCCACAGCCGCTTCCCTCCAAGCATGCGACGTCTTATCGTCGGTGCATCGCTGATTGGTTTTACCGCAAGTTTGATTGTGGTTCAACCGGATTTAGGCACTTCGCTTTTGATTGCGATGAGTGGATTATTTGTTCTGTTTTTTGCAGGGTTGCCTTGGAAAATCATTTTGGCATCCATCACCGCAACGGTGTTGAGTGCACCTGTTGCATGGCACTTTATGCATGGCTACCAAAAACAGCGCGTCATGACGTTCTTGAACCCAGAATCAGACCCTCTTGGAAGTGGTTACCACATTATCCAGTCAAAAATAGCCATTGGTTCAGGGGGCTTAGATGGCAAGGGATTTATGGGGAGTACGCAAGCTCACCTTGATTTCCTACCGGAAAGCACTACCGACTTCATCTTCTCTGTTTTCTCTGAAGAATTTGGCTTGATCGGTGTATTACTGCTACTGACCCTTTATAGCCTAGTCATAGCCCGTGGACTTTATATTGCATCGCAAGCCCAGGACAACTTCACTCGCTTAATGGCCGCCAGTTTAACCATGACATTTTTTGTCTATATTTTCGTCAATATCGGCATGGTCAGTGGACTCTTACCCGTAGTTGGCCTGCCTCTGCCTCTCATTAGTTATGGTGGTAGTTCGTTAGTGACACTCATGATTAGTTTTGGTATCCTCATGTCTATTCATACTCATAAAAAATTACTGACAGACTAACCAAACACCTCACTCCTCGACCTTTAAACCTCACTACTTATGACAGCTTTTAGGCGTGAGGGAAGGTTTAGGTTTCTAATAAAATATGGTACATTATCGGTCATATTTTATGACTCAGTTTTTTTGTATTTTTGATTTACTCCTGGAGAATCTGTCCCACATGCTTACGATAAAAAACACTTTCGGAATTTTGGCACTTTTGTGCGTTAGTATCTCCCAGGTTGCTTCCGCTGAAGCAATGCCGACGCCAAAGGTAGCAACCCCGCACGTTGTACCCTCTGCGCCGTCTATCGCAAGTGAAGCCTATCTGCTAATTGATTTTGACAGTGGCTATATGCTTGCCAATAAAAATGCTGACCGACGTATTGAGCCTGCTAGTTTGACTAAAATAATGACCGGTTATGTTGTGATCAATGAACTCCACAATGGCAATATGAGCATGGATGAAGAAGTCACCATCAGCGAAAAGGCATGGAAGATGCCGGGATCTAAAATGTTTATTGAGGTCGGCAAAAAAGTTAAAGTGCGCGATTTGATTAAAGGCATGGTCATCCAATCGGGGAATGATGCCAGTGTTGCATTGGCAGAGATGATCGCGGGGAGTGAAGAAGTCTTTGCGCAGTTGATGAATAAATACGCCAAATCCTTAGGCATGAATCACACTCATTTCGTCAATGCGACGGGTTTACCAAATCCTGACCACTACACCACTGCACATGACTTGGCCATTTTAACCAAAAGCCTTATTACGAAGTTCCCTGAAGAGTACAAATGGTATTCACAGAAAAAGTTTACTTTTAATGGCATTACTCAATACAACCGTAATAAGCTTCTGTGGCAAGATCCTACTGTGGACGGTTTGAAAACGGGACATACCAAAAGTGCCGGATACTGTTTAGTGGCTTCGGCTAAACGTGAAGATATGCGTTTAATCAGCGTGGTTCTAGATACTGCCAGCTCTAAGATGCGTGTTCAAGAAAGCCAAAAACTCCTTAATTACGGTTTTAGATTTTTTGAAACACATAAATTGTACAGCTCACAACAGCGTCTGAATGATGCTGTCGTTTGGGAAGGTAACCGTGATTTAATTGGTCTTGGCACACAACAAGACCTTTACATCACCATTCCACGTGGACAATATAAAAATATTACTATTGAGAGTTCAGTGCAACCTGACATTGTCGCGCCTATTACCAAAGGACAAGTATTAGGCAATCTCCATATCACCTTAGACGGAAAAGTGATCGCAGAACGTCCCTTAATTGCATTAGCTGATGTTGAAGAAGGTTCTTTCATTAAAAAGTTAATGGATCAAATCAGACGTTTTTTTAACCGTTTTTTTAGCTTTTTAGACTAAACCGATTACAGGGATAAACACAAACATGAATACCAACCCTATCACCGAACAAATTGTCTATTTGAATGGTCAATATATGCCTATGCTGGAGTCGAAAATTTCGACGCAAGATCGAGGGTTTTTGTTTGGTGATGGAGTCTATGAGGTCATACCTGTTTATGATCGTAAATTGTTTGCTTTACCCGAACACCTACAGCGCCTTAAAAATAGTCTACACGCGACAAGCATTCAAAATCCTTTGTCAGACGCTGAATGGATAGAGTTACTTAATACCTTAATTGAAAAACACCCTTGGTCAGATCAATATATTTACTTACAGATAACCCGTGGCATCCAAATACAACGTGATCATCTGCCAGAAGACGGCTTGATACCGACGGTATATGCCTATAGCAACCCATTAAAAGCTTTGAGTGATGACATTATTGAAAATGGTATTAGTGTAATCACACTTGAGGATATCCGCTGGTTAAATTGTGATATTAAAGCCATTACATTGTTACCTAATATTATGATGAAACTGACGGCTAAAGCACGTCATGCCGATGATGCCATTTTGGTGTCAAGAGAGGGATTCATTACGGAAGGCACGTCCAGTAATTGCTTTATCGTCAAAAACGGGACGTTAATCACGCCCCCAAATGGGCAGAGTTTACTCCCGGGAGTCACGCGTATGGTGATCGAACGAGTTGCCATTGCGCATAATATTCCAATGTTAGAACAACAAATCACTTTGACTGATTTAGAGTCCGCTGACGAAATTTGGCTCTCGAGCTCAACGAAAGATGCCCTACCTGTGACACGTCTAAATGACTCAGCCGTAGGCACGGGTAAACCAGGGGCGGTCTGGCAGAAAATGCGCGATTATTACCAGGAGCACAAATTAGCATTTATAGATGAACAGGCAGAATAACCTTAATAATTTATGACATTTTACTAATTGGAAGAAGCTGATGACGACTGATTTACACACCCCTGACAACGAAAGCCTGATTGAATTCCCGTGTGACTTTAAGTTAAAAGCCATGGGTAAAAATTGTGAAAGTTTTGTGGAACTGGTTTACCAGGTAACGATTAAACATGCGCCTGAGACACCTCGTGAAAACATTGAAATTACAGATTCTAAAGGCCAAAAATTTGTCTCCGTCAATATCACTTTTTATGCGACCTCTATCCAACAGGTCCACGGTATTTATGGCGACTTAAAAAAGCACCCTGAAGTCTTAATGACTCTTTAAGTTTTCTTTCATGCCGATTATCATTAAAACCCTTGGTTTACAGCCTTATGAATCCACTTGGCAAGCCATGCGGAATTTGACCGAACAGCGCCAAGAAGACACTCCTGATGAATTATGGATTGTTGAACACCCTTCCGTGTTCACCCAAGGACTCAATGGCAACCCTGAACACCTCCTACTCGGTTTGAACGACATACCACTTGTCCAAACCGATCGTGGCGGGCAAATCACCTACCATGGCCCTGGTCAGCTAGTGATCTATATCTTATTTGATTTAAAAAGGGCCAAACTGGGTGTACGCGCTTTAGTCACCCTAATTGAGGCATCTATTATTGAGTATCTGCATCAGCTCGATATTGTTGCGATCGCCCGTGCGGATGCCCCAGGTGTCTATGTGAACAAGCAAAAAATCGCCTCATTGGGACTTAAAATTCGCAAACAACGAAGTTATCATGGCTTGGCTTTAAATGTCGATATGGATTTATCCCCATACAAACGGATTAACCCTTGTGGTTTGCATGGAATGCAAATGACTCAACTCTCTGACTTATTGCTTGGATCAAACCGCCAAAGCCTGCAGCAATCGGGTGAAAGGCTTGCTAAAATTTTAAAAAATCGTCTGACAGACTTCCACTCTAAAACCTGAAATAGAAAGACTTATCCTTTATACTACAAGCAATTAAAATCCCTAAACACAGCAGTCTGCGACCCCAAACTATGTCAAACACTCCACAAATTCAAGAAATCAGCTTAGATTCAATCGGTAATTTAAAAGCCCGTAATGAAGCGATGCCTAAAGGCCAGTATAAAACCAAGTCCTTAAAACATCGTCCTGACCCAACCGCCGACAAGCTTAAAAAGCCAAGTTGGATTAAAGCCAAACTCCCGAAAGCGAAAGACATTCATCGCGTAAAAGAGTTGAAAAATATCTTACGTGAGCAGGGTTTGCACAGTGTATGCGAAGAGGCTTCATGCCCTAATTTAGGGGAGTGTTTTGGCCACGGCACAGCAACCTTTATGATCATGGGTGATATCTGCACACGTAAGTGCCCTTTTTGTGATGTGACCCATGGTCGTCCGAAAGCCTTAAACCAAGAAGAGCCAGAACACCTGGCGAAAACGGTGAAAGCAATGAAACTAAATTATGTGGTGATTACTTCTGTTGACCGTGATGATTTACGTGATGGAGGAGCTGAACATTTTGTAAATTGTATTACTGCGATTCGTACAGAAGCGCCTGACACCAAAATTGAAACCTTGGTGCCGGACTTTAGAGGCCGTTTAACGGTTGCACTAGAAACCTTATGCCAAGCGATTCCAGATGTGCTAAACCATAACTTGGAAACGGTTCCTCGCTTGTATGAAGAAGCACGTCCCGGGGCAAATTATCAAGCTTCACTCGATTTATTGAAACGCTTTAAAGCCATGAATCCAAGTTCAACCACCAAGTCAGGACTGATGGTAGGTTTGGGAGAGACCATGCCAGAGTTGCTTGAAGTTATGCGGGATTTACGTGCCCATAATGTTGAAATGTTGACGGTCGGTCAATACTTACAACCAAGTGACTTTCATTTAAGCGTCAAAAAATACTGGACGCCAGATGAGTTTAAACACATCGAAGATGCAGGTTATGAGATGGGATTTACCAATGTAGCGTCTGGTCCTATGGTGCGTTCGTCATACCATGCAGACTTACAAGCACAAGCTAATAACCCGTAATATTAAGTCGTAACCAACCGCCTTTTGCCCATCCCCTATTTGTGGAAACAACGATGACCAATAATTCAATTCAACGTTTTTTATTTAAAGAACTTAATATCCGTGGTCAGGTCATTCAATTGAATGAAGCTTGGGAGCTGATGTTAAAAGATCGCCATTATCCTAAAGCTATTCGCCATTTACTCGGCAAGTTAACGGCTTTTTCGGTCATTATGGCCAATGGCATGAAACACACTGGAAAAATCACGTTACAAGTTCAAGGCAGTGGCCCTATTACGCTATTAGTCGTTGAAGTCACCCATGACCTTAACATCCGTGGTGTCGCCAAAACCAATGAAACCATTCCAGAACAAGCAACTCTAGATGAATTGCTGGGCGATGGTCAAATATTGGTTACCTTAGAAAACACCCAAACCCAACACCATTTTCAATCCTATGTTGATCGCACCGGCGATAGCATCGAAGAGACATTTGAAAACTTTTTGAGCCAGTCAGAACAACTGCCTTCCAAAATCTGGTTAGCCGCAACCGATAAGGCCTTAGGTGGCGTACTGATTCAAAAAATGCCCGAATCCGATGATCTTGATGCCGATGGTTGGGACCGTATCCATAGCCTCACAACGACGGTGACTGATGAAGAGTTGACTCAACTCGATACTGAAACCCTACTACACCGTCTATTCCATGAAGAGACTGTCGAACTATTTGAGTCTCAGAGCATAAAATATGAATGCCCTGAAGATAAAGAGCGTGTTATCAACATGCTGAAATCACTCGGTGAGGAAGAAGTCCGTAAAATATTAGAAGAGCAAGGTGAAATTGTTATCCATAACGAAATGTGTAACTTTCATATGCGTTTTCATCAAAAAGACGTTGACGCCTTGTTTGCTGAAGAGAAGCCGACCCTTCAATAGAACATCAAAATGGCAAAAAAGTATTTTCTAACTTCACCAGGCCTGGCCCATTTAATTTAATTCTATTGACCCTTAAGTCTGATGATTCTTTAAGCATTAATAATAATTTAGATTTTTTAGGCGTTTACCATGGCTAACTTATCGCTATTTAGCGTAGCATCTCCTGCAAATCATCAATCGCTGGCGCAAACCAATAGGAGCCAGAAACCGCTTTTGAATAGTTAATTAACTGGTCGATCTTTTTGTCCTCCGTTAAACCATACATGCTCTCTAATTGAGTCGTAAAGCGTTTTAATTCACATGCAAATGCTAGAAATAGCAGCCCCTTTTCTTGCACCGTGCCAAAAGGCGCAGAGCGTCGATACATTTTCATTGCAACGCCATCCATCTCTAAATCGGTACGACTTATATGCGAATCATCGAGCATGGCATTACCCTCTAATTCAAGATTTTCATCTTTGGTTCGACCAATAATGCCTTCTTGACAACGCACTGGTACAGCATTCCATTTAGTGAGATCATGCGCCCATTTTTGGCTTAAAACTAAACTCCCACCTTCGCCCACTTGGCCTTTTGGAATCACCGCCGCCTCTCGTTTTAACGCTTCCGTTTCTGGATTGGCTGTCCCATCTTCAAACCCCGTCAAGTCCATACTATGATGATAATCAAAACCTTGCTGCTCGAGTGTCAGTTCAGCAACCACTTGCATGTTATTATGTATCTGCATAGCCTGATCAAAAACCACCCCCACATCAATGCCTTGTATCCAAAAGAACACGTCGGCTTGGGTAGAGGGTGCAATATGACTCTGCTGGCCATAAAGTGTCATAAAATCTTCTAGAGATGCAGGAGTCCAATCCGGCTGTAACCGGTGCCAGGCCTGTTTACCAAAACTCACGACTAATGAAATATCGTCGGGGTTGATATTAGCCATCGCACCGACAATCGAGTGCTTTATCTCTTTTAGGTTTGAACGGTTAAGTCGGTATTCTAGAAAATGCATATGTTGTGCATTTTCTCTAAAAATGCCTATTTGAGAAAATTTCATCGGCATAAACTTTCTTTAACCCGTTTATATATACAAACGGAACAGGCCTGGTTCGTTTTGAAATTAAAATGCATTATTCAACTCTATCCTTCGATTTTACGCGTGAATATCCAATCGGTTTCACTAGAAGATTCAGCATCAAAGCCATAACCATCCACATCAAATAACTTTAACTCTTCAGCATTTTCAAGCAGATTATCTGCGGCATAACGCGCCATCAGCCCACGGGCACGTTTGGCATAAAAACTGATAATTTTGTATTTGCCGTTTTTCCAGTCTTTGAAAATTGGCGTGATAATCCTGGCATTTAACTGCTTAGGTTTAACGACTTTAAAGTACTCCACTGAAGCCAAATTCACCAAGGTTTTACTATTTTGTTGGGCCAGTTCTGCATTCAGTAATTCCGTGATTTTCGCCCCCCAAAAAGAGTAAAGATCTTTGCCTTTTTGATTCGCAAACTGAGTACCCATCTCTAAACGATATGGCAACATATCATCACACGGTTTAAGCAGACCATAGAGACCTGATAAGATGCGCAAATGACTTTGAAGGTAATCAATTTTCTGTTCAGAAAGGCTATAAGCGTCCAACCCTTGATAGACATCTCCCTTAAATAGCCATGCCGCTTGCTTGGCTAGTTCTGGCGGAAAGGGTAGCTGCCAATCCTGAAAACGCTGATAGTTCAATTCTGAGAGTTTCTCACTGATGTGCATCAACTGACCAATCTCTTCTGGGCCAATGCATTGCAATGCCTCAATCAATTGAGCCGCTTCTTTAAGCAATACCGCCTGAGTATGCAAGGGTGTTTGTACAGGTGTGCTTTCATCCAATGACTTGGCTGGCGAAACAAGCATTAACATAGTAAGATCCTTGTGATTTTCAGCTATTTTATGGCCGTTTAATTTGTGAGTCATTATAGACGATTACCCGAAGTTTGGGTCTAGAAAACGGGGCTTTAAAGCAAAATCCAAAACCCACCAAGCCTGATTAATTCACACGGATAATTAGTTTCATGAGAGTTATCCCGTCGCAGACCAAAGCGGCTCTCCGCTTATCTCTAAATAGGTCAGGTAAGCCCTTAGGTCAAATTCCAATTGATGATAATCAGGCTCCATATGCAAACACATTTGGTAGAAGGCCTTGTTATGATCGTGCTCTCTTATA